>Ga0209577_10000930_pt1 | contig 29121 bp, 33 predicted proteins | sample GraSoiAngelo_109_FD_185874 | JGI IMG/M metagenome (GOLD analysis project Ga0209577, IMG submission 185874) | Grasslands soil microbial communities from the Angelo Coastal Reserve, California, USA - 14_0903_12_20cm (SPAdes) (version 2) | ecosystem: Environmental > Terrestrial > Soil > Grasslands...
CTCTACCTGGACCGAAGCCCGACCCGGAGGCGGCGCTGGTGCTCGATGCAGGACTGCGGCAACCGCGCCAAGGTACGAAGGTTCCGAGCCCGTACCGGTGTGAAAGGCTCGTGACACGGCGTGCTCGGCGCGGGCCCACGAAGGCCATGCCGGCGCTCTCGATCGCCCGTGGCTCGCCAGGCACAAGCATCCAGTCGTCCGAGCACCTGCTCTGGGCTCGTCGAGGTGACGCCCGAATGATGTCTGGGGGCGCGTCCTCGACAAGGAACCCGCCACTGTGGTCGGATCCTGGGCATGACATCTCCAGTCATTCCCGTACTGATCTATGAGGACATCGAAGCGGCCCACGATCAGCTGGTGCGCGTGTTCGGCTTCGAGTCGGACGGCGTCGAACGCCTGCCGGACGGGACGGTCGTACACGCCGAGGTACGTGTCGGTGACTCGCGGGTGTGGCTCCATCGCGTAAGCGAGGACCTCGCATCTCCTCGCAGCCTCTCTCACCTCAATAGCGGACTCGTTGTCCACGTCGACGATGTCGACGGCCACTTCCGTCGTGCTCGGGCCGCCGGAACAACCATCGATCGAGAGCCCCAGGACCAGCCATATGGCCAGCGGGAGTACGGCGCCCGTGACCTCGAAGGCCACCACTGGTGGTTCGCCACGCCCACCGCACCACCAGCCCTCGCCGACCGTCCCACGAGGTAACCACCTGGCCGTGTGCGGCGCGCTCGGCGACCACGCTCGGGCCGCCAGGCGCGTCGCGGCCTGTGCCATCCTCGGGGGGTGCAACTGCATCACATGATCATTCGGCCTCCGACCTCGAGGCCAGCATCGAGTTCTACGCCGGGGTTCTGTGCCTGCCACAGGAGGGCCAGGACGATCGCTTCACGGTCTTGCGGGTGATACCGGAGTTGCCCAGTCCTTGCTTCGCGGGACACGGAGGGTGGGGAGCATCTCGGCATCTCGATGTCCGCCCGGAGTTCTGGGAAGTGTTCCAAAGGATCCGGACCAGCGGTCTGGCCCTTCGGTGACACCCTCCAGACCGTCGGCAACATGAAAGGTCCGGGTGACGAGCGAGAGCCAGGCCCAACTTGATCTGGGCGGCGCTCCCATGGCGGGCGGCTTCGGGCCTCGCGGCATCACTGTGCGACGCTGACGACCGAGGCCTCGCCATCGTCGACGCCGGCGGCCAGACCAGCCGCTCCGGAGTTTGGGCGGTCGGCAACGCCAGCAACGCCGTCGCCCACCTTGCCCACGCCGCGGCCGCAGGCACCAACGTCGGCCCACTCGTGACGCTCTACCTCCTTCAGCGCGAGCTCGAGACCAGGCGACGATCTCGCTGACCGAACGCTCGATGTCCCGGCAAGGCTCGGCGCGTGGATCATCAATTGCTTCACCTCATACCGCTACAACGCGCGGCGATCACGGCCACGCCCGAGTCGGCGATCTCAGTGGCTCGGCGCGCACCTATTGTTCGCGCCGATTGTTCGTCTTGACCTTCTCGCTGGCGATACCGATCGGCGTCGGGGGCGCGTCAATGAACCTGATGGCCACTGACACGAGAGTGAGCAGGCAACCCCTGGACGCGGTCGACGTGGCTGATCAGGCCGGCCGTTCCGGTGAGCCGTCGATGAGGCTTACCATGTGCTCGATCCCCACGCGGTAGCCATCACGACGTTCCTCCGGAAGATCCGCGTCCAGAAGACGGGTCAGGGCTTGCTCGTACCAGTGGCGGGCCTCACCTGGGCGGGCCATCAAGAGTTCCGAGAAACCGACATTTGCGAGCACTGTCGGAACGAGAGTGGATGCCCGTGGGTCATCGGTCGCGGCGTCCGCTGCACGGAGCGACTCCTTGTTCCAATGAAGCTTCTCCTCCGGAATGTCAATTGTGACGACGACCATGTGAGCAGCCCAACATTGGGCGACCTCCGATTCGGCTCAGGCGTATGCCACCTCGAACTTCGCCCGCGCTGCTGCTCGCTGCTCGTTACCGCGAGCGAGTAGCTCCGCCACCTGATCGTCGGTCACCTCCACCACCCTAGGAGCGCCTCGGGGAGCGGCAAGCAAGCTCCTGACGCCCGGCCAACAGCTCCAACAATCTGGTAACAAGGGCCCGTGGGTGAGGATGTCCGCTTCGAAAGCATCGGGGGCTATCTCGCGGGCGGCGGGCCCGGCGCCGTGGTCGTTCTGCATGAGTGGCATGGGGTGGTCCCGCACATCCGCGACGTGACCGACCGGGTGGCAGCCGCCGGGTTCACCGCGGTTGCACTTGATCTGTACGACGGCGAGTCGGCTGCGAGAGGCGACGATGCCGAGGCAGCACGGCTCCAGCGCCAATCACGCGGGACCCAGACGCGGCTGCCGCGCGGATCGCGGGCGCGGTGGGCGAGCTGCGCCAGCGCGGCCACTCCAAGGTCGCCACCATGGGGTTCTGCACAGGAGCCTCTCTGTCGCTGCTGACGTCGGCCGTGTGCCCGATCGACGCCGCCGTGGCGTACTACGGAATCTTCGAGCAGCGAGCCGACCGCAAGATCACGAGCCCGGTTCTGGTGCACCTCGCCGACCACGAGGAGTACTACCCCTCCGCGGACCGGTTTCGCGCCTGGTTCGAGGGCGTGAGCAACGTGACGATTCACGTCTACCCGGGCACCCGGCATGCGTTCTTCAATGACACCGTGCCGAGTCACTACGATGCGGATGCGGCATCTCTTTCCTGGGACCGCACGATCGCGTTTCTGCGCCAACACCTCATCGAGTGACCCCGAGAGCGCGTCGTTACGCGGACATCTTCTCAACGTCGACAAGCTCATGTTCGGGCGGAGGAGCGGCACCACTGCTACCGCCTCCGCGTCGCACGCCGAGATCTGAGGCTTGCACTGCCGGACCGGCGGCTTGGCCCCTTGGGTGGAAGGACGGTCTCAGGCGCCCTCTCGGCGCTCACCAGCCCCCACGGGAGCTGAACGACGGCATCGGTCCGAACGAAGGTGACACCAGCCGGGAGCCGTCGTCCTCGCAGCGGAGAAGCGTCGTGCTGATGCCCACGCGGTCCACCGACGTGGCAGGACCCGGCTCGACGGTCGATACTCCCGTCCATGAGGATCCTCACCCAGATGGGGGGCGGCGTCGCCGAGGCCATCCGGGCCGCGGCGCCGTCCGCGGAAGTATCGGTCGTGCCCCTGAGCGGGCCGGTCGACTCGGGGATGGCAGGCCAGGTGCTGGTCGCTTCGCACCGCGCCGACAACCTGGTGGAGCTGTGCGGAAGAGGCGTCGAGTGGGTTCACTTCTTCGGCACGGGTGTGGACGGGATGCCCGCGGAGGTCCTGGAGGGGCGGATCGTGACCTGTTCGCGGGGTGCCGGAAGCGTGCCCATCTCCGAATGGGCGCTTGCCGTGATGCTGGCGTTCGAGAAGCACCTGCCCGACACGTTCGTCAGAGAGCCCCCGCAGCGCTGGTCCTGGGCGGAGCTGGGCGGCCTCTCGGGCCGTACGCTCGGACTGGTCGGCCTCGGGGGCATCGGGTCCGCCATCGCCGCCCGCGCTCTCGCCTTCGGGATGGACGTCCGGGCGCTGCGACGGACCGAGGCGGCGAGTCCCGTGGCAGGCGTGCAGGTTGTCTCGTCGGTGACGGAGCTCTTGCCCGCGTCTGACCACCTCGTGCTCGCAGCGCCGGCGACGCAAAGGACGAGGCACCTCCTCGACGACGCGGCGTTCGGGCTGGTCAAGCCCGGGGTCCACCTCGTCAACATCGCCCGGGGAGCGCTTCTCGATCAGGACGCGCTCCGAAGGTCGCTCGACGACGGGCGGGTGGCAAGGGCAAGTCTCGACGTCTGCGAGCCCGAACCCCTACCCGAAGGGCACTGGTTGTACTCGCATCCGCGTGTCCGCCTGAGCCCGCACATCTCGTGGAGCAGCCCCGAGCTGGGCGGGCGCATCGTGGAGCTCTTGGTCGACAACGTGCGCCGTTTCGTGGCCGGTCAGCCCTTGGAGGGCATCGTCGACCCCGTCGAGGGGTACTGAGCACCCCCACCGCTGGGCGGGAGACTCGGCTCGGTCCCATCGGACGCGCCGAATCCTGCGTCCTGAGGACGAGGAAAGCACGGAGAGCGGCGCTTCACGAACGCCTCCCTGCCAGCCTTCCTTCGGCCGCAGGGGGCTGCGAGCTAGCCGAACCGCTCCTTACTCAGGCCTTTTAGGGGTGGGCGTTGGTGTCGACAACTGTCTCCACCTGATCGAGGAACGCCGCGATCCCCGCTTCGTCGGCTGACGCCAGCTGGCTCGGGCGCACTCGGAGTGCGCTCTGTATCAGGGAGGGTTCCCGCCAGCGCCGAGCTGCCCATGATGCCCCGTCGGCCTTCGATGTGAGAACGCCTTCCTCGGCGTAGCGCCACGCCCTGCACGCGTTGAGAACCGAGTTGGAGTCGAGACTCCTATGCGCACGGTGCCAGGCGATCGACCCGCTGAGCGCCTCTATCAGCCAGGCCGGGGGTATCGGGGCGAACAGCTCCGAGGGGGGCGGCCCCGTGATCCTCACCCCGCGCTCATGGGCTATCGCCCGGTCGATGACGAACCAGAACCACGGCTCCTGGTCGGGGTCGAAGCCGACGTGGTTCGGGATCCCCGGACCGGTGTCGAGGTTGACCTCGAAGGCGGCCTCCTTGGCGGCGAGCTCCACCAGACTGCGGAGGTAGATCACCAACTCCAGGCCGCGGGCGGGGCACAAGAGATGGGGATGAGAGAGCGCGCCTACCACCTCGGTCTTCTCGTCCCTGGACAAGACTCTGGCCGACACCGCGGCGATGTCGATGTCGCTTCGCCCACGGACGTAGTCACCCAGGGCCACAGATCCCACGAAATAGGCACCGACGAGCGACGGCCCGAGGATGGACGCCAGCCGCCGCGCCGCCTCCTCCCCGAAACGGAGAACCTCGTCGTCGGGCACGACCCGATTATGCATCGCGCCGGTGGAGCTCGGAGACCTGGCGCCACGCTCGGATCCCGGCGCTCGGAGCCGCTCGCCGGGCATCGGGTTCGCCCAGGCGTCGAAGGGTGACACTGATCGAGCGCCAGCCCCGGGCGGCGGGTGTCAGCATTCGGAGAAGGCCAAGAGGACGGCGTCGGCCAGCTGGGCGAACATCGCGCCCGCACCATCGCTCCGCTCAGCGACGATGGGAGAACCCGACGCCGAGGACTGCCGTATCTCGGGGCTCCAGGGCACCCGGGCCAGACGCGGCACGCCCAGTGCCCAGACGGTGCGCTCCTCGGGCGTCGCTGCGAACAGGTCGATCGTGGTGCCACAGCACGGACATGCCAGCGATGCCATGTTCTCGACGCCGCCGATCACCGGCACGTTGCCTCGCTCGAACATGTCGCAGACCTTCTTGGCGTCCAGATGGGCCACGTCCTGGGGCGTGACCACCAACAGGGCCCCGTCGAGGCCCAACTGGGTGACCAGCTGCTGCTGGATGTCAGCCGTGCCCGGGGGTAGATCGACTATGAGCCAATCCAGCTCCCCCCAGTCGACGGCGCCGAACGAGCGCGCCAACAACAGCCCGGCCAGCCCGGCGGGGAAGGAGAGCGCCTGGCCCTCGCCCACCAGGAATTGCGCCGACCACACCTCGAGCCCATAGCGCTCGATGGGACGCGGGCGCCTGCCGAAACCGGGCCTGGTCCACACGGTCAACGACTTGGCGTCGGCGGTACGGGTCAGGCCCATCATGCGGGGGATGTCGGGCCCGTACAGGTCGGCATCGAGCAGTCCCACCCTGAAGCCCATCCTGGAGAAGGCGAGCGCCAGGGCCACGGCGATAGTTGACTTGCCGACCCCGCCCTTGCCGCTGGCGACTGCCAGCACACGCCTCCCCATCGCCGAATAGTGCCACCCCCGTGAGCAGCACCTGACCCGACCTCGAGGCGCCCCATCGGACGCTCCACCCCGAGGTGACGGCAGAGTGAGGTTGTGGAGGCCATCCCGAGCACACCGGGGCGGTCGTGCCGGTCGGTGCTCGGGCGCGCAGGGTCGCGGCCCTAGATGCCCTCCAAGCCGTGCATCTCGCCGTCCGGTGGTTCCGGCTGGGAGTAGCTCTCGGCCCGCAAGTAGCCTGCAGGGTGGGAGGTCAAGCCGATGGAAGAGGTGAAGTTCCACTTCGATCCGCGTTGCCCATGGTGCTATCAGACGTCACGATGGGCGAAGCGCTTGGAGGAGCTGGGGGAGATCGCCCTCGATTGGGAGGTCTTCTCGCTCGAGGTCGTGAACCTCGAGGAGGGCAAGGACCCGAAGGAGTTCGAACCGACCGGGAGCCCGGCGCTGCGCACTGCGGTGGTGATCGCAGAGAACCACGGCTCGAAGGCGATCGGCCCGTTCTACACCGCCCTCGGGAAGCGCACCTTCGAACAGGTGCCGCCCCCAATCGATCGGGGCGAAATGGTCGCGGCCGTACGCGAGTCCCTCCAGGAGGCCGACCTCGACGAGGGTCTCTGCGACAAGGCCCTCTCGGACCCGGCCACCTGGGACAAGGTAATCGCCGAGACGCAGGCCATGGTCGAGCGGATCGGCAAGCTCGGGGTGCCGACGATTGTGCTCGACGGTGGCGCCGGCGCCGCCATCTTCGGCCCGGTCATCTCCGATATGCCCACGGACGAGGATGCCGTCGAGCTATGGCGGCACACCGCCTGGCTCGCCCGTTATGGCAACTTCGCCGAGCTGAAGCGCAAGCGCGCCCACATCACCGAGCTGCCCGTCATGGAGTGGTACAAGGAGCAGCGGGCCAAGGCTGCAGCCAGAGAGCGTCAGACGTAGGTCGTCTCCCTCGACCAGGGGCCTCCTTGACTGCCAGCAGGTGCCTTGTTGCCGCCTGCGCCAAACCCATGAACACCCCCGGGGGCTGCGCCAGGTTCCGCAAATCGGCCGTCCATGACGCTCTTCGCCCACCGGAGAATCAGGCGAAGGAGGTCTTGGTGTCCTCGAAGCGGAATCGCCACGTCGCGATGATGACGAATCCGACGCTGAAGGCGACGAGAACTGCGATGGGCTCCACTCCTGCCAGCGGCCCTCCATGGTGGAGGATGACCTGGCGAAAGCCGCGCATGGCCCAGTAGGTGGGAGTCATCGGAGCGAGCACCCGGGCCCATCCCGGCAGTGCACTTGCGGGGGCGAGCGATCCACCGACGCCGGCGAGCACCATGCCGCCGAGGTTTGCGAAGGCGTTGAGCTGCATGACGGTCCTGCTGACAGCCAGTAGGGCGTGGCCCATGCTGATGAGGCATATGCAGAATGCGGCCGCGACGAGCACGAGGGCGATGAGCGACCCGCGCACGTGAAGCCCAAGCAGCACGCCCCCCACGCCGAAGAGCACACCGAGCTGTAGGGCCGACTGGAGCATCGGGACCAGGGTCTTTCCAACCATGATCTCGGCGGGGCTGGCCCAGCTGGCGCGCACACGCTCCCAGGTGCCCCAGCCGTACTCGCGGAAGAAGCCGAAGCCGACGCTGCCGACAAGGAACATCGAGAACATCACGGTCACGCCGGGAACGGCCTGCTCCGACCCGTTCACGCCGCTGATGTTAGGAGCGACCATGTAGCGAAACACCGGCTTGATGAAGGCCATGACGATGAGCGGCATGAATATGAAGGTCAGCAGGTAGACGGGATCGCGTCGGATGAGGCGCAGTTCGTGGCGGGCCACGGCTGCGCTACGAGACGGCGACACGCTCGCCATCCCGATGGACCGGCTCTTCGGGCCTGCTGCCGTCTTGGTCGTCGTAGCGCCGGCCCGTGAGCGAGAGGAACACAGCTTCTAGGCTCGGCGTCACGACGTCGATCGAGCGGAGTCGCCCGGCGTGACTACCCAACGCAGCCAGCACACCGGCTGCCTCCATCGCCGGTTGCTCTGCATAGACCCGGATCCGACCGTCGCGTGTCTCGCCGTGTAGCTTGGCGACGACCTCGGTGGGAGGCAGTGGACCCTCGAAGGTGAGCTCGAGTGCGGCGTGGCCATGAGAGCGGACGAGCTCCTGGACGGGGCCCCGGGCGATGAGTTCCCCCCGCTCCAAGATGGCCACGGATGCGCCGAGCGCCTCGACCTCGGGCAGGTAGTGCGTGGAGTAACACACCGCGGCGCCGTCGGCGGCCAGTCCTCGGACCACCTCAATCAGGTGAGCCCGGGTCTGCACGTCGACGCCAGTTGTCGGCTCGTCGAGCAACAGCAGCGACGGGCGGTGAACCATGGCGATGGCGGTGTGCACCCGCCGCTTCTCACCGCCTGACAGGAACCGAGCCTGCCGATCCAGGAACTGGACGATGTCGAGGGCCTCGGCCACCTCGGCGATGCGTTGGCGCAACGCCCGGCTCCGAAGCCCGGCCACCTCGGCGAAGAAGCGGAGGTTCTCCTCGACGGTGAGGATCGGGTACATGCCCAGTTCCTGGGGGGCCAGGCCGAGACACCGACGGGCCCCACTCGGGTCGACGGCGACATCGACATCGCAGACCCGCACAGTCCCTGCGTCGGCACGCCTCAGGCCTGCGACGATAGAGACCAGCGTGGTCTTTCCCGCTCCGTTGGGCCCTAGGAGCCCCAAGATCTCGCCCGGCTCGATCGCGACGGTGACGGCAGACAGCGCGGTGTTGTCCCCGTAGCGTTTGGTGAGCCCCAGCACCTCCAGCATGCGGTAGTTGTACGGCCGGCGCCGCCCAGGCGCAAACCGGATTGCTCCACGGTGACAATCCTCACCGGAGCGGCCTCCGGGCGCCCGACTCGACGACCCGTCGTTAACAGCGACAACCACAGCTAGCTCTCGAACGGCGCCACCGAATTGCTCCGGACAAAGCGGTCGCGCCGGTCATCTGTGGAGGAGCCAACGAGGGGAGCGTGCGGCGAGGTGCTGGCCGCGGGTGCCTCGTCGGCACCCGCCGGTGTCTGGCACGCTCGCGGTCGCCGAGCCGTCTTCGCGACGGCGTCACCAGGAGGAGCCGTGGCCCGGACTGGATTCATCGACCACATCGGCATCGGCGTTCCCGATCTCGCCGCCGCCAAGCGGTACTACGACGAACTGATGCCAATCCTCGGACTTCGAGCATGGTTCGCAACGACAGAAGCCGGAGAGTTCAACTACGGCCCCGATGGCGGTCTCGGCCCGCAGATCTTCTTCTACCAAGCACTCGAACCCGACCCACACTCACGTCATGCCACGGGCCTGCAGCACCTCTCCTTCATGGTGCCGAGTCCTGCCATCGTTCGCGAGGCGCACGAGTGGGCGATGCGCCAGAACACCGAGGTGGTCCACGCACCGCGCCAGTTTCCGGAGTACGGCCAGCATTACGCCACCTACTTCCTCGATCCCCACGGGTTCATGCTCGAGGTCGTGTGCCATAGCCCGGGCGAGAACTGACGCCCAGCGCAAGGAGATCCTGGGTGCCGAGCGGCGTCGTACTTCTTCCTCTCCGAGTTCGGACACGTTCCCGGCCGATCCAGACGAGGAGCGCCGTGTTGGAGGACGCCCGTCAGGTGCCGTTCGCCCGCGCCTCGCGAGCGGCCCATCAGCTGGCGCATAGCGGCCACTCGGCTCAGTCCGCCCTCGCGAAGGGCTTGCCGCGGATGAGTGAGTCAGGTGTCCACACGACGGGCGATCGATGAGATCGTTACGCTTCGTGCCGTGGACGGAGTGCACGACCTCGGAGGTATGCACGGCTTCGGTGCTGTGCCGATCGAGACGGGTGAGCCGCTGTTCCACGCGCCTTGGGAAGGTCGGGTGTGGGCCCTCCTGGGCGCGGTGATGCCAGCTACGACCATAGACCGGTTCCGATGGACCATTGAGCAGATGCCGCCCGCTGAGTACCTGACCTCTGGCTACTATGCCCGGTGGCTGTGGGCCATCGAGCGACTGGCCAACGAGCAGGGCCTGCTGACCGGCTCCGCCGAACCTGCGCCGATCGCTCGACCCAAGCCTTCGTCACGACCGGCGACGGCTCGCTGGCAGCGAGGCGAACGGGTGCGGGTGCTCAACCGGGTTTCCGCCGGCCACACACGAGTGCCTCGCTACCTGCGCCGTCACGTCGGCACGGTGGAGCGCGCCGCATTCTCCTGGCCCCCGCCGGCCGAGTCGGCCGCTACCGGCCGCTACGGGAATGCAGAGGTCGTGTACACCGTCGCCTTCGCCGCTGCTGACGTCTTCGGCCCGGACCATGATCACACCCTCACCGCCGATCTCGGCGAAAGCGATCTGGAGGACAGCGTCACGTGAACCTGACGCCCGAGGAGCGCGTGGAGATCCTGGAACGCCAGCTGCACGACCAAGGCCACGTCGATCCGGACACCATCGATGCCCACATCACTGCCATCGAAGAGGCGACCGAGGACGGCACCGGGCCCAGCACCGCGCTTGGCGCCAAGGTCGTCGCTCGGGCCTGGAACGACCCGCAGTTCAGGGCCCGACTCCTTGACGACGCGGTCGCCGCAGTGGCCGAGTACGCCTCCCAGGCGGTCCCTCTCGCGGTGCTGGCCGACACCGAAGCCGTGCACCACGTCATCGTCTGCACGCTCTGCTCGTGCTACCCGAGCGGCCTTCTGGGCAACCCACCGGCCTGGTACAAGTCCTTCGAGTACCGCAGCAGGGTGGTCCGAGAGCCTCGGGCCGTCTTGGCCGAGTTCGGCATGGAGCTGCCCGAGGACATGGCATTGCACGTGCACGACTCGACCGCTGAGCAGCGCTACCTCGTGCTCCCGATGCGACCGGCCGGCACCCAAGGTTGGTCGGAGGAGCGACTCGCCGCCCTCGTCACCCGCGACTCCATGGTGGGCACCGGATGGCCGTTGTCACACTGAGGTGGCGGCGAGCCGGGGGCTCGTGACCGCGTCGGGCTTCCTCCGCGAGAACCCAATAGCACTGGAGGAAGCCCGAGCGCACACAAAGACCACCGCCTCGGCGTTGATCCACAAGGGCCTTTCGCGGTTACGAGAGGCCAGAGCGCCACACCTCACGCCGAGGCGGTCGCTGCCGGCACCCTGCAGCGCCAGCTGTCAGGTCGTGTCCCGTACCGTCTCAAGGCCGTCGAGGATCAAGTCGAGCCCGAACTCGTACTCGTTGCTGTAGTCGTAGCCCGGCTTGAGGACGTGCTCGACCGTGAGCTCAGTGAGGTGGGGGTACGCGTCCACCGGGAACCGGGCCATGATCGTCTGAGCCAGCTCGGCCGTCTCCTGCCCGGTCTCGAAGGGCAGGCTCGCCTCGTGGAGCGCGAAGCCGTACATGTAGCTGTCGAGGACGGAGAAGGCGTGGGCGGCCATCTCGATCGAGAACCCCGCTTCCCGAAGCCTGCGGATGACGGCGTCATGGTGCCGCAGGGTCGCGGGGCCAGGTGAGGTCCTCGACTCCATGAGACCGATCGCCCAAGGATGGCGCGAGAGAGCCCGGCGGGCCGAGACCGCCCGTTGACGCATGGCCATCTTCCAATCGGCTCCGCCCTGGGGAAGGTCGATCTCACTGAAGACGAGGTCGACCATGCCGTCGAGGAGTTCGCTCTTGTTGGCCACGTGGTTGTACAACGACATGGCCTCGACGCCGAGGGCGTCGCCAAGCTTGCGCATGCTGAGCGGCCCGATCCCGCTCTCGTCGGCGAAGGCTACGGCCGTCAGCAGCACCCGTTCACGGCTCAGGGGGATGCGGGGCTCGATCGCCCGTTTGGTCGGCGGCGCCATCTCCGTCGCCTCCTGTCCCGGGCTTGACGGACTTACGTCGTAAGGCTACCGTAACTTACGACGTAAGGCCGTTCCCTGGAGCAGCCCTGATGCAAGGAGACAGCCGTGGCCATATCCGCGCCGTACCCCCTCCAGCTGGACTTCCAAGCCGACACCCACATCACCCGCTGGCGCCCTCTGGTGCAGTGGCTGCTGGCCGTGCCCCAGCTCATGATCGCCAACGCGCTCCGATCGCTGCGCCAGGTGCTGACGCTGATCAGCCTGTTCACGGTGCTCTTCACCGAGCAGATCCCCCGCGCCCTCTTCGACGTGATCGCCATGACGTACCGCTACGAGTGGCGAGCGATGAGCTATGCGCTGTTCCTCCACGAGGACTACCCGCCCTTCGACTTCCAGCCCTCAGCCACCGATGACGGCGTCGAGGTCCACTCCACTTTGAACCTCACCTACCCGGAGCACCTCGAGAGGTGGAAGCCGCTGTACAAGTGGCTGCTCGCCATCCCCCACTACCTCGTGCTCGTGGTCCTCGCCATCGGCGCGGTGTTTGCGGTCCTATTCGGGTTCTTCGCGGTGGTGTTCACCGGCGAGTACCCCGAGGGGGCGCGGGACTTCCTCGTGAAGGCGTACCGCTACGCCCTCCGGGTTGAGGCGTACGCCGGGTTGCTCACCGACCGGTACCCGCCTTTCAGCCTCGCAGCCTGAGATGCGCCGGCCGGCGTCGCAGACGCCGGCCGGGGCCGATCTCGGAGGTCATCGGCGTGCTTGCCGACGGGCTCGAGGTTCGGGTCGTCGGGGAGGGGAACGGTCGCCATGCGGCCTCGTTCTCTCCCGGCCTGGACGACCGGCGTCTATGACGGTTGGTCCAGGAGCGCAGATCGACTTGGTGTCGAGCTGGTCTCCCGGGCCCGAAGGGTTGGAGATCGCCCAGCGTGACCCCCCCGGGCCGTCGGGGCGATCGCAGCCTGTAGCGTGTCATCTGGTGCGAATCGCGTTCCACGTGCCGAGAGCCGAGTACCTGGGTGAGGGCACCTCGGGTGACTACGTCATGGTCCGCAACATGATGTCCGGCCTCGAAGAGCGCGGGCACGACGTCCGCATCGTGTCGACCCTGAGCGCCCGAGCCTTCTGGCAAGGTCAGGTCCCGGCGCGCCGGCTCGTGGGCGAGGCGATCCGGGTCCGAAAGCAGACGAAGCTGTTCGCTCCCGACGCCTGGTTGGTGTACGGGAGCGCGCCGAGAAATCCAGATCTCTTCGGATGGTGGCAGCGTCCGACCCGATACGTGCTCATGCAGGCGAGCGCCTCGAAGGCGCACGACGTGGCCTGGCCCTGGCGCAAGCTCTTCAACTTTGCGCAACGCAGGGCGTTGTCCCGGGCAGACAAGATCACGGTGATGGGTCCGAAGGTGGTTGACGAACTGAAAGGGCTCGGCGCCGATCCCGCCAAGCTGTCCGTCCTGACTGTGGCCACCGAGGTCTGGGACGAGGTGCCCCAGCAGGAAGCGCGCCGTCGGCTCGACCTGCCGCAGGACACGCCGATCGTCCTCTGCCTCAGCCGCCTTACGGGACCACGACGGGATGGCCGGCCGTACAAGACGGAGTACGTATTGGCGCTCATCGAGGCCTTCGGCCGAGCCCAGCTTCCCAGAGAGACGCTCCTCATCGTGGTCGGTGACGGCAAGGGCCGCGCGACCGTCGAGGGCAAGGTCAGCGAGCTTGGCCTCGAGTCTCGTGTCCGCCTCACGGGAAGCGTCCCCCATGGCGACGTGAGGTGGTACTACAGCGCCTGCGACTTCCTGGCATATCCCATCCTGAGAGACCAGCCCTACATAGCGTTCCTGGAGGCACAGGCATGCGGACGTCCGGTCCTGACGACCCTCCGTCGCTCCTCCGCCGAGCTCGTGCAGGACGGTCGCACCGGGTATCTGGCCCGCAACCTCGACGAGTTCACGGCACAGCTCGCGAAGCTCGCCGGGGACCGAAGGCTCTGCTCGGAGATGGGGAGAGCAGGGCGTGACTACGTGCTCGCATCTCATTCCATAGACGTCCGCGTGCGCCAGTACGAGGACCTGGTGGTGACGTAGGCCGGCACATCGTGCTGGGAGCCGGACGCGCCCCAGTCCGGTGGGCGGCGCGGACGTGACCGCGACGTACGCGACGGCGGGACACCCCACGGCCAACCCGGCCCGACCGCAGGTAACCAGTCAGCGGGAGACGGTGCGAACCCGTCCCATCCGAACGGTCTGCTGACTGGCGGCAGTGCCGGTGCACATGGTCCTGGATTATGCCGATGAGGCCAGTGCGAGACAATGCGATCCGGGTCGCGCGGACTGGGGCTTCTACGCCGCTTCCTGGGACGTCAACCCACGCGGGACGGATCATGTCGCGCCAGGCACGACCGGTGGTGCGTCCCTCCCGCCAATGATTCTGAGGGAACTCTCAGCTGCGCCGAAGCCGGAGCCGGGACGATGGCACGCCATGGCGCCCGATCAGCTCCCAGTCACGAGAGCCCACGAGCTGACGCGCCTCGCCCGTAGGTTTGCCGAAACTTTGTGATCGGGAGCAGTTCGGATGATCCCCGGATTGACACGTTCGCTGGAGTGACAAGGGTCGAGGGCACTAGCTCTGAGACCGTCGCCCGATCTCTTGTCGCGACGCCCGCCCGCGAGCCAAGTGCGGGCCAGCCGACCGGAAGGCAGCCAGACCTCGCCAGTGCACCGACGGGTCCGGCCCAGGCGCGACGCCCGAGGCCGTTGCGTCCGTCGGGATGGACATATGCGCGTCATTCGCGACCGTTGCCCCCCGAGGACGCGGGACCAGCCGATGAGAGCCTCGGCCAGCTCGGCGCGCCCCCGCATCGAATACCGGCACTGGAGAACCGTCACTGGAGCTATCGGGCCATCGTCTGGTCCTTCCGGGCTCTGCTGTTGGTCCCATTCATTCTCATGGGCCCCGAGATCATCTCGGCGGTGTCGGGGCGGCCCCGCGGGTTCGCCAACCTGGGATCCTCGGTGGCCGACGTGCTGGGCACGTCGATCTTCGTCATCTTCATCATGATGCTCGCCGTCACGCCCGTACAGACGATGACCGGTTGGCGCTGGCATGTTGTGCTCCGTCGCGACTACGGGGTCGGCATGTTCGTCGTCGCGGCCACCGATCTGACCATCGCGGCCATAACCACCGGTGACACGTTCCCGGGCGGCTTCTTCTCGCGAGTCGGCGGCCACGCGTTCTTGTTCGCGGGCACCCTCTCCACCCTGCTGGCCCTGCCCCTGGCCGTCACCGCCAACCGCCGTGCGAGGCGGTGGCTCGGCAGGTACTGGAAGTGGCTGCACCGGCTCACCTACGTGTTGTGGGTTAGCATCCTCATCCACCTTCTCCTCCTGTTCGGCCTCCGGGCCTTGTTCCTCGATGCCGCCCTCGTCAGCCTGCCCCTCGCTGTCCTACGTCTCCCAGCACTGCGGCGATGGTGGGAGTCGTCGAGGCGGGCGAAGACCCACTTCGTCGCGAGGTGGATCGCCGCGGTCGCGCTGGTGAGCGTCTTCGTGGCCGGCTACGCGCCCTTCGCACGGGAGCTGGCGAAAAAGGGTGTTCCCGCCTTCACCCAACGCCCCTCCAATGACTGACCGCCGGTTCGCCGCCCCCGCTCCCGCCGCACCCGGCGTCCCTCGATCCACGACCGTCTCGGCGCCAACGGCGGCCACGACACGACGTCAACCACAACCCCCAAGGGTCGGCTCGCCCGTCGGGAACGCAGCGCCATCCCACACTCGCGCCCGTCCCAGCGCCCAAACCGGCGGGGCGCCGACCAGAGGGCCACAACCGACGACGACACCGGCTCAAGGCACAGGACCGGCCACCCACGAGGTGTCGTCCCACCGCGCAGAGGATCTCCCCCTCCCGGCGCTCGCCGCGCCGTCGCATGCGAACGACCTTGGAGTGCGCCATCGCAAGGCCAGACACACGATGATCGCGGTGACGGCGGTCTGCGCTTCTCTGGCCTCGGTGCCGGCGATCGAGCAGCTTTTCAGCCGCGGCCTGACGTCGTTCGTCACCCGACCGGCGGGCGTCGGCGCGTCCAAATCGGTGGTGGCACCGAGCACCGCGGGCAAGGCGGATACGACGCCGACGACGGCCTCGCCTCCTAGGACGCCCCCGCGAGTCCGACAACCGTGCCTGCGTCTCAGTCCACCCTGCCCCCGCCGACCGGCTGAGTAACCGGTCGGACCCGTCCGGTCCAGATCCCCGGGCTCCTCCCGGCGCGGCGCGCCGGAGGGCGCACCGACCGCCGTCGCTGCTTGGCGCCGAAATCGAAATAGAGCCGAAACAGACGTGGGCTAGTCTCGGGGACCGGAGGTAACGGCGCGTGGCGGGAGGTGCACGACGATGACGCCTGACCCGGCCACGAGCGTCGAGACGAGCCTGTATGCACGGCGTTGGTGGACCCTCGCTGTGCTGTGCCTGAGCCTGCTGATCGTGTTCGTCGGCAATTCGAGCCTGAACGTCACCATCCCGACCCTCTCACGGGTTCTCGGCGCTACGACGGCGCAACTGCAGTGGGTGATCGCCGCTTATTCGCTCGTCTTCGCGGGTCTGCTGTTCTCGACGGGTGCGATCGGCGACCGCTACGGCCGCAAGGGCGCCCTGCAGTTCGGGCTGCTCCTTTATCTGCTCGGCTGCGTGCTGGCGACCGCCTCGGACTCCATGTGGCAGCTGATCGCCTGCCGGGCGGTGATGGGCGTCGGCGCCGCCTTCATCATGCCTTCGACGCTCTCGATCCTGGTCAACGTCTTCCCGCCCGAGGAGCGGACCAAAGCCATCGCCATCTGGGCCAGCGTCACCGGAGCCGCGGGCGCCATCGGGCCCGTGGCCAGCGGGTGGCTGTTGGGCCACTACTGGTACGGGTCGGTGTTCCTGGTCAACGTGCCGATCCTGCTCACCGCCTTGGTCGCGGGCTGGTTCCTGGTCCCCAAGTCACGCGATCCCGAGCAGGGGGAGCTGGATCCGATGGGCGCAGTGCTCTCGACCGTGGGGATCGTAGCCGTCGTGTACGGCCTCATTGAGGCCCCTCAGGTCGGCTGGCGCAGCCCTTCCACGCTCATCGCCTTCTCGGTCGGTGTGGTGGTCCTCGCCCTGTTCGCGAGCTGGGAGCTGCGGGTGGGCGAGCCCATGCTCGACATCCGATTGTTCCGTAACCCGGCCTTCAGCACCGGGACGAGCGGCATGATCCTGATCTTCCTGTCCATGTTCGGGGTGATGTTCCTCATCACGCAGTACTTCCAGTTGATCCTCAGATACACACCGCTGAGCGCTGCCCTGCGCCTCTTGCCGATGGCGCCGATCATGGTCGCGGTGTCACCGATGACACCGAGGCTCAGCGCCCGCTTCGGCGCCAACAGGGTCGTCTCCATGGGCATGGGCGGGGTCACCGTGGGCCTGCTCATGTTCCGTGGGCTCACACCCCACACGCACTACTGGTACGTCCTGCTGTCGATCGTTCCCCTCGTCACCGGGATGGCGTTGTCGATGTCGCCCATGACCGCCTCCATCATGTCTGCGGTGCCGCCGCGAAGGGCCGGGGCGGGATCGGCCATGAACGACGCCACCCGCGAGCTCGGCGCCGCACTCGGGATCGCCTTGATGGGCAGTCTCGCCGCCTCGCGTTACGCCTCGAGCCTGGCCCCCGTGACCAGACACCTACCGGCCGACGTCGCCCACCAGGCTCGAACATCTCTGGCCGACGCCGTGTCAGCCGGGGCCAGATTGGGCGGACCAGCCGGGCGAGCCCTGACGGGCGCGGCGCAGCACGCGTTCATCGGTGGCATCCGACTTGCCGTCACTGCCGGCGCCGCGCTTTCGGCTGCTGCCGCCGTCGTCGTGTCCCGCCGGCTCCCCCGCCAGGCGGCGCACGGCACCGCCCTCACTGGTGCGGTCGAAGCGATAGAGGCGACCGCCGAGCTCGGACTCGCCGGTGTCGAGCCTGCCTTTGTCGGGGGTCCCGAGAAGACCTGACGCTCGTGGACACACGGCCGCCTTCCCCGTGGCGCGTCATGACCTGCGGGGCCGAGCCTCATCCAGCCGATCCACGGCTCGTGCAGGACACCAGCGCCTCCAGGGGCATGAGATGCAGCGGTCGGGCGCCGATCTTCCGGGGTGGCACGGGATCGACGTTAACGTCCTGGCGATGAGAATCGCCGTGCTCGGGGCCGGATCCTGGGGCACGACGGTCGCGGCCCTCACCACCAAGCGCAACTCGGTCGTTCTCTGGGCCCGTCGCCCCGAAGTGGCGCTCGAGGTCAACGAACACGGGACGAACCACGCCTTCCTCCCCGGTTTCTCACTCCCGGAGGAACTCCGGGCCACCTCCGACATGGAGGAGGCGGTGGCCGACGCCGATCTCCTCGTGGTCGGCGTCCCCACCGCCGGCTTCCGGGGCGCGGTCGTCGATGCGTCCAAGCACGTCCGGCCCTGGATCCCAGTTGTCAGCCTGGCCAAGGGGTTCGAGGAAGGGACCCTGCTCCGGATGACCGAGGTGATCAAGGAGGTGCTCCCGGGCCATCCCGCCGCGACACTCACCGGCCCCAACATCGCGCGTGAGATCGTGGCCGGCAACGCCGCGGCCGGCGTCATCGCCACCGACGACCTGGCCGTAGCGGCTGCGTTGCAGGCCGTGCTGGCCCGAGGGTTGTTCCGGGTCTACACGAACCATGACGTCATCGGGTGCGAAACCGGGGGCGCGCTCAAGAACGTCATCGCCATCGCCACCGGAATGGCCCAGGGTCTGAGCGTCGGAGACAACACCCGGGCCGCCGTCATGTCCCGGGGCCTGGCCGAGATCACCCGCATCGGGGTGGCCCTGGGCGGGGAGGAGCGGACCTTCGCGGGCCTGGCCGGCATGGGTGACCTGATCGTGACCTGCATCAGCCCCCACAGTCGCAACCGCTACGTGGGCGAGGAGCTGGGCAGGGGGCGGCCCATCGAGGACATCCTGGCGGGGATGACGATGGTGGCGGAGGGCGTGAAGACGTCCCGCACCGTCATCACCCTGGCCGAGAGATACGGGATCGCGGCGCCGATATGCGAGGCCGTGCACGCGGTCGTCACCGGTGCGAGCAGCGGGGTCGACGCCTATGCCGGTCTGCTGCCCCGTCCCGGCCACGAGCACGAGCCGGGGTAGGTAGGGATGGGCCAGCTCGAGGGCATGGTCGTGTTGGTGACGGACGCATCGAGCGGCATCGGTCGCACCCACCCACCTCGCCCAGGAGGGCGCCACCACCGTTGTGCTGGCCCGTCGCGAGGAGAGCCCCGACGCGGCCGCCATCCCCGCCGGCGACCGGGCCGTGCCCATCCCCACCGACGTCGGGGACCCTCAGGCAGTCAACGCCGCCTCCGAGCGGGTGGCCGAGCGGTTCGGTGTGTTTCACGCGCCGGTGAACGGGGCCGGGATGGGTCGCTGCGCCTCATCGAGGAGGCGAGCGACGAGGACATCTCCGAGAGTCAGACGATGTCGACCGGCTCGAGCATGCAGAGCTGCTCGTCGGTCGGATCCGTGATGGTTACCACCCGCGACGCCTGGCGGGTGATCGTGGCTTCGAACAGGTTGCGCGCCAGCCGTCCGTTCCCGAATCCCTTGTCACGCGACTGATCGGCGAACCAGGCCAGCACCCTCTGCTCGGTGGCAGTTCGAAGCGTGTAAGAATTGCGTTCACAAAGCGAAGCGAAGATGGCCACCAGCTCCTCATTGCTGTAGTCGGCGAAGTGGATCGTCTTCGGGAACCGTGACGACAGGCCTGGGTTCGATTCGATGAGCTCGGTCATCTCCATCGGGTACCCGGCGACGATCACGACCAGGTCTTCTCGGTGATCCTCGATCAGCTTCACCAGGGTGTCGACCGCCTCACGCCCGAAGTCGTTCTCGCCTCCGCGGGCCAGCGCGTAGGCCTCGTCCACGAGCAACACACCGCCAAGGGCCTGGGTGAAGACCTCGGTCGTCTTGGCCGCGGTCTGGCCCACGTAGCCCGCGACCAGCCGGGCCCGGTCGGTCTCGACCAGATGGCCGTGCGACACCACGCCGAGCGTGCGATAGATCTGGGCCAGGAGGCGAGCCACAGTGGTCTTGCCGGTGCCCGGGTTGCCCGTGAACACCAGGTGCCGGCTCTGGTCGACCACAGGGAGCCGGTGGGCACGCCGGAGGTTCTGCACGGCGATCAGATTGGCCACCTGGCGGATTTCGGTCTTGACCTCGCCCAGGCCGACGAGGCCATCGAGCTCGGCGAGCAGGTCTTCTAGAGGGCGGGCAGCCTCGACGGCATCGGCGGGATTGCTGGCCGCGGCGGCGGCCCTGGGCGCGGGGTCGGCGGCCGCAGTCTCGGCCGGGGGAGTGGCCGTGCGCACGGGCACGCCGGTGATGGGATGGCTGACGCGGCAACGCTCGAGCGTGCCCAGCATCATGGCGCGAAAGCGGTCGAGGGCCTGAAGCTCCGAGCTCGAGGGCTGTTCGTCGACGGCGCATATGGCATAGGCCAGGGCCATGGCGTTCTCGTAGTAGCGCCAGCCGTCGCCCGTGGAGAACTTCCCGTCGGCCGAGGCGATGAGGTCGAAGACCTCCGACGGCGTTTCGATCCAGGCTCGCTGGCCGGCGACGAAACCCCGACGACGGAGATCATCCGGCGCGGTCAGACCAGACAGGCCGCTGTACCGACCGGCAAACGCGGCCAGCAGCGCCCAGAGCTCCTCGTCGGTGTGATTCCCATCCGCGTCGACGAACGCGGTGGCCAAGGCGAAGGCCTCCGAGACGGCGTCCTGACCGAGCGTGGCCTTCCGCCCGACGGAGGCTCGGCGAGCCAGGTCGTTCAGGGCCGCCGTCGTGTCGTTGACGAACGCATCCACAGCGTCGTCGAGCGGGGGCGACACCACGGCCCTACGGTAGAGCGCCAGACCGACGGAATTGACGCCGATGGCGGCGCGTCGATCAAACCCGAGACCGGTCCGATGTGGGGATGGTGGCGCGATGGGCGACGGGAGCATCATGGGGAGGCTCGTCGGCTTTCTCCACCACACCGACGCCGACTCCGCGGTCGATGCCTTCAGGCGAGCGGGCGCGGTGGTATTCGATCTCCATGACTCGCTCGAGGAGGCTCGGCTCGAGGCACTGGTCGCCCACGAGGACCCGTGGGAGTACCCGGGTGCACTTCAGAGCGCTCTGCTCTGTGGCTGGAACGCCTTGTGCCTCCAGATCTGTGCCGACACATTCTCGCAGCCCCCCTCGGAGCGTTCCGGGGAGCTCGAAGCGCAGGTGGCAGAGCAGGCCATGATCCTCTATGGCCAGGTCCCGCGGTGGGTGAGCCGGGCGCAGCAGGCGCTCCAGAACCCGTCGTTTCGACTCGACGTTGCCGTACCGGCGTCGCTCCCTGACTGGCCCGCCGGCGGCGCCACTGAGACCTACGTGCGAGCCCTCCTCGACTGCTTGGGCCGCGTGGCCTCGGAGGTCGAACCGGCGCTGGCCAGCCAGGCCGCCCTCTTCGGGCACATACAGGGGAAACGGGCCGCCGAGAGAATGCGCCAGGTCGCCGCAGAAGCCGATGCCGCGGCGAGCTATGCAAGGGGGTTGTGGGAGCCCGGCGCAGTTGTCGAGGAGGCGGTGAGCCAGGCCCGGGTCAGCCTTGAGCGCTGGTACACCCTTGGACAGCTCGTCGCCACGCCCGCGCTTGCGCTCGGTGCCCTTCCACCCGTCAAGGCTTCTGCCCGCCGGCCGGGCATGCCACCACCGCTTCCTGCGCCCGGGCAGGAGGGCTTCGACGCCTGGTGTCTGACGGATCACCGCGCCCTTCACCATCTGCGGCGCAGCGCCAAGGCGCGTCGGGCCATTCACCTGCTCTGGCAGCACGATCCCGACCCGGTCCGCACCCTCGCCATCAAGCGGGAGCTCGACGGCGCCCTCGTCCGTGGTGACGTCGCCCTGGATGCCGGCCACCACGCCGCCTGCCCGTGGCCGCCCGTCTATCTGGCCAAGAGGCCGGTCAAGGTGGCGGGCAGAACGATCCAGCCCTTGCAGGAGTTCACTCTCGACATCGCCCTGGTCCCCGGATGGCGCCGTCCCCACTTCCGCAGACGAGTGCTCATCGGTCCGTTCTTACCCGACTAGTTGCGTTCCGGCTGGCACCGCGCTCAGTGCCGCACCACCGTCATGCTGCGCGGGTCAGCTGGGTAGCCAGGCCCCCGATGCGGACTGTGGCCCGTGCGGGCTGGGTGAGACGCGCCATCAGCGTCGCGGGTGGGCCCCCGCGGGTGTGCTGGGATGAGGGGGTGCGGAGCCGTTGGCGGGTCAAGCCGGGCGAGCGGGTGCGGCTGGCGGACATCGACCCCGGGTCGACGGCGGGGGCTCCAGGGGGCAGGACGGAAACAAGTGCAGCCCTGCCCGCCCTCCACGTGGCCCTAGCCGACCTGCAAGACCGCTTGTGGGCCGAGAGCCGGCGGTCGCTGCTCGTGGTGTTGCAGGCCATGGACGCGGGAGGCAAGGACGGCACCATCAAGCACGTTTTCCAGGGCGTCAACCCCCAAGCGACCCGGGTCACCTCGTTCAAGCAGCCCGATGCCGAAGAGCTGAAGCACGATTTTCTCTGGAGGGTGCACCGGGCCGCGCCGGCGGCGGGCGAGATCGGGATCTTCAACCGTTCGCACTACGAGGACGTGCTCGCCGTGCGGGTTCACCACCTGGTCCCTGATCGCGTGTGGAAGGCGCGCTTCGAGCTCATCGAATGGTTCGAGAGGCAGCTGGTCCACGGCGGGACCACCTTGGTAAAGCTCTTCCTGCACATCTCCCGCGAGGAGCAGCGACGCCGGCTGGAGGAGCGGCTCACCCGCCCCGACAAGCGCTGGAAGTTCCGCCACTCCGACGTCGAGGAGCGCTCCCACTGGGACCAGTACCGCGTGGCCTACGAGGATGCTCTCACCCGCACCTCGGCGGCCCACGCCCCCTGGTACGTGGTCCCGGCCGACCACAAGTGGTACCGCAACTGGGTGGTCAGCCGCATTCTCGTCGAGACGCTGCGAGACCTCGACCCCAAGTACCCGGAGCCGCCCGACCTGCACGACGTGCACATCGAATGAACGCTGCGTCAACGCGCTCATCTCCCACACGGTACTGAGACCCTGGGCTCGTCGGGGGCGCAACCGGCCAACCCGGCTCTGCGGCGCGAGAGTGGCCGGGTGCGACTCGTTCTCGTCGGTCCGCCCGGGTCGGGCAAGAGCACCCAGGCCCATCAGGTGGCCGCCCACCTCGGGGTGCCTGTGGTCTCCGCGGGCGAGTTGCTGCGGACCCGGGCCGCCGCCGGCACCGGGGCGTGGCGCGAGGTGGCGGCCTTGCTCCAGCGGGGCGAGCTCGTCCCTGACGACCTGGTTGTCGACGTGGTGCGCGACGCCCTGGAGACGGCGGCGAGCAGCGGCGGCTACGTCCTGGAGGGCTTCCCTCGCACCCTGGCTCAGGCCCGCCACCGCGGCACGCCGGCCTTCGACCTCGTCGTCCACCTCGCCCTGGCGGACGACGGGGCCCGCGTGCGTCTCGCCCATCGTGCCGCCGGTGGGAGGCCCGATGACAGCGACCCGGAGGTGGTGGAGCGCCGTCTGCGTCGATACCACGCCGACACCGAGCCGGTGCTCGACTTCTACCGGGCCCAGGGGACGCTCAGGACCGTGGACGCCAGCCAGTCACCCGAGGCGGTGAGCGGCGCCATCCTGAGGGCGGTGGCGGAGACCGAGGCGGGCGACTAGTACTACTCAGGGGCCCCAACTCGGGACGTTGTGACAAGTTTCAAGCGGCCGTACCCAGACGCGCGTTCGTGACGTAGTCGGTGATGGCGCGGTCGATGGTGCTCAAGGCGCGACGGAGCTCGAGAGGTGCCGGTGGCTGGTCGGCGTCGAGCAATGGGGCGAGAAGTCGTCGGTGCAGCTTGGTGTAGAAGACGGCCACGCGCTGACCTTGGGGGGTGAGGGCGTAGGTGTTGGTGTGGGGGATGCGGGTGATGAGGCCGTGGAGACGAAGACGTCGCAGGTCATAGGTCATCTGGTGGGTGCTGTAGTCGGTGCCGAGCAGTCCGGCCACGAGCCCGCGAAGGCTTTGGTTGGTGAAGCCGGTGACGGCGTGGACGACACAGCACAGGGCGCCGGCCAGGGCCATGGCGCGTGAATCTCCGAACCGGAGCGCTCCGGTTCGTTGGCCCTCCCGTACGTAGGGCTGGTGGATGCGCTCAAAGAGCGCAGAGCCGATGGCACAGCCCTGACCGGCACGCTCGATCATAAGCAGACGGTCGTTGACCTGGCGGGCCTTGGCCACCAGCTCGGGCAGGTGCTCGATCCGGGAGCGGATGGTCAGGTCCCACGGCTTGTTGATGACGGTTTCGATACGCAGCGCCCTCCCTTCCTTCAAGTACTGCTTGACCCTGGAATGCTTGTAGGAGAAGTCCATCTTCACCTCGGTGCCGGGCGAGAAGATCCGGGCCCGGAAGGGTTCTTTGGTCGTCTTGCGCACCTGGCGGGCAAAGACCACGGCCACCTCGTGGGGGCGGCCGATGCCCACGTTGTCGGCCACCAGGGCCTCGAAGAAGCCCCGGGCCCGGCGGGGGTCGTCGAACACCAGGGTGCGGGACACCTCCACCTGGCGCATTGACAGCTCCCACCAGTAGCCGGCCTGGCTGTCAGCGGGCGTGAGGGGCGTGGGGATGCGGGCGATCCAGCGGTCGAAGAAGGCCTGGATGTCGAAGGGCCCGAGGCGATCACAGACAGCCTGCAACCGTTCGGGCCTCGGACACGAGGCAAAGCCGTTGGATAGCTCGGTGAAGGCGATCCTGGCCCGGCGGGCCTGGCGCTTGGCCCACTCATGGCCGTTCAGCCAAACCTTGGCCGGGTAGGGGAAGTAGGTGCAGATCTTGATGAAGCCGGGACCGAACTCGCGGTCGGCGACGTAGAAGTAGTAGCAGCTGACCCGGCGCTCGGCCTTGTTCCAGTCGAACCACACCGCTTTGCCCTTGGTCTTCTTGGTGGCGCCGAAGACCCACTGGAACTCCTGGGCGGCGACTATGGCCACTACTCCGTGGCGCCCCGCGGCTTCGGCTCGCTCCAGGTGGGGACGCACGTGGTCGAGCTTGCGGTCATCCCAGCGGGAACGGTCGGGCTTGTTCAGGTGCAGGATGGGGATGTTGTGGCTCATGGCGAAGGCGTCGACGTCTCGGCGGAAGCGGTTGCCGATCTTCTGGATCACGGCGGGCGACGAGATGGGTTGCCCGAGGTGACGACAGAACTGCTCCACCTGGCCGCCGACCTGGAGGTTGGGAACGTAGGCGTTGAGGTAGAGCCGGTCGATGCAGGCCAGGTCGAGGGCGACGTGACCGTCCAGGACCTCGTTGATGTTGACCACACTCGTCATGACACCAGCGTGGACGCACGAGGGCGGGCTTTGCCCGTCCGACAACTCAGCCGGTCACCGGGTCGCGTCGGAGGGGGCCGGGGGGAGGTCCTGACCTCCCCCCGCTAATGCACCAACGCGGAGGTACCTGTGACGTCCATCGGCGTGTCACAAGGACCTCGGCGTTCCTCGCCCGTGGTGTCAGGCGAGCGACTTCGGGGCGACCCCCGACGGCCTGGTGCCAGGCAGGACCGGCGTGTCTCCCACAGGTGACGACGCCGGTCACGCCGGGCGGGGACCTGCCCCGCTCGACGGTGCTCGACGAGCACGGGGGTGCTCGTGTGCCCGCCGCTTCTGGCGGCGATGTTGCGTGCCCCCACGATGTCGCGATGGCCCAGGTGGCCGCAGTGGGGGCAGCGAAAGCCACGGCCAGCGGGCTTGGGGACCCTCTGGCCGCACTCGGGGCAGGAGGAAGAGCTGCCCCTCTCATCCACGCGCATCACCTTGATGCCCGCGGCGCTGGCCTTGTCGGTGAGGGCGCCCATGAGGTGGGTGCGCCGCCACTGGCGCAGGCGCAGGTTGTGGGTGGCTCCCGCGTCCTTCTCACAGATGCCCGCAGGGTCCCCCACGGCCAGGGTGCCCACGCCGTGGTCCACGGCCCAGGCGACAACGGCTTTGGCCGCTTGGTGCTGGCCCTGGCGGATGCGCCGGCGGTGGCGGGCCTCGGCCCGGCGCTGGGCCGAGCGGAGCCTGCGCCATCTGCGGCTGCCCCGCTGGCCCCGGCGGGGGGCCTTGGCCGCCATCTTGCCGGCCCCGGGCCTGGCTGTCGGCGAGATGCAGGCGCCCCCCGGCCCTGAGGGCCCGGCCCGAGATGACCAGGGCCTCGTCGCCGCAGGCCACGGCGAAGGGATGGATGATGCCCAGATCCACCCCGGCTGTGGCCGTGCCCGGAGCCGGGCCCACGTCGATCTCCGCGGTGACGTCGAGCACCACCCGGCCGGCGTCGACGAGCAGCGTCACGGCCCTCACCTGGGCGGGGGGATAGGGCAGGGCCCGGGCCAGGCGCACGACGAGGGGCGGGGCTCCCCGGGCTGGGAATGTCAACCCGGATTGGCCCCACCGTGCTCGCTTGATTTGGCCCCACCCGCCCTCTGAACGAGAGACCATGAGAAGCAGAGCGCTCAGAGGGTCGTAGAGCGCCGATCGCGGGTTGGGATGGGTGAAGGGTGCGGCCATCTCGAAGCTCACGTCGTCTTCTTCGTCGCTCGACCAGCGCGAGTAGCGCGGAGGCGGTAACTGTCGGGCCCGGTCTCGATGATGTGGGCGCGGAAGGTGATCCGATCGATGATGGCTGCCACTAGCCGGGGATCGGGAAACATCTGGCCCCACTCGCTGAAGGGCAGATTGGAAGCGGTGGCGATGGCGCCTCTCTCCTCGCGCTCGGTCACGATCTGGAACAGCAGCTCGGCGCCGCGAGCATCGAGGCTGATGTAGCCGAGCTCGTCGAGACAGAGCAGATCGAGCCGTCCGTAGCGGGCCACCACCCGGCTCAAGCGTCGTTGGTCTGCGGCCTCGGCCAGCTCGTTGACCAGCTGGGGAGCGGTGACATAGCGCACCGAGCGTCCCTGCTCGCAGGCAGCGATGCCCAAGCCGATGAGCAGGTGGGACTTGCCCGTGCCGCTATCACCCAGCAACACGATGGGCTCGCCCTTGTCCAGGTAGCCCCCGGAGGCCAGGGTGGCGATGGTGGTGGGGCTGACCTTGGGGGCCGCCGACAGATCGAAGTCGGCCAGGCGCTTCATGCGGGGAAAGCGGGCCTCGTGGATGCGCCGCTCCCGACGTCGCTCGGCCCGGGCGTCGACCTCGGCAGAAAGCACCTCGGCCAGATATCCGAGGAAGGACAGCTGGGCCCGCTGGGCCGACTCGGCCAGACGGGTGGCCTCCTGGCGGATGGCGGGCAGATGCAGCTCCCGGGTGGCCGCCCCGATGGCAGCGATGGACGCGGAGTCGCCCGTGCGGGTCACGGGCGGGCCTCCAACAGCCCGTCATAGCTCCCGAGGTTGGGCTTGGGGCGATCGAAGCGGGCCAGCTCTCCGATGGGGACGACCACCGCCGAGCGCTGGCTGCGCTGCCGGCGCGCCTCGACGAGCACGACGGCGGGGTCCACGCTCCCGACCCGCAGGGCTCCCTCCATGCCGGCGACCAGCGCCTCGGCTGGCAGGATCCGGTGGGCTAGGAGCACCTCGATGAGGGCGCGGGTCCCGTTGGCGTCACCCAGGCGGCGCCGGGCCTCTTGCCAGAACGACTCATGGGTGGCGCTGAAGGCGCCACAGGCCCGGGCTCGGGCCAGAGCGGTGGCCCCGGGCAGGGCGCCGGGCTTGATCTTGAGGACCTCCAGGTAGTGGTCCAGCACCAAGGACTCACTCGAGCGGGCGACGAGCCGGGCGTGCTGGGCCACCACCCGGTTGCCGTCGAGGGCTTCGACGGTCTCGGCACCCAGACGCACGTCGATGCGCCGGCCCGCGTAGCGCACGGGGACCGAATAGAAGCACTGACGCACCGAGACGCGGCTCTTGGGGTCCACCCGGTAGCTGCGCTCGAGGCTGGAGTCGAAGGCCTCGGCGGGCAACGCCAGGCGCTTCGAGGGCGAAGTGCTCACCCACACTCAGCGGGCGCCCGTCGATGCGCCTGGCGTCATCTGCGGCGTCGGCCAGAGCGACGTGCTCGTTGAGCTCGGCCACCGAGGCCACCCGGGGCATGGGCACCACGTGGCGGCGGCGGAACCGACCCACCTCGCCCTCCACACCCCCCTTCTCGTGAGCTCCGCCGGGGCCGGGCATGCAGAAGAAGCTGTCGAAGCCGTAGTGGGAGCGCAGGGCCACGAAGCGCTCGGCCTCCATGCGGTCGCGGCCTTTGAGGACACGCACCACCGCCGGCTTCAAGTTGTCATAGCGGATGCGGCGGGGCACGCCTCCTAGGTGCTCGAAGGCCCGCACATGGCCGTCGAGGAACACCTGCTGAGCCTGGTTGAGATACACCCGGTGAAAGCCCCGGCCCGAGGCCGACAGGCGCATGACGAACATCCAGCCCTCGGTGAGCAGCCCGTCCAGGTAGAAGCTGACGTTGCCGAAGTCGACCTCGGCCTCCGCCCCCAGCGGATGGGTCTGGGGCACGCTCACGTCGACCACCGCCAACCCCTTGCACCGGCGGGCGCCGGCCACGTAGCGCCGCACGGTCGACTCCCCGATCTGAGCGCCGTGTTCGTCCACCAGGCGCTGCCAGACCCGTCGGGCGGTGTGGCGCTGCTTGCGGGGGGCCTCACGATCGGCCTCGAGCCAGGCGTCGATGGTGGGCTTCCAGCGTTCCAGGGCCGGGGACTCCCGCACGATCGGCTTTCGGGCCGGGGGCACGGCCGAGGCCAGGGCCTGTCGGACCGTGCGCCGGTGCGTGGAGAACCGTTGCGCCAGGCCATGGATGGACAGGCCCTCGCGCTCGTGGGCCCGTCGGATCTGCTCGAACAGCTCCACCTTCGCTCGCCTCGTCATGGGCCCCACGGTCGAACCCGCCAGCAGCCAGCTGGTGGACCCCGACGGCGGCCGTGGGTGGGGCCAAATCAGATGAGCACGACGGCCTCAGGTGGGGCCAAAACAGGTGAGCACACCCACCCGGGCCGTCTGCAGGCGCACCCGGGCTCCGTCGAGGGCGAACTGGCCAGCCCGGAAGCGCACCGGTACCAGGGCCTTCTTGCGACGGGGGTAGCGGGCGACCTCACCCGCCCGGCGGCGGCGGTTGGCCTCGAACCAGGCGTCGGAGTAGCGCCGGGCCACCCCTTCGGCGGACTTTCGCGACAGCTCGCCCACCCGCACGCCGGTGAGCTCCCGGCACAGGGCCACGAAGTCGGCCACGGGTCCGGCGCCCCGCCGGAGCCGCTCGCGGTTGTAGTCGATGAGCCCCGCCCACACGTCACCGGCGGCCCGCAGCAGTCCGAAGCAGCGCCGGCGTTGTCTCCTGGTCAGGCGTAGGCCGAGGCGGGCCGTGCG
>Ga0209577_10000931_pt1 | contig 29121 bp, 21 predicted proteins | sample GraSoiAngelo_109_FD_185874 | JGI IMG/M metagenome (GOLD analysis project Ga0209577, IMG submission 185874) | Grasslands soil microbial communities from the Angelo Coastal Reserve, California, USA - 14_0903_12_20cm (SPAdes) (version 2) | ecosystem: Environmental > Terrestrial > Soil > Grasslands...
GTGCGTGACGGAGTTGGGCGACCCGCGCTACATGGGCACGGCACTGACCGTGCAGACGTGCTGCGGGTTCCTGCTGACGACCGTCTCGATTCAACTGATACCGCTTCTCGTGAACGCCGTCGGGTGGCGCTACGCCTTCGCCGCGCTCGCGCCGGGGCCCGCCCTCGGCGTGCTCTCGATGCTCGCCTTGCGCCGCCTGCCGGAGTCTTTGAAGATCGCGCACGGGAAACGATAAGAGGGGTAAAAAGGGGAAACGGGGAAGAGGGTAAAGGGTGTGAAAGAGAAGTGCTATATTTCCCTTCCCCTCTTCCCCGTTTCCCCTTTACCCCAGCTCGGGGGAGGCGTTTATGGAACGAAAGCATGGGCCTTACACGATTAAGTCGTCGGAGTGTTTGCACAGGGACGAGTTCGTGGAGATGTGGCTTGACGAGGTCGTCAAGCCGGACGGCGAGCCGGGGCGCTACGCGACGATGAAGATGAAGCCGGGCGTGGCGGTGCTCGCCCTCGACGGCGAAGGCTCCGTACACCTCGTCCGCATGTTCCGCTACGCCGTGGGCAAGGAGTGTGTCGAGGTCGTGCAGGGGATGATTGACGAGGGCGAGGAAGCTGTGGAGTCAGCGCGCCGCGAGTTGCGCGAAGAACTCGGCGTCGAGGCCGAGGAGTTGACAGACCTCGGACTCGTGGACGCCGTCACCTCGCAGGTCTTCTCGCCAGCGCGCGTCTTCCTCGCGCGCGGCCTCACGTTCGGCGAGCCGGGCAGGGAAAGCACCGAGAGGATGCGCCCCTTCAAGGTCACGCTCGAAGAGGCCGTCCGCATGGTGTTGGACGGCGAGATTACGCAGGGGACGACGTGCGTGCTGATTCTGAAGGCGAGCAAGATGATTGCGGATTGCGAAATTCGGATTGCGGATTGAGAGCGGAATAACTCTCGTTCTCCAGCTTGGGTGATTGAGGAAGTGTGACCGAAGACGGCACGCCCCGCGTCAATTCCGCAATCCGAATTCCGCGATCTTCAGGCGCTGGCGGACTTCTGCTGCTGTTGCAGTTGTTTCTTCATCTCCTCCATCTGCGCGCCGAGCTGGTTGATCTCTTCCTCGGAGAGCACGTCGCGCGCCTTCTGGAACATCTCACCCTCTTCCTCCTCGACGTGGTGCTCGACGTTCTCCTGGAGCACCTTGACCTTGGCCGTCCACTGCTCGGTGTCCACGGGCATCGCTTCGAGTTCCTTCAGAAGCATCTTGATGACGTGGTGCTCCTCGAAGCCTTCGAGCACGACATCGCGCGTCTCCGCCGCCTTCTTAATCGAGGGGTAGAAGATCGCCTCCTCGATGCGCGCGTGGATGTCGAGTTCCTCTTTGAGCTTCGCGAACAACTCCGTGCGCGTCTTCTCGGCGCGCTCGGTCGTCGGCTCGATCTGTTGGAATATGCCGGAGACCTTCTGGTGGTCTTCCTTCAGCAGTTGAAAAGCGTTCATTGTGTCCTCCTCCTGACCTTCGGTTCTGGCAGTCCTTGAACGGTATCCATACGTGAAATCAGCGTCACGGGGTGAACAGTCAATCTCAGTGCCAGCGCGTAAGCAAATTTTAAGGGGAAGAAAAATCGAGCCAACGAAGTCGGCTCCTTCATTTTCGACTTTTCACTTCTGCTTTCAGCTTCTCCTATTGCTTTTCCTCTGTGGCTGATCGGTGTGGCTTGCAGTAAACTTATCTTCATTCGGAGCACAGCATGGGCACACGGAAAGACACGCAACGGGACGACTCCGCCGCGCGCGGGCGTGCCGCCGAAGAATCTTCCGCCGTGCAGCCGACGCACTATCACTCGCGCATGGAGAGTTCGGCGAGTGAAGGGCTGGCGAGCGAATCGGGCGGCACGCGCGGCGGGAGGGGCGTTCGCGGCGACGAGCGGCGGGGCGTGCGCGCGCAGCCGCCGGAGGAGTTCACGGGCGGCGAGATCAAAGACGCGAAAGAGGTGGCGGGCGGGCTGCCTGCCGTGTGGGAGGCTTTGAAGCACACGTCGCGCGAGATGGGCTTGGTGCGCGGCGCGCGGACGCTCCTGCGCTTGAACCAGAAGGACGGGTTCGACTGTCCGGGCTGCGCGTGGCCCGACCCCGAAGGCGAGCGCTCGCACGCAGAGTTCTGCGAGAACGGGGCGAAGGCCGTCGCCGAGGAGGCGACCACGCGGCGCGTCACGCCGGAGTTCTTCCGCGAATGGAGCGTCGCAGACCTCTCGCAGAAGTCCGACTACTGGCTCGGCAAGCAGGGGCGCGTCACGCAGCCCGCAGTCCTTCGCCGCGGCGCGACGCACTACGAGCCGATTGATTGGGACGAGGCTTTCGAGATGATTGCCGAAGAGTTGAACGCGCTCGGCTCGCCCGACGAGGCCGCGTTCTACACTTCGGGGCGCACGTCGAACGAGGCCGCGTTCCTCTACCAACTCTTCGTCCGGCAGTTCGGCACGAACAACCTGCCCGACTGCTCGAACATGTGCCACGAATCATCTGGCCGCGCGCTCACAGAGACCATCGGCGTCGGCAAGGGCACGGTCACGCTCGACGACTTCCAGTTAGCGGAAGCGATCTTCGTCGTCGGCCAGAATCCGGGCACGTGCCACCCGCGCATGCTCACGTCACTACAGGCGGCAAAGAAGCGCGGCTGCCGTGTCGTTCACGTCAACCCGCTGCCCGAAACCGGCCTCAACCGCTTCAAGCACCCGCAACACCCGCTCGACCTCCTCGGCCCAGGGACACAACTCTCCGACCTCTTCCTACAAGTTCGGGTCAACGGCGACGTGCCGCTCCTGAAAGGAATCATGAAAGAGGTGTTGGAGGAAGAAGAGAGGCGGCCCGGCGAAGTGCTCGACCGCGAGTTCATCGAGGAGAAGACGCACGGCTTCGCTGATTTCGCGCGCGCGCTCGTTGAAGTGGGCTGGGACGAGTTGGTCGAGCAGAGCGGAGTGGCGCGCGAGGAGATGCGCGAGGCCGCGCGAATCTATGTTCAGTCGTCGCGCACAATCGTCTGCTGGGCGATGGGGCTGACGCAGCACAAGAACGCGGTCGCCAACATTCAGGAGATCGTGAACCTCCTTCTGCTGCGCGGGCAGATCGGCAAGCCCGGCGCGGGCGCGTGCCCCGTGCGCGGCCACTCGAACGTGCAGGGCGACCGCACGATGGGCATCTGGGAGCGACCGGCGGAAGCTCTCTTAGACGCGCTCGCGCGCGAGTTCGACTTCGAGCCGCCGCGCCGCCACGGCCTCGACACCGTCGAGACGATCAAGGCGATGTACGAGCGGCGCGTGCGTATCTTCTTCGCGCTCGGCGGAAACTTTCTTTCGGCGACGCCCGACACCGAGTTCACCGCGGAAGCTTTGCGACGCTGCCGCCTGACCGCGCACGTCTCGACGAAGATGAACCGCGCGCACCTCGTCACGGGCGAGCAGGCTTTAATCCTTCCGTGCCTCGGTCGCACCGAGCGCGACGTGCAAAAATCGGGCGAGCAGTTCGTCAGCGTGGAGAACTCGATGGGCGTGGTTCACTCTTCGCGCGGCTCTTTAGAGCCTGCATCGCCGCACCTTTTGAGCGAGCCGGCCATCGTGACTCGTCTCGCGCGCGCGACGCTCGGGCGTCGGGGCGCAGTCGAGTGGGAGCGTCTGGTCGAGGACTACGACCGCATACGCGATTTTGTAGAGCGAGTCATCCCCGGCTTCGACGACTACAACCGGCGCGTGCGCGTGCCCGGCGGCTTTTATCTTCCGAACCTCGCGCGCGAAGGTGTGTTCAAGACTTCGACCGGCAAGGCCAACTTCACCGTCCACCCTCTGCCGCGGCACGAACTCGCGCCCGGTCAGTTAATGTTGATGACCATGCGCAGCCACGACCAGTTCAACACGACCATCTACGGACTCGACGACCGCTACCGCGGCGTCATGGGCGAGCGCCGCGTCGTCTTCCTCAACCCGGAGGACGTGCGCGAGCAGGGCCTGTCTGCCGGGCAGGTCGTTGACCTCTTCGGCCACTTCGAGGGCGAGACGCGCGTGGCCCGCCGCTTCATCGTCGTGCCTTATAAAATCCCGCGCCGCTGCGCCGCGACCTACTTCCCCGAAGCCAACGTGCTCGTGCCCGTCCGCGCCGTCGCCGACAAGAGCAACACGCCCGCGTCGAAGTCGGTGGTCATCTCCCTGCGCCCCTCGGACGCGCCGCTTCGGTTCGACTACGACCAAGCGGACGGGCGATGACACCGGGAGCGGGGGCGTTGGGTGAATCTAAATTCGACGGAGACGAACGGAGGGTGAATGCGTGGCGTTGACGGGTGCGAACGAGCTGAGGCGGCGGATGATGATTAAGGTGGACGGCGAGCCTTACGCGGTCGTCGAGGTCTTTTTCGCGTCGCCGTCGGCGCGCGGGGCGGCGACGATGGTGCGGACGCGCCTGAGACATCTGCTGACGGGCGCGGTTTTGGAGAAAAGCTTCCGCTCCGGCGAGAAGTTCGAGGAGCCGGACGTGGCCTACGCGCCCGCGTCCTTCATGTATTCGGACGCCGAGGGCTTTCACTTCATGGACGAGGCGACGTTCGAGCAGTTCATGCTGCCCGCCGAACAGGTCGGCGACGACCGCGGCTATATGACGGACGGGCTGGTCGTGCAGGTCTTGAAGTACAACGGCGAGGCCGTGGCGCTCGAACTCCCGCAGTTCGTCGAACTCGCCGTGGCCGAGACCGAGCCGGGCGTCAAAGGCGACACGGCGGGCGGGGGCCGCGACACCAAGCCCGCGACCCTTGAGACAGGCATGCAGGTGCGCGTCCCGCTCTTCATCAAGGAGGGCGAGCGCGTCCGCGTCAACACGCAAACGGGCGAGGTCGCAGGCAGAGCCTGAAGGCGCGGGAAAAAGGTGAAGAGGTTAAGGGGGAAAAGGGAGAAAGAGATGGTTGCTTCTTACCTTTTACCCCTTTACCCCCTTCCCCTTTTCCCCTTCCGCCTGGTCTCTTTCTGGTGTAACCTAGCGGGCACTGTCGGGCCGGGAAGCAATCTTAAAAAAAAGAGGAGTTGGGAGATGAAGTTCAGAATTCTTTCGGCGTGTGCGCTCGCGTGTGTCTGCGCGCTGGCCGGGGCGGGCGTCGCGTCGGCGCAGGACAGCAAGCCGGCGGACGTGAAGGTCTCAGGCGGCGAGCGCGACGCGGCGGCGAAGATTGATAAGGCGAAGGGGACAGAGGCCAGGTTGCAGGCCGCCTCGGAGTTCGTCAAGAAGTACCCGAAGAGTAGCTTGCGCCCGCAGGTCGCCCAGAAGCTGGCCGACGAGATCGCCGCCACGCAGGACGCCCAGTTGAAGATTTCGCTGGCGCAGACCTACCTCGACTTCTTCAAAGAGCCGTCCGAGGCCGCGCTGGTCAACGACATCCTGCTCAACGCCTACATCAACGCCGGTCGCACCGACGACGCCTTCAAGATGGCCTCGGCGCGGCTCGCGAAAAACCCCGACGACGTTGACCTGCTGCGCAGCCTCGCCGTCCTCGCCTCGAACGAGGTCATCAAGGGTAACAACACTTACGCCGCGCAGGGTCAGCAGTACGGCGCGAAGGCCATCGAGCTGTTGGAGGCCGACAAGAAGCCTGCGGGCGTGGACGACGCGAAGTGGGCGACCTACAAGGCCGACTCGCTGCCCGCCCTCTACCGCGCGACCGGCATCATCGCCTACAAGGCGAACGACCCGGCCACGGCCACCGCGCGCCTGGAGAAGGCCGCCGCGCTCAAGTCCGCTGACCCCGGCGTCTATCTGCTGCTGAGCGACCTCAACTACTCGCAGTACGAACAGCTCGCGAAGCAGTACCAGGTCATGCCCGCCGGGGCCGACAAGCAGGCCGCGCTCAAGCGAGTCGAGGCGCAGATGGACAAGACCATCGAGGCCTACGCGCAGGCGATAGCCATCACCGAGGGCAACGCGCAGTACCAGGCCGCGCACGACCAGATGAGGCAAGACTTAGAGGGCCTCTACAAGTACCGTCACGGCTCGACCCAGGGGCTTCAGCAGGCCATTGACAAGTACAAGAAGCAGTAACGGAGAACGATGAATGCGGAATGATGAGTGATGAATGCGAAGGCACAAGCCCGTCTTCATTCATCACTCATCATTCCGCATTCATCATTCTGCTTTCCTTCCCCGGCGCGCTGCGCTATACTCCGACGCCTCCGACAATCCTTCACCACTTTTCGCCCCGGTCGGAGTTCGCGCCCTTGAACCTCGCCCGACCGTCACCGGCGTTCGCCGAACGCCCTTCAAGAGGGAATATCCCGGAGGAGTCTTCACCATGCGCAGCCCGTCACGTCACGCCTTCTTCGCCACGCTTCTCGTTCTCTTCGTCGCGCTCGCGCCCGTCGCGACCCGCGCGGCGGACTTCAAGCGCGAGGTCATCTACCAGATCATCACCGACCGCTTCTTCGACGGCTCGACCGCCAACAACAATCCCCCGCAGTCCGCCGGACTCTACGACTCGACACAGACGAACTGGCGCGAATACTGGGGCGGCGACCTCGCCGGCATCCAGCAGAAGATGTCGTATCTGGCCGGCCTCGGCGTCACGGCCATCTGGATTTCGCCGCCCGTTGATAACCTCAACACCAACATCCCCGACGGCCAGGGAAATCCGACGGCTTCTTATCACGGCTATCAAGGCCGCGACTTCAAACGCGTCGAGGAGCACTTCGGCAACGCCTCGAACACCTGGACTGATTTCGACAACCTCGTCACCGCTGCGCACGCCGCCGGCATCAAGGTCGTCATAGACTTCGCGCCCAACCACACCACCCAGGACAACGCCGGAGAGTTCGGCGCGTTCTACGACAACGGAGCTTTCGTCGGCAACTACACCAGCGACACGAACGGCTACTTCCACCACAACGCGAACATTTCGGGGACGGGCTGGGACGACCGCTACCAGGTCGAATACTTCACCCTCTTCGATCTCGCGGACTTGAATCAGGAGAACGCGACCGTTGACAACTATCTCAAGTCCGCCGCGCAACAGTTCCAACAGCACGGCGTTGACGGCTTCCGCATAGACGCCGTCAAGCATGTCACCTGGGGCTGGGAGTACAGCTTCGCCAACTCCATCTACACCTTCGGCGACAGCTTCCTCTTCGGTGAGTGGTATCAGGGGAACACGAGCGATCCGCTCTACCACGACTCCTACAAGTTCGCCAACAAGAGCGGCATCTCGCTTCTGGACTTCCCCTTGAACACGGCCATCCGCAACGTCTTCGCCTCGAACACGAACTTCTCCGACATTGACAGCGTCATCTCGCAGGAAGGCTCGAACTTCACCTGGAAGGAAGACCTCGTCACCTTCATTGACAACCACGACATGGCGCGCTTCCTCTCCGTCAACAACAACAACAATCGTCTGCACGAGGCGATGGCCTTCGTCCTCACCTCGCGCGGCATCCCCTGCATCTACTACGGGACGGAGCAGTACCTGCACAACGACACGTCGGGCGGCACAGACCCCTACAACCGCCCGATGATGCCCGGCTTCTCGACGACGACCACCGCCTACGCTCTCACGGGCAAGCTCTCGACGCTGCGCCACACCAACCCCGCGGTCCCCTACGGCTCGATGTCGCAGCGCTGGATGAACTCGGACGTGTACATCTACGAGCGCAAGTTCTTCGGCTCGGTCGCCCTCATCGCCATCAACAAAAACGACACGACCGCATATAGCATCAGCGGCCTCAACACGAGCTTGCCCGCCGGCACATACTCAGATTATTTGACGGGATTGCTCGGCGGCTCCTCGATCACGGTCAGCACGGGGACGGGCGGCAACAACCCCGTCGCCGCCTTCAGTCTTCCCGCGCACACGGTCGCCGTCTGGCAGTTCAACGAAGGCGCGGCCCCGCCCGAAGTCGGATCAATCGGGCCGACCTCGGCGCAGCCCGGAGTTAAAGTCACCATCGCGGGCCGAAACTTCGGCGCGACGCAAGGCGCGGGCAGCGTGAAGTTCGGGACGACCGCCGCCGCCGTCAACTCCTGGTCGGACACGAAGATCGTCGCGACCGTGCCGGGCGTGGCGAACGGCAGCTACAGCGTGACGGTCACAAACAACGGCGGCGCGGTCTCGAACGGCATCCAGTTCACGGTCTTGACGGCCAAACTCATCCCCGTCACCTTCACCGTCTTCAACGCGACGCCCACCGTGACGGGCGACTACATCTTCCTCACCGGCAACACCGTCGAGTTGGGCAACTGGGCGACGACCTGGGACGGCGCTACGGGGCCGATGCTCACGCCCAATTACCCGAACTGGTTTTTGAACGTGAGCGTGCCGGCAGGCCAGACCATCCAGTTCAAGTTCATCAAGATCGCCGCGAACGGCGCGGTCACATGGGAGGCCGGCGCGAACCACACCTACACCGTCCCGACGAGCGGCGTCGGTTTCGTCAACGTCAACTGGCAGTATTGAAGCCGGGCGCGGCTCACTTGCGCGAAGGCGGAGGGACGGGCAAGAATGTTCGTCCCTCCGCCTTAAATTTTATCCGGTCGGAGAAATTAAAAGACGATGAGCACGACCCCGAACAAAATCATCTACTCGATGGTCGGCGTCAGCCGCCACTACGACAAGCGCGCCATCCTCAAGGACATCTACCTCTCCTACTTCTACGGAGCGAAGATCGGCGTCATCGGCCTCAACGGATCGGGGAAGTCCTCGCTCCTGCGAATCATCGCGGGCGCTGACAAGGGCTTCACCGGCGAGACGGTTCTGTCTCCCGGCTACACCGTCGGCTATTTGGAGCAGGAGCCGAGGCTCGACGAGTCGAAGACCGTGCGCGAGACGGTCGAGGAGGCCGTCGCCGGGACTGTGAATCTGCTGAAAGAGTTCGACGAGATCAACGCGCGCTTCGGCGAGGAGCTGTCTGACGAGGAGATGTCGGAGCTACTCGAACGCCAGGGCGAGGTGCAAGAGAAGCTCGACGCCGCGGACGCGTGGGACTTGGACTCGCGCCTTGAGATGGCCCTAGACGCGCTGCGCTGCCCGCCGGGCGACACGCCCGTGCGCGTTCTTTCGGGCGGAGAACAAAGACGGGTCGCGCTCTGCCGCCTGCTCCTCCAGAAGCCGGACATACTCCTCTTAGACGAGCCGACGAACCACCTCGACGCCGAGTCGGTCGCATGGCTCGAACAACACCTGCGGCAGTACGCGGGCACGGTCATCGCCGTCACGCACGACCGCTACTTCCTCGACAACGTCGCCGGGTGGATTCTCGAACTCGACCGCGGCGAGGGAATACCTTGGAAGGGAAATTATTCGTCCTGGCTCGAACAGAAGCAGGAACGACTGCGCCGCGAAGAGAAGCAGGAGTCGGAGAGGCAGAAGACGCTCGAACGAGAGCTTGAGTGGATTCGCATGGCCCCAAAGGCGCGGCGCGCGAAGGGCAAGGCGCGCATCAACTCCTACGAGGCGCTGCTCGCCGAGCAGACCGAAGCTCGCGCGCGCGAGCTGGAGATTTACATCCCGCCAGGGCCCCGCCTCGGCCAATTCGTCATCGAGGCCGAGGGCGTGTCGAAAGCTTACGGCGAACGCCTGCTCGTCGAGGGGATGTCGTTCCGTCTGCCGCCCGGCGGCATCGTCGGCGTCATCGGCCCGAACGGCGCAGGCAAGACCACACTCTTCCGCATGATAAACGGCGAGGAGCAGCCCGACGCCGGCACGATCCGCGTCGGCGAGACCGTGCAACTCGGCTACGTTGACCAGAGCCGCACGCTCTCGACCGACAAAACCATCTGGGAAGAAATCTCCGGCGGGCACGACACCATCCGCTTAGGCCCGCGCGAGGTGAACTCGCGCGCCTACGTCGGTCGCTTCAACTTCTCCGGCTCCGACCAGCAGAAGAAAGTCGGCGCTCTTTCGGGCGGCGAGCGCAACCGCGTCCACCTCGCCAAGATGCTGAAGGAGGGCGCGAACGTTCTGCTTCTGGACGAGCCGACCAACGACCTCGACGTGAACACGATGCGCGCTCTGGAGGAGGCGCTTGAGAACTTCGCGGGCTGCGCCGTCGTCATCAGCCACGACCGCTGGTTCCTCGACCGCATCAGTACGCACATCCTGGCGTTCGAGGGCGACAGCCGCGTCGTCTGGTTCGAGGGCAACTTCTCCGACTACGAGGAGGACAAGCGTGCGCGTTTGGGCGATGCCGCCGCGCAGCCGCACCGCATCAAGTACCGGCAGTTGACGCGAAGTTAATGCTGAGAAGGAGAACGTAAAGATGAAAGCGACGTGGAAAGGCGCGGTGCTGGCGGAGAGTGACGACACGGTGGTCGTCGAGGGTAATCATTATTTCCCGCCCGATTCAATCAAGCGCGAGCACTTCCGCGAGAGCGAGACGCACACGGTCTGCCCCTGGAAGGGAACGGCGAGCTACTACGACGTGGTCGTGGGCGGCGAAGTGAACAGCGACGCCGCCTGGTACTATCCGCAGCCGAAGGACGCGGCCAAAGAGATCAAAGACCGCGTCGCCTTCTGGCGCGGCGTGGAGGTCGAATGAAGGGGAGACGTAAAGGGATGAAGACACGGACGAGAACGGCGCTCGCGCTCTTCCTGCTGTGCCTGGCCGCGGCGACCGCGCCGGCGCAGACGGCTACGCCCGCGACAGCCGCGCGAAAGGCCGCGGCGCAGAAGGCTGCGGGGCAGAGCGCGCCCGCGCAGAAGGCAGCCGTCCCCGCCGGGTGGCGCGCGGCGCTCGAACAGATCAGCGCCGACTCGATGCGCGGCCACCTCTCTTTTCTCTCCTCCGACCTGCTCGAAGGCCGCAACACTCCCTCTCGCGGACTCGACATCGCCGCCGAGTACATCGCCGCGCAGTTCCGCCGCGCCGGACTCGAACCCGCGGGCGACGACGGATACTTTCAGACCGCGAACTGGATGCTCGCGGGGCGCGAAATCAGCGGCTTTCAAATGACGTTCACGGGCGGCGGCAACAACCTGAACGTGAGGCCGGAGCAGTCGAGCCTCGGTTTCAGCATCGGCGGCTTCAGCTTCTGGATGCCCGACGCCGGCCTCTCGCTCAAGGGCGCGGGCGTCTTGAAGGTCGAGTACGCGAACTCTTCGACGCTCACGCGTGAGCAGGCCGCGGGCAAGGTCGTCGTGACGGAGTTGCCGGAGTTTCCGCGCGCCGACCGCGCGCGAGCCTTCCAGGTCTTGCGCGAGGAGAACGACTTCCTCGCTCGCATGCGCTCGCTGGGCGTGCCGCTCGTCGTCGCGTTCGACCCCGCGGCGGCGCGCGGACGCGGCGCGGGGCCGCTCCGTCTCGTTGACCCGGAAAGCGCCGGGCGCGAATCGCCCCTGGGGCCGCAGCCCGTCGCGCCGCTCGTCACGGTTCACGGGGCCGAGGCCGCCAGGCTTTACGATTCTCTGCCCGCGGGCGCGACCCCGGCGACTCTCGACTTCAACGCGCCGGCGCTATTGCAGACGCCCGTCAAGGTTCGCAACGTCGCGGGCATCCTTCGCGGCTCCGACCCGGCGCTGAAAGACACCTACGTCATCGTCTCGGCGCACTACGACCACCTCGGCGTGCGCGAGAACTGCGACAGTTCAAAGGAGGACTGCATCTACAATGGCGCGAACGACGACGGCAGCGGAACCGTCTCCGTCATCGAACTCGCCTCCGCACTCTCGACGCTCAAAACGAGGCCGAAGCGCAGCATCCTTTTTCTGACCTTCTTCGGCGAGGAGAAGGGCCTGCTCGGCTCGCGCTACTACGGTCGCCACCCGCTCGTGCCGCTCGCGAAGACCGTGGCGCAAGTGAACCTCGAACAGGTCGGGCGCACCGACGACAGCGAGGGGCCGCAGGTCGGAACGATGGCCGTCACGGGCTTCGACTATTCGGACGTGGGCACGGCACTCAAAGAGGCGGGCGACCTGACCGGCGTGAAAGTTTACAAGCACCCGAGCAACAGCGACGCGTACTTCTCGCGCAGCGACAATCAGGCGCTCGCCGATGTCGGCGTGCCGGCGCACACCCTGAGCGTCGCCTACGAGTATCCGGACTATCACGCCGTCGGCGACGAGTGGCCGAAGATTGACTACGCCAACATGGCGAAGGTTGACCGTATGGTCGGGGCCGCGCTCCTGCTCATCGCCGACGGCGCGCGGGAGCCGCGCTGGAACGAACAGAACCCGAAGGCCGCGCACTACGTCGAGTCCTGGAAGAAACTTCACGCGCGATAGAAGGAACAGAACCGCGAGCGGCACTGTTTTCGTCACGCGTCGCGGCCCGCTCGCCCTTTGAATCGGGCGGCTCGTCACAAACTTGGGGCGCTTTTGGCAAAAGGCGCGCGCGCGTGCGAAACTAAAGCTCCCGGTCTGCCGTATTTGAGTCTCCGGCTCACAATCAGCGCGATTTGAGTTTCTCTCGGACGGCCAGTCAAACAACTTTTTCGTTGAGGAGTGTATATTGTATGCGATTTATGAACATCAGAGTCGCTGGCGCTGCGCTGCTGGCGTGCGCGCTCGGCCTGGCCGCGCTCGCGCAAAACGGCGGCCACGGCTTCGACGCTTCACGCATGGACACGAGCACGTCAGCCTGCAAGGACTTCTACCAGTTCGCCAACGGCAACTGGCTCAAGGCGACCGAAATCCCGGCGGCTTTCTCCACCTGGGGTAGCTTTAACGTGCTGGCCGAGAACAACCGCAAGACCCTGCACGAGATTCTCGATGAGGCGTCGAAGAACGCGGCGGCCAAGGCGGGCACGACCGAGCAGAAGATCGGCGACTTCTACGCCACCTGCACCGACGAACAGAAGCGCGAGGCCGAGGGCGCGAAGCCGCTCGCCCCGTACCTCGCGCGCATAGACAAGATCAAAGACTTGAAGGGTCTCGAATCCGAGATCGCCTACGCGCACCGCGAGGGCATCCCCACGCTCTTCGGCTTCGGCTCCGGGCCGGACTTCAAGAACAGCTCGATGGAGATCGGAAACGCCGGCCAGGGCGGACTCTCGCTTCCGAACAGAGACTACTACACGAAGACCGACGAGCACTCCGCCAAGCTGCGCGAGGCGTTCGTCCAGCACGTGGCGAGCATGTTCCAACTGCTCGGCGACGACCCCGACCGGGCGGCGAAGGAAGCGCAGACCGTGATGTCAATCGAGACGCGGCTCGCGCAGAACTCGCGCGGGCCGGTCGAGCTGCGCGACGTGGAGAAGCAGTATCACATCATGGGCGCGGCAGACCTCGACAAGCTCACGCCACACTTCTCGTGGGAGGACTACTTCGCGGGCTTGGGCCTGCCGAAGACCCTCCAGATCAACATGGCGCACCCGGAGTTCTTCCAGGCCGCCGACAAGCTGCTCGTCGAAGTGCCGGTCGAGGACTGGAAGACCTACCTGCGCTGGAACCTCGTCAACGCCGCGGCGGACGCGCTCTCGTCGAAGTTCGAGACCGAGAACTTCAACTTCTACGGCAAGACCCTTTCTGGACGCAAAGAGCAGTTCCCGCTCTGGCGTCGCTGCGTCTCGGCGACGGACTCGAACCTCGGCGAGGCGCTCGGACAGGAGTATGTCAGGCGCGCGTTCACGCCCGAGGCGAAGGCGCGCATGCAGACGATGGTCAACAACCTGCTCGCGGCCTTCCACGACCGCCTCGCCGCCGCCGACTGGATGAGCGACGAGACGCGCAAGGCCGCCCTCGTCAAGCTCGCCGCCTTCGGCCAGAAGATCGGCTACCCCGAAAAGTGGATTGACTACTCGCGCCTGAGCGTTGCGCGCGACTCCTACGCAGCGAACATCATCCGCGCCAGCGAGTTCCAGCAGTGGCGCGACTTCAACAAGATCGGCAAGCCCGTGGACAAGACCGAGTGGGGCATGACGCCCCCCACGGTCAATGCCTACAACAACTGGCTCCGCAACGAGATCGTCTTCCCTGCGGGAATCTTGCAGCCGCCCTTCTTCAACCCCGCGGCGGACGACGCCATCAACTACGGCTCAATCGGCGCGGTCATCGGCCACGAGATCACGCACGGCTTCGACGACGAGGGCGCGAAGTTCGACCCCGCCGGCAACCTGAAAGACTGGTGGACGCCCGCCGACTTGAAGAACTTCGAGTCGCGCTCCGACTGCATCGTCAAGCAGTTCGACGCCTTCCAGGTCGAGCCGGGGCTGAACATGACGGGCAAGCTCGTCGCGGGCGAATCAATCGCCGACTTCGGCGGCCTGACCGTGGCCTATCACGCCTTCGAGAAGTCTCTGGAAGGCAAGCCGCGCCCGGCCAGCATTGACGGCTTCACGCCGGAGCAGCGCTTCTTCTTGGGGTGGGCGCAGGTCTGGGCCGAGAAGTACACGCCGGAGGCGGCGCGCCTCCAGGCGCAGTCAGACCCGCACCCGCTCTCGCGCTTCCGCGTCAACGGCCCACTCTCGAACATGCCGGAGTTCGCCGAGGCGTTCCAGTGCAAGGTCGGCGACGCGATGGTGCGCCCGCCCGAACAGCGCTGCCAGATTTGGTAGGGCGAAAGTAAAAAGACAAAAGGCAGAAGTTAAGACGGAAGACGGCGCGCCTCTCATCGATAAGGATGAGAGGCGCGCCGTTTACCATTCGCTCTCTTTCGCCTTTTGCTTTTGCCTTACTTCAGCGCGCGGGCGCGGAAAGGCGGACTCGCCCGAAAGGATGGGGAGCGATCCTCTTCAGGAGGTGTTGATTGGCGGGGCTGCTCGGTCAGTGGCCGGCGACGGCACCGGCGGCGACGCGCGCGCGTGCCGGGGGGCGGTCGTGGCGCGCACAGGCGCGCGCCAGCGCCTCCTCGACGCGCGGCTCGACGCTGCATTCGGGCTGGCGGCAGACGGCGGCGAGTTCGGAGATGACGAGGTAGCGCGCGCGCTCCAGCATCCGCTGCTCACGGAAGGATAGAGACTTAAGATGGCTCAGGTACGTCAGGTTCTTGAGCACGTCAGCGACCTCGAAGATGTCGCCCGTGCGCATCTTCTCGGTGAACTCCTTGAAGCGATCCTTCCAGTCGCTCGCGGCCCCGCGGAAGTCGTCCGCCAGGTGGCGGACGAGCATCTCACACTCGCCGGAAGAGATGGGGGAGCGCAAGCCCACTTCCGATGCGTTGGCGACGGGGACGAGGACGACTGAGTTGGTCGAGGCAAGGCGGAGCGTGTAGAAGGGAAGTGACGTTGCTCCGATCTGTTTCTGTTCTATCTGCTCGATGGTGCCGATGCCATGATTGGGGTAAATAACTTTCTGGCCGACTTTGAAGCCCACTACACACCTCCTGTGCTGCAAAAAACAAAGCCGCGTTCGCGAGTCGGGGTTTGGGACTCCCTTGAGGGTTCGCCGCGACGCGGCAAGCGTCGAGTTAAATTCTAACGAAAGTGTAACAAGCCGCGCGCGCGAGCGTCAAGGTTCAGGCTTTCGCCAATAAAATCGGGAAAATTTTCTTGTCGAAATTGCAACAGCACACGCGAAACCGCCGCGAGAAAACGTTCGGCGCGCGTTCGCCGCGGCGACTCGGCGCGCGTCTCGCGCGGGCCGTCGCCGAAGGCGGGCGACCGTCTCGGAGACGGCTCGAAGCGACTAACGCGCGGGCGTTGAAGGGCGGCGCTCGCCGCCAGTTTTTTTGTTCAGCCGCTCGGCGTCTCCGCGATAGACGGCGGCGAGCGCTACGATCCTTTGCAAACGGTCTTCGAGGCGTGTGGCGGCGGCGCGCACGCGCCCGTCGTCCGCGGCGGCGAGTCGCGCGAAGGCGTCGGCGTTGAAGTTCGGGCTGCCGTTCTCGGAGGTGATGCGGGCCTTGCCGGCACACTCGACGAGCGAGTCTAAAACGTCGAGCGCCGTCTGCTTGCCGACCGGCTCGACGGCGAGCGCCATCTCGCTCAACGCGACGAGGGCGCGCGACTGCTTGAAGACTCTGATGGAGGAGGCGACCGGGGCCAGAAGGCTCGGCACGTAGGTGTCGTTGGCGGCGTCCTTCTCCGCCGATGTCTTGAGCCGCTGCACGGCCTCGTAGGTGAGGAACTGCGCCGAGGCCGTGTCCTTGTCTTTGGCGAGCCGGCGGATGAGCGACGGGTAGGCGCGCAGGATCGAATCGGAGCGCGTCAACTGGCGCGCAAGCCTCTCCGCGCCCGCGAGGTCGCCTTTGTTCGCGAGGTAGAGCGCCTCCTTCTCGTCCGCCATCTCCGCGAGCTGCGCCTTGAGGCGCTCGTCCTTCAGCATGTCGAGGAGCTTGCGCGCCTCGTCGAAGTCGTTGCGGCTCATCGCCGACGTGGCGGCCATTTCGAGGTTGAGCGGGTCTTTCGTCTCCTGCGCCGTCTTGATCTGCTCTTCGTACCTCTTGTCCCCACTCTTCTTCATGTCGGCGAAGCTGTTGAAGACGGGCGCGCGTGCGCCGGGCGGGCGGCTGGCGCGTTCCAGCTCGTTGAACTGCGCGGCGAGTTCCGGGGCCTGCTCGGCGACATGTGGCCCGAGCATGGCGAGCATGGCCCACATACGCGTGATGTCGGCGTGTTCCTGTTGGGCGCGGCTCATCGTGTCCATGACGAAGTTGATGTACGCCCTGACGACCTCGCGCCCGGCGGGCTGCGCCGCGTTCGGCGCGCCGAAGAAGGGGTAGTCGGCGGGGCGAAGCATTATGGCGAAGCTGATGGGGAGTCGAAGTCCGGTGTGGTTTTGCCCGGTGAAGACCGAGAGCGGGAGCGCGCGCAACGACTCGATGTAACTCAGCATGAGCCGGTCGGCCTCGGCGCGGTCACGCGCGGCGACCGCGTTGATGGCCGACCCGATTTCCATGAGCGTCGGCTCGGCCTCGATGGCGCGGCGGATGAGGTCGCCCGCCTCGTCGAGACGGCCCTCGCTGGCGGCGGCGCTGGCGAGTTGCGTGTACTGCCCGACTTCCTGCACTGCGCCTAGTTCGCGCGCCGTCGTGTCCGCAAGCTCGCGCGCGAAGGCCGGGTCGGCTGCGGCGATCTTGAGGATGCGCCCGCGCACGATGCCGCGCGCCACATCTTCCAGCGGCCCCATACTGAGCGGCGCGCCGACGGCGTGCTCGCGCAGCTTCGGGCGGTAGGCTTCTTCGGGGAAGGTCAGCACGAGCGCGTCACGCAGGAGTTGTTTCGCCCACTCGCGGTCGAGCGTCCAGGCGGCGGCGGCGATCTCGGCCTTCGCCGCCGCCGCGTCGAGCGGCTTCAACAGCTCCTTCGCCTCGGCTTCGAGCGCGCGCATGTCCGCAAGCAGCGCCTCCTTCCGCTCGGCGACCGACGCGGCCTCCTGCATCGCGGCGGAAACGGCCTCCTGCTGCGCAGTGCCTACGGCCCCCTGCCGTTCCACGTCTTCCCGCTGTTGTGAAGTGCCCGCGGCCTGATGTTGTGCGGCTGCCGTCTCATCTCGACGCGCGGCGTTGTCGCCCTTGTCTGCCGGTTGCCGGGGCGTCGCCGACTGCGCGGGGCAGCGGGACGCGAGCGCGAGGAGCATAACGAAGGAGAGAAAGGTCTTCAGCATACTGCGACCTCAGTGCGCGTGAGTCAGTTGAACGTTCGTGCGACGGCGGGCGGCGTCGGGCGCGTCGAAGCGTCGTTCGCCTCGAATCTTACACCCGAAGTGGCGCGCTTGACCACGCGCGCCGCGCCGCACGGCTTGACCCTCTGCGCGCCGCTGGGATAAAAGCGGCACGCACACGTCAAGCCTCGCGCCGACCGAATCCAAGCATGAGAGGAGACCGAAACGCATGCCCACTTACGTCACGCTGTTCCGCTGGACACAGCTCGGCATTGAGAACATCAAGGTGAGTCCGACCCGTCTCGACGCCGCCAGAGAACTCTTCAAACAGTTGGGTGGGGAGTTGAAGTCGTTCCACATCCTGATGGGGCAGTACGACGCCGTCATCGTCGGCGAAGCGCCGGACGACGAGACGATGGCGCGCATCATGCTGACCGCCACCGCGCACGGAGCGATACGCTCCGAGACGATGCGCGCCTTCACGGAGGAGGAGTACCGGAAGATCGTCTCCGGGCTGCCGTAGGCCGTTGACAAGGATGAAGGATGAAGGCGGAAGGATGAAGTGAAGGCAGAAGACCGTGCAACCGCGCTTTCATCCTTCCGCCTTCATCCTTTCCAGGACTCCTGCCTGGCGGGCAACTCGATGGTGAAGGCGGAGCCTTCGCCGGGCGTGGAGCGGACGGTGGCCTCGCCGCCGTGCGCGCGCGCGAGGTGCTTGACGATGGCGAGGCCGAGGCCCGTGCCGCCCAGCGCGCGCGAGCGTGCGCGGTCAACGCGGTAGAAGCGCTCGAAGATGCGCGGCAGGTGTTCGGGCGCGATGCCTTCGCCCGTGTCGTGGACGGTGACGCGGTCGCGCCCCCCGCCGCGCTCGTAGGCGACGACGACCTCGCCGCCCTCGCGGTTGAACTTGACGGCGTTGTCCACGAGATTCGTCAGCATCTGTTCGAGCCGTCGCGCGTCCGCGCGGACGAGCACCTCCGGCCCGACCTCGTTGCGCAAGGAGACGCGCCGCTCCCCGGCGCGCGACGCGAGCGCCGTGAAGCACTCAGCGACGAGCGACGCGAGGCGCACGTCTCTGGTCTCGACCGCCACGGTGCCGGCCTCGATGGCCGACAGCTCCAGGATGTCGTTGATGAGGACGTGCATGCGCTCGGCGTTGCGGCGGATGACGGAGAGGAAGCGGCGGCTATTCGCGGCGTCTTCGTCAGCGCCGCCTTCGAGCGTCTCGACGAAGGTGATGATGGCGGTCAGGGGCGTGCGCAGCTCGTGCGAGACGTTGGAGAGAAACTCCTGGCGGACTCGTTCGAGACGTTCGAGCCGCGTGATGTCGAAGAAGACGCCGACCGCGCCGCGCACGTCGCTGCCGTAAACGACCTCGCGCTGTCGCAAAGGCGCGACGTGCAGGTCATAGACCCTGCGGTCAGTCCCGCGCGCCGTCTCGACCTTGACCTCGGCGCGCACCCCGCGCGCGACCGCCGCCGCGAAGGCCGAGTAGATGGCCGGGTTGCGCGTCAGGTCGCTCAGACGGCGCGCGCCGAGCGAGTCCGCGCCGTCGGCGTGGAACACGTCGCGCGCCGAGTTGTTCAGGGCCACCACGCGCATCGTGCTGTCAATGACGACGACGCCCTCGCGCATGCTGTCCATCGTCACTTCCAGGAGCGCCGCCGCCGGCACTTCGCCCGCCGCGACCGCCGCGGCCACATTCGGCGTCGTCGCCTCCGGCGGTCGCGTCTCGGAGAGCGCACGCTCCGCCTCTTCAGACGCCCTCGCCGGGCGGAGCAGGCGCGCTGCGAGAAAGCCGGCCAGCGCCGAGCCGAGCGAGCAGAGCGCGACCGCCGGACTCCACGCGTAGAGCGCCGCGCACGCGGCCAGCAGCGCGACGCCGAGCGCAACGATGATGGTGAGACGTGGCCGCATAAAAGCAATGACGAGTGACGAGTGACGAGCTCAGGCAATTTAACTCGTCACCCGTCACTTGTCACTCGTCACTGCTTTCGTGCCGGAGCAGCCGGTGAAGCGGTAGCCGACGCCGACGACCGTCTCGATTACGTCGCCGCAGGGGCCGAGCTTCTGGCGCAGGCGGCGGATGTGCACGTCGAGCGTGCGCGTGTCGCCGTAGTAGTCGTAGCCCCAGACGTTGTCGAGGAGCTGCTGGCGCGTGGCGACGCGGCCCGCGGCGCGCACGAGCGTCGTGAGCAGGGCGAACTCCTTGCGCGTGAGCCTGACACCTGCGCCGTCGCAGGTCACGCGCATGTCGTCGAAGTCTATCGAGAGGCGGCTGTCATCGTAGCGCGGCGACGAAGACTCGTCGGCGCGGCGGAGCACGGCGCGCACGCGCGCCAGCAGCTCGCGCACCGAGAAGGGCTTCGAGATGTAGTCGTCCGCGCCGAGGTCGAGGCCGGCGACGCGTTCGGCCTCACTCGTGCGCGCCGTGAGCATGATGATCGGCGTGCGACGCGTCTGCGGCTCGCGGCGGAGCCGTCGGCACAGCTCCGTGCCCGACATGCCGGGCAGCATCAGGTCGAGGATGATGAGCGCGGGCGGGTTCTTCGGGTCGAGCGCGGCCTGCAAGCCCTGCTCGCCCGTCGGGGCCACGCGCGTCTCCAAGCCCTCGCGCTCCAGGTTGTACTTCAGCCCTTCGGCGATGTCCGGGTCGTCTTCGACGATCAGCACCGGTCTGGTCATAAGAGTCGGGCCGACGGCCCGTCGGATGTTGAGAGTTCGGGCCGTCGTCGGCTGTAAGGCTATCACAACTGCGCCCCGCGCGTGGATGCTTGGGCTGTGGGCCGGGGGCCGGTAGCCGATGTTGGCCGTCGTCTCTGCTCCGCGCTTTAGAAACTCAGACGCAGCGCGAACTGAATCTGTCGGTTCGTGCCGAGGCCGACCACGCGCTCGACCGTCTGGCGCAGAAGGCCGAAGGACGCGCCCGCCGCCGACTGCGTGTAGCCCTGGCCGGGCTGCTGCCCCGCGCCGAGCACGAACGCATTGGCCGCCGTGTTGAAGTTAAGCGACGGCAGCGCGACGTTCAGAGTCGAGGAAGGGTTGGCGAAGTTCGCGTGGTTGAAGACGTTGAAAATCTCCGCGCGGAATTCGAGTCTGACCGTCTCGGTGACGGGGACGCGCTTGCTGAGGATCAGGTCTGCCTGCCAGAAGCCGGGGCCGTGCAGGGCGTTGCGCGCGAGGTTGCCGAACGTGCCGGGCGCGGGCGCGGCGAAGGCCGCCGGGTTGAGAAGGTTTCGGTCGTTGTTCAGGAACGGGTTGACGCCCGCAATCAAGTCGGGCCGGCGCACATTTCTGGAAGCGCCTCCGCCGGGGACATTCACGACCGCCGCGAAGCCCAAGGGAAGCGGCTGCGAGCCGCTCACCGTCGGCAGTTGCGCGGTGAAGCCTTGCGGCACGGTCGTCGTCGCCGTCGCGCTCGTGTTGACAACGCAGCCGGCGGCGTTAACGCACTCGACGGCCACGTCGGGCCGGACAATGCCGACCTCAATGGGCACGCCGGAGCGCGCGTTGAAGATCGTGCCGACCTGCCAGTTGCCGAAGACCGCGTTGCCGGCGCGGCCCCAGTCGTAAGCCTTGCCGCGGCCCACGGGCAGTTCGTAAACCGCCGAGACGTTGAAGGTGTGGCGGATGTCGAAGTTGTTCGCGCCGCGGTCGTACTCGAACTCAGACGGAGTGCGCGCGTTGTTAGCGGCGGTGCGTGCCTCGTTCGAGCCGGAGGTCGTGCCTACAGACTTGCCGAAGGTGTACTGGGCGTTCAACGTCACGCCCGTGTTGAAGCGGCGCGAGAGCTGAGTCTGCAAGGCGTTGTAGCTGTCGTCGCCGCCGCTCGTCTTGAAGTCAACTTCGGCGAAGGGGTTCTGAACGGTCGTCCCGTTGACGATTGAGAACTCGCGCACGGTGCGGACTGCGACGACCTGTCCGGCGGCGTTCGTGATGTTGACGACGCCCGCGCCCGCGGGGAGCGACGTGGCCGCTGGGCCGATGGTCGCCTGCCCGCGCAAGATTTGGTTGGCGACGCTGCGGAGGAAGAGGTTGCGCCCACGGCTCCCGACGTAGGCGACTGTCGCGACGAGGTGGCCGGGAAGTTCCTGCTGATAGGAGACGCTGTACTGATAGACGCGCTCCGGTATCTCGTAGTCGGGCGCGTAGGCGCGCGGCTGGTACGAGCGGTTCGTCGGGTTGTTGACGAAGAAGTCTGTGAAGAGGGCCGTGTTCGTCGGGAAGGCGAAGAGTTGCGTGCCGTTGACGACGGTTGAGCCGGTGATGGTCGCCGCGATGCGGTCACTCTCGATGGGCTGAATCTGGTCTTCGGTCTGGCCCGGCCCGTAGTAGATGCCGAAGCCTGCGCGCAGGACGCTTCGGCCCCCGGCGAAGAAGCCCGCACCCGACGCGTTCGGCGACCAGGTGATGGCGACGCGCGGGCCGAAATTATTCTTCGACGACTTGTATGGCTCCTGACTCGGATCGCGCAGGGTTCCGTTGGTGATGTCGAAGAGAATCTGCGCGCCGCTGCGCTCGCGCAGGCGCGTGTAGTATTCGTAGCGCAGGCCGTAGTTCAAGGTCAGGCCGGGTCGAATCTGCCACTGGTCTTGCGCGTAGGCGATTGCATACTCCTGCTTCGCCTCGCGGACGCCGGAGACGCCGGTGAAGGGACTTGTGGCCGAGAGGTCGCCGAGATACTGGATTGACTGGAGGTTGCCGGCGAGGAAGTTCTGAAGGCTGGCGAACGTGTAGGTCGTGCCGCCCTGCCGGTCTGTGTAGAGGCGTATGGCGCGTACCTCGCCGCCCGCACGGAAGTTATGGCTCCCTCGCGTGTAGTTCAGGTTGTCAATGAAGGAGAGCGAGAAGGGCGTGTAGGGCTGGCCGCGCCCGTTGGTCGCGGAGTTGGCGCGCACGAGTCCGCCGGGCGTCGCCGTGCCGGCTGAGCTTCCCTGGCCCGGCAGGTTGAAGTTGGCGGTGTTGCCGCTGACGTTGATGGTGATCGCCGAGAGGTCGAGGCCGTTGACCGTCGGCGCTTGACCGTTGATGCGCGACTTCGCGCCGTTGTAGCCGAACTTGAACTCGTTCAAGACGCGCGGCGAGAAGACGGTCTGCAAGGAGGCGACGGCGTTCTGCGGGTTGTCAGTTATGGCGATGATGCGACCCGTCACGCCTTCGGGCTGCGTGTTCCGCCCGTCGTCGCGGAAGAAGCGGAAGTATGCCGAGTTCGCCGCGTTGATCTTCCAGTCGAAGCGCGCGGACTCGGCGTTCTCGTTGACGACCGCGTTGGCCTGAAGTTGGGCCACGTCGAAGATGTTCGTGCCCGCGCCGCGCGAGATGACGACAGCGCCGGGCGCGCGGAAGGCCGCGAGGAACGGAACCTGCGACGCGAGGCACGTCACCACCGCGCAGATGCGCGACGCGTCGCCGGGCACGGCCTCGACCGCGTTGACGCCGGCGCGCAGGCGGTAGCCCTCGAAGGAGCCGAAGAAAAAGAGCTTGTCACGCTTGACGGGGCCGCCGAGTGAGCCGCCGAACTGGTTGAGCTTGAGCGGCGACTTCTGGCCGACGATCTGGTCGAAGAAGTTCGCGGCGTCGAGCGCGCTGTTGCGCAGGTACTCGAAGCCGGAGCCGTGGAAGAGGTTTCCGCCCGACTTGGTGACGACGCTGATCTGCCCGCCCGTGCCCGTGCCGTACTCAGCCGGGTAATTGTTCGAGTCCACGCGGAACTCCTGCACGTTCTCCAGGCTGGACTGCAAGCGGAAGGGCGTGGCGATCTCGCCGTTCAGGTTGCCGGGGCTTGTGTCAATGATGGCCGAGCCTTCGACGCCGTCATAGCGGACGATGTTCTGTTGGCTGGCGCGGCCCGAAAAACGGATGTCGCCGAACGTGCCGGAGCCTGAGTTGACCGAGCCGGGCGCTTGCAGGTAGAGCTGCGAAAGCTGGCGACCGTTCAAGGGCAGCCCCTCGACCTCGCGCTGGTTGACGGTCGCGCCCATCCGGGCCGAGCCGGTGTCAATGGCGGCCTCGGTCGCGCCCGACACGACGGTGACGTTTTCACTCAGGCCCTGCGCATTGAGCGTCAGGTCGAGCTTCTGCTCCTGCCCGACGTTGACCTGCACGCCGGTGATCGTGTTGGCTGCGAAGTTCTTCGCCGTGACCGTGACTGAATAGGTCGAGGCGTGCAGTGCCGGAACCTGATAGATGCCGCCCGCGTCGGTCGTCGCCGAGCGCTCCTCGCCGGTGCGCTCGTTCCTGACGACGACGGTCGCGCCCGCCACGACGGCGTTGTCGGGGTCGTGCACCGTCCCCGCGACGCGGCCCGTGTCGGTCTGCGCGTGCGCGGCCAACTGGAGGGCGGCGAGCGCCAGGGAAATCACGAAGAGGCGCACGCGCAGCGTCGCCCTCCTCTCTTCAAAGTGGGACATAAAATTCTCCTGTGGAAGCTGGCATGTGCTTGTGAAATCTCTGGGGCGGACTGCGCGTCCGCCGCGCGGACGGATGACCGCGTCATGCGTGGTCGTCCGAGTGTCCTCAACGTACACGTGCGCGAGAGCGGCTTGGTGTTTCAAGCTACGAGGCTAGAGCGGGCGGGTTAAGACGGAGTGAAGACGGCCTTAAATGTTTGTTAACCGAAGTCCAGCACGGAGGGCGTATGTTGTAAACGACTTACATCACTCGCCCGTCAACGCCCTTTTCGCTTCCGACCAGGACGCATAATTCGCGCGCGACTGTCAGCGGGCTGTCCGTGCAAATCTGTTCCGACCGACGTGGCTCAAAGCCCTCGGACTAGCAGTTGCCTTATCCGCCGGCATTCTTGAAGAATTGGTGTTCCGCAAGCTGTTGATGAACTATTTATCCGCGGTGGGAGTCGGCCCGCTTTCGCAGATTGTTTTGTCGAGACTCGCATTCGGGATGGCGCACGGAATCTGGGGATTAATGGGTCGGAGCATCCGAGCAGCTTTGGGGGCGACAGTAGCGACGGGCATCTTAGGTGCTGCGCTCGCGCTCGTATTTATAGTCTCCGGTCGCAGTCTGGCACCCTGCGTCGTGGCGCATTTTCTAATCAATGCGCTCGTCGAGCCGGGCTTAGTGCTGGCCGCCACGCGAGGTGAAATGAGCAGACGCCAATCCGCCTGACACGTCGTCGGACAGGAGCGCGGATAGCGCCTTCTTCAACTTGTTCTTTGGGCTTTCGCGTCGTTCACGTAGGTCGGGGCTGCCCCTTTCTGTTTGAAGCACGCCCTTTCACATTCCCATCAGGCATTAGCCCCTTTAATGCGCCGCATCGAAACATTTACGGCGAATCATAACAACTTTGACATACTACGTTCGTAGTCTATTTGTGCCGGGCGGGCGAAAGGGCACACGCCCGGCGGTAAACAGTTTTTCTGGAGGTCTGAAATTATTATGGAAGCTTTTATGCCGACACCGTCCGTGTCTTTCGTCGTCAAAGAGGTCGTCTCTCGATACTTGAACAGCCGGAGGCGCGCCATTAGAAGGCTGGCCGGGGTGAAGTTGTCCGAGTCGGAGGCGCAGGCCGCGTGGCCGCGCGTGCTCGAACATAAGTGGTATCTCGGAGAACGACTGGGCCGTGACGTGGGGCTGCGCGTCGCCGCGGTTGACTATTTCGAGAACATCGAGCCGCCGCGCCCGCGCGTGCTGCGCCGGGCGAACGGGGGTGCGCTTCCGCCCCGGCTGCCGATGATGATGCCGTTCGGCGAGCGGCCCTAGCACGGTCGCCGTTGGCCGGAGATGGGCCGGGGTGTTGAGGCCGGCCCTCGAAGCCTGCCCCTTGAAGTGGCGAGTGTTAGTAGAGAGGGGCGGCGAAGCCTGGCACTTCGCCGCCCCTCTTCTCACGCGCTCGCCGTCGGGCCGCGCTCAGGAGACCGTAAAGCTGGCCGCCTTCTGATCCTTCTGCTCGCCGTCTTCGTTCAGCATCAGGACTTCCAGCTTATACTTGCCCGGCGGCCAGCCCGAAGCCGGCGGTGAGAAAGTGAAATTCGCCGTGGCGCTGCCGGGCAGGTCGAGCGTCTTCTCAAGGCCCGGTATCGGCCCGCTCTGTTGGCCGGGAACGTCGTCGAAGACCAGTCGCCCCTTGGCCTTGAGCTTTTCCGAGGCGTTGGAAATCTCGGCGACGGCGTAGATCGTGTCGTTCGGGCCGAAGCTGCTGGCCTCCTGACTGATGTCCTTATCCTTGCCGATTTTCAGGCTGCTGATGTTGGCCGTCGAGGCGTTGAATTTACAGGCGAGGGCAGCGACGAGCAGCAGCCCAAGGCTGAAAGCAAGATTCCTTCTCTGTGTTCGCATTCTCGTTCCTCCTCTGTTCAGCTTAAACCGTTCGGGCACGACCCGCACGCGCCGCCCCGTCAACACCCCGCAGTCATTCAGTCAGAGGGCAGCACTTCCTTTCGCCTACTCGACCTTCTTGACGCTGTTTATTACCGCCTCCGCATCTTTACTCAAAGCCTCGCTCCGCGATTTGTCGGCGACCAGTGCGATGAAGACGAGCTTCTCGGCGCTCAGGAGGAAAAACATCCCCTCCACGTCGTGCCCGTTGTTTTTCCCTTCGTAAGGGCGGACGGCCAATTTCATACCGCCCATCGTCTCGTTACCCTTGTACTCGCCCAGCTTCAGATCGGTGACCCCGGACTTCGCTGATAGCTTTTCGACGAGGCCGGCCTTCTCCTCCGGATTTAAGTCCGTGGCAATCGGCAGGGCGACGAAAGCGATCTGTACGTTGCCGCCCGTCTTAGGGAAAACCTTAACGGCCCCGTCGCCGTCGGGCTTAACTTCCCAACCGGCGGGGACGCTGAATTGAATGCCGCCGTCAGTAAACTTGTAGGTGCTCGCGTCGTCTTGCATCGTCGGCGCGGCGGGGGTAAAGGGCCGGGCGGAAGTGGCTACTGCCGAAGCTTGTGAACACACTCCGGCTAACAACACCGCGGCGAGCGCGCACGAGAGCAGTCGTTTACTCATCATCTGATTCTCCAAAGTGATTCTACGGGGGGGCGCGAGTCAAGCGGGAAGAGAACGGCTCTGACCTGGCGCGAGGTTTAGGTTTACTGCTCCGCGCAGAGCAGACTTTCATGCCCGACATATGACAGGCGTTCAAGGCCGAATGATATTAGTCGGGAAAGCCTACGCTTGTAAAGCCGTTCCCCGTGACGGCAGTGCTTAATCGTGTTACGAGTCCGCGCACGCTCCTTCATTCGCGCGGGCCGCGCGTCTCGCCTGTGTCTTCGAGTTGTTCGACGGTCAGCTCTAGTTCGTCGCCGTGCCAGTTCGTGACGCGCCCGTCCGGGCTGACCTCGAACCTGGGCGGGAGGACCTGGCCGCGCGGCGAGTCGTACAGGAAGTAGCCGCCGCCCGCGGGCAGGGCGAAGACGGGACGGCTGACGCCCGGAAGCTTGTAGATGCCGTATGCCCTTAACTGCCGCATGATCACCACCAATCCGTCCGCGAGGCGCTCTACAGAGGCCGGACGAAAATAGACAAGGCCGACGGTGAGAGTTCGTCGGCGCTGTCGAATGATGCGGCGTGTTGATGGTAGCAAATGTCAGCGGCTACGGGTAAGGGTCGCCGGGGTCGTCGGGCCGCGTGCCGAATATCTCCTCGTCCGAGACCCCGGCGCTCATGAGTAGGCGGACGCACTTGTCGCAGACGGGCCGACGCGCTCGGCGCGCCTCCTCGTCGCGGAGCAACGTGCCACACCACATGCAGCGCGGCCCCTCCTCGGCGGTGCCGGGGCGGCTGTCTTCTTCCATAGTTGTTCTGTCTGTCTGACCCTTCAGGACGTAGCAGAGGCCAGCATGCTATGTGCGACGGCGGCAATTGTCAACAATAAATTCCTTGCAGATTTAATTGCAGATGGGAAGGTGCTTGGATTGGCCGCCCGCCCCTTCACGTCAGGCGGCGCGCGGCCAATCCAAGCGCGCCGACGCGTTCGCCGCGCCGCCGACCGCGAGAGAATTTGCGGGGCGGTCGCGCGATAAGGTAGTCTCGACGGCGTGCCTCTCTCGACACACGAACACTTCCGCCGGACGGCACGAAAGCGCGTCCTGCTTTTGCTGGCCGCCGCCCTGCTCCTCTGCGGCGGCGCGCGGCGCGCGTCATCCCAACAGTGGTCTGCAAAGTTTGACGGGCGCGTCCGCTTCTACCAGGCGACCGAAGTGGGCGTCGTCGTCGTCGGCACGGAGAAGTCGCTCTACGGCGTTGACGGCGAGACGGGTGACGTGCTCTGGCGTCTTAAAAATGCGCGCCTCGACGAGACCGACGTTGCGCACGTCCCCGGCACGGACGTTCTGCTCTTAACCCAAGAGCGTGGCGACAAGACGCGGCTCGAAGCCGCAGACCTGCTCACCGGCGACGCGCTCTGGCGCAGCGACAAGGTGCGCGGCTCCCTGATGCAGACGGCCTTCGACCCCGAAGTGCGCCTGCTCGCCGTCGTCCTCGTGCACGGCGCGCACGGCGGCGCGCGCGACGGCTTCAAGAAGAAGCCCGTCGTTCACGTCTTCGACCTCGGCGAGGGGCGCGAGCTTTGGCACCGCGAGCTGGAGAGCGAAGTCGAGATGATGCCCGCGCTCGGCGGGGGCGAGGGCGACGAAGTCGCTTACACGCTCGACAACTACCGCCCGCCCGCCTTCCTCGACGGGCGGCTCTACCTCTTCTACGAGGGCGTCACCTCGCTCGACGCGCAGACCGGCAAGGAGCGAAGGCGCGAGAAGTTCCACGTCAACGAGGACGGACTCGCGCTCACGGACGCAGACCCTCTGGCCGACGAGCGCAACATCTACATTTCGGGCCGCGGCCACGTGCGCGCCGTCTCGCGCGAGGACGGCGACACCGTCTGGGAGTCGAAAGACTTGGGCGTGACGCCGGAGATGGTGCTCGCGGGCGGCGTGCTCTACGTCAGGACGGGCGGCGAGTTCACGCGCCTCTCGGACGGCGAGCCGGTAGCGCGTGGCCCCTTCGGCGTCAGCGCCGTCGAGGCGTCGAGCGGCAAAGTTCTCTGGCGCTACAAGGGTGCTGACAAGGGCGTCACGAACATCGCGCTGCCCGATCCTTCGACCGTCGTCGTCGCAGACCGCGACGACCTTATCTTCCTCGACGCCGCGACGGGCAAGCGTCGCCTGAAGGTCTCGCACCACGTCGCGCGCGCCGCCTTCGTACTTCTAAACGAGGGCGGCGCGGTTGTCGTCGGCGGGACGAACGAGCTGGCCGCCTTCGACGCGAGGGGCGGGCGCGAACTCTGGCGCGAGCGACACGACCCGCCCGGTCGCGGCGTCCTACGCCCGGTCGCGGCGGTCGCGGCGCGCGCCGCCTCGCTCTACTTCCGCTACGGCGGCACGGCCTCGACCGTCTTCCGCGGCGCGCAACTGCTCGGCACGCTCAACAGCCTTCGCTGGTCGGGCCTCGCGGCGCACGCGACGCTTCCCGGTCTGACCACGCTCGCCGAAAACCGCGCGCGCGATTACGCACGCGATTACGCGCGCCAACAGTTCTCCACCTTCGGCATCCTCTCCCGCGCACGCCTGGCTTCCGCGCCGCGGATTGCGAGCGCGCCGCGCCCCTCGGTTGATACGGAAGACCGACTGCTCGACCGGCTCGACCCCGCGAGCCAATTGGATCGGCTCTCGCGCTTCCTCCTGCGTCGCCGCCGTCTCGCGGCCTT
>Ga0209577_10000935_pt1 | contig 29085 bp, 16 predicted proteins | sample GraSoiAngelo_109_FD_185874 | JGI IMG/M metagenome (GOLD analysis project Ga0209577, IMG submission 185874) | Grasslands soil microbial communities from the Angelo Coastal Reserve, California, USA - 14_0903_12_20cm (SPAdes) (version 2) | ecosystem: Environmental > Terrestrial > Soil > Grasslands...
AGATCAACAAGTCCTCGAGCCCGTCGTTGTCGTAGTCGCCCCACACGGCGCCCATCGACACGCCTTCCCCCGGTCGGTTCACGTCCGCTAGCCCCGCGGCCGAGGCGACGTCCTCGAAGGTGCCGTTGCCACGGTTCAGGTACAGCGCATTGGGATATCCGAACCGGCTGTTGGTGAAATAGAGATCGGGCCATCCGTCGTTGTTCACGTCGGCGACCGACACGGAGGCGCCCAACGAGCCGATGAGCGGGGCGATGTTATCGACCTTCGGGTCGAGGGTCGGCCCGTGATGCACGAAGTTGATGCCCACCTGGGCGGTGACGTCGGTGAAGTGAAACTTGGGAAGGGCGGGATCGCCGCCGGCGCGCTGCCCGCGGCGGTTCAGGACGATCACGAGAACGATAGCTGCCAGAAACGACGCAGCGACGGCGGCGCGGCGCCACGGCCGGGGCGGGGACATCACGGCGTGAACCATATCACCCGCCGTGTCCGCGACACAAGTAACGCACTTGTCGGCGTGCCCGGCTCTGGTGATCTTCACGCCCGTGCGAATGAGACGTCTGGGCGTCATCGGATTGCTGCTGGCGGCGGCGTGCCGGGGAGCGGCACCGGGCGGCGACCAGGCGCGGAGCGACTCGGCCCTCACGGCCCGGACCTGGGGCCTGGCGTACCTGCAGCAGCATCAGCTCCCCCGCGCCGAAGCGGAATTCCAGAAGGTCATCGCGCTCGCCCCGGATCAGGCGCTCGGGTACGCCGACCTGGGCCTCGTCTACCTGCGCGAGGGCCGCGCGCGCGACGCCGAAGCCCAGCTGCAACGGGCCGCCGCGCTCGACTCGGGCACGAGCGACATCGGGCTGATGCTGGCCGAAGTGTACCGGATCACCGGGCGGGAGGGCGAGGCGCACCGCGAAATCGACCGCGTGCTGCGGAGCGATTCCACCGACATCCGGGCCCTGTACGCGCTCGCGCAGCTGGCCGCGCGCTCCGCCGACCCCGCGGAGCGTCAGCGCCGGGAAGATCTGTTGCGGCACGTGATGGCCCGCGCGCCCGCGAATATCGTCGCCCGACTCGAGCTCGTGGACCTGCTCCTGGCGCGCGGATCGGCCGGGGCCGCGGCCGGGGAGCTCGAGGCGTTGCAGCGACAGCTGCCGCAGCTGCCGCGGGAGGCGGCGCGGTTCTTCCAGCGCGCCCTCGTGCTGGCGCGCACCGGTCGCGCGGCCGACGCGGCGGGCGCCGCGCGACAATTCCACCACGCTTTGGAAGTCACCGCGGCGTATCAGGTCAGCCTCGAGCGCCTGGGCGGCGCGCCCGGCCCATTCGTCGGGTATCCGGTTCTCACATTCAATCCCAACATGGCCGTGCCCAAGGACGACCCGCGGACCGTCGCGGCGGCGATCCGCTTTACGGACGTGACGGCGGGGAGCGGGCTCGAGGGAGTGCCGGCGCTCCCCGAAAGCCTGGCGAGCTCGCTCGAGCGCGCCGTGGCCCTGGCGGTGGGCGATTATGACGACGATGAGACCGAAGACCTGTTCGTCGCGGGCCATCTGTTCCGCGGTAATCTGGGACGCTTCGTCGAGACCAGCGCGAGCGCGGGCGTGGCGCTGCGGGACCGGCCCGTCGCGGCGGCGTTCGGCGATTTCGACAACGACGGACGGCTCGACCTGTACGTCGCGACCACGGGGCGGGCTATGCTCCTCCGTAATCAGGGCGGGGGGGCGTTTCGGGACATCGCAGCGTCCGCTGGCTTGGCCGATTCCGGACCTGTGGCGAAGGCGCTGTTTTCGGACGTGGACCATGACGGCGACCTCGATCTCTTGCTTGCCACGCCGCGGGGAAACCGCCTCTACCGCAACAATCTCGACGGCACGTTCCGCGAGATGGCCGCGCCGATGGGCCTGGCCATGGAGGGCAGCCGCGACGCCGCTGCGGGCGATTTCGACGGCGACGGTCGCGTCGATCTCGTACTCGTGGCCGCCGACGGGCGCGCGCGGCTGTTCCACAACCTCGGCCAGGGGCGGTTCGAGGACGTGACGGCGGCGAGCGGCTTTGCCGGCGTGAAGCGGGCGGGCGCGGTCGCGGTCGGCGACTACGACAACGACGGGTTTCTCGACGTGTTTCTCACGTCGCTCGACGGCACCGATCCCGCGCTGTATCACAACCGGGGGGACGGGACGTTCGAGTTGGACGGGCGGACGAGCAGCCTGCGCCGCCCGCTCTCGGGTGTCGCCGGTCTGGACGCCGCCTTTTTCGATTTCGACAACGACGGCCGGCTCGATCTGATCGTCGTGGGGAAAGGCGGCATCCGTCTGTTCCGCAACGACGCGACGCGCGGTTTCGAGGACTACTCCTCGATCCTCCCCGACAGCCTTCGGGCCGGCCGGGCCGTCGCCGTGGCGGACATCGACCAGGACGGCGACCTGGACTTGATCGTCGCCGGCTGGGACGGGCGGCCTCGGGTGCTCCGGAACGACGGCGGCAACGTGAATCAGTACGTGGATGTGCGCCTCGTCGCGCTGCGCCAGGGGAGCGGCAAGAACAACGGCTTCGGGCTCGGTGCCACGGTCGAGCTGCGCGCCCGCGACCTGTACCAGCTGCGGCTCGCCGCCGACCGCGTGACCCATTTCGGCCTCGGGCGCCGGCTCAAGGCCGACGTGCTGCGCGTGCGCTGGCCCAACGGCGTGTCACAGACGGTCTACTATCCCGGCACGGAAGAAGACGTACTCGAACAGCAGCAGCTCAAGGGGTCGTGCCCCTTCCTGTACGTGTGGGACGGCCGCGCCTTCACGTTCGCGACCGACGCCATGTGGAACAGCGCGCTCGGCATGCCGCTCGGCATCATGACGAGAGAGGGCGGCATCCTGTCCGCCTCGCCACACGCGTCGCAGGAATACCTGCGGCTTCCGGGAGGGGTGCTGCAACCGCGGGACGGGCGTTACGAGGTTCGACTCACCGAGGAGCTGTGGGAGACGGGCTATCTGGACGAGGCCAGGCTGCTCGCGGTGGACCACCCGGAGTCGGTGCAGGTGTACGTCAACGAGCGGTTCGTGCCGGCGGGGGCCGCGTCGCTCCGGCTCTACCAGGTCGCGCGGCCGCGCCCGCCCGTCGCGGCGACGGACGAGCTCGGCAACGATCTCCTGCCGGCGCTGCGCGTTCGGGACGACGTCTACGCGGTCCCCCCCACCTTGCGCCCGGCGCGCTACCAGGGCCTCACCGAGCTGCACGATCTCGTGCTCGACTTCGGGGACGTGGCCGGGAGAGACAGTGTGTTTCTGTTCCTCACCGGGTGGATCTACCCGACCGACGCGAGCATAAACTTCGCGCTCGCTCAGTCCCCCGCGCTGCGGGTCGTTCCGCTCCAGGTACAAGTGAAAGACCCGGCCGATCGTTGGCGCACGGTGATCCCCGACCTCAGCTTTCCGGCGGGCAAGAACAAGACCGTCATCGCGGATCTCACGGGAAAGTTCTTGAGCACGGACACCCGGATCCGGATCCGCACCAACATGGAGATTTATTGGGACCAGGCGTTCGTGGCCGCCACGGCGTCGGCGAGCCCCGTGACGGTGACCGCCCTGCGTCCCGTCGCCGCCGATGTCCACTACCGCGGCTTCTCGCGTATGTACCGCAAGGGCGGGCGGTACGGACCCCAGTGGTACGACTACGCGGATGTGTCGTGCGAGGCGGCCTGGGCGCCGATCGTGGGCACGTTTACGCGCTACGGTGACGTCCTGCCGCTGGTCGACACGGCGGACGACCGTTACGTCATCTTCGGCCCCGGGGACGAGGTCGCGCTGCAGTTCGACTCGGCCGCGGCGCCTCCGCTACCTCCCGGCTGGACGCGCGACTTCCTGATCTATACGGACGCCTGGCTGAAGGACGCCGACTTGAACACGGCGGCCGGGGGCACCGTGGAGCCGCTGCCGTTCCATGGGATGTCGCGCTACCCCTACGGTGCCGACGAAGCGTTCCCGCGCGACGCTACGCACCGGCGGTTCCTCGAGACGTACAACACGCGGCGAGTGGGACGGGCGTCCTACAACCGATAGCCGCGCTGCATCAGCGAGCGCCCCGAGGCCGCGTAGCCGTCAGGCCCGGGCAGGTGCCACTTCATGGCATCGGCCAGGCGGTCGTAGATGTTGAACAGCACGCAAACCTGGATCGCGTCCTCGATGCCCTCGTCGCTCACGCCGGCGGAGCGGAGCGGGGCGAGGTCGGCGGGACGTACCTCGGCGGGCGCGAGGGTGAGCGTCTCGAGGAAGGCGAGGGTAGCGCGCAGCTTCGGGTCGAGCGGCGCCGTGCGCCAGTCCGCCAGCACGGCCGCGACCAGCTTGTCGTTCTTCAGGGCCAGCGACGCGACCGCGCCGTGACTCTCTGTTCAGAATACGCACTGGTTCAGGCGTGACGTGAACGCCGCGAACAGCTCTCGCTCACCCACGCTCCAGGGTGAGGGCCCGCGCATCACCGCCTGCGTCCACTCGCACATCGCCCGGCCGAAGAACTCCGGCCGATAGAGCAGCGTCTTGACGACGTCGGGCACGCGCCGCCCGCTCACCACGCGGATGAGCGTGAGCTTGAGCCGCTGGGGCAGGCGATGACGGTGCTCGACCGCGCGTAAGCGCATCGACACTAATCTCTAGTTCCCCCTCTCCGCGTTGCGGAGAGGGGGACAGGGGGTGAGGACTCGCCCCGCAGCGCGGCCATGCCGCGCTCGAGCCGTCCGAGGGCCGCGCCCAGCGCCGCCGAGACGGTCACTTCGAAGAGGGCGTCGTCCGAGTGACCGGCGCGCTGGAGCGCCGCGAGGTCGTCGTCGGTCACCTTGTAGGCGTGGCGGGCGACCTTGTCGACGTAGGCGGCGAGCGCGTCCTCACCCCCTGTCCCCCTCTCCGTTCCGGAGAGGGGGGACGACGTCACAGGCTTCGATAGGGGGTGAGGACCGAACGCGCGCTCGAGGACGGCGCGGCGCAGCGCGCTCGGTGTATGTCCGCGCGCCGACAGCACGCCGTCCACGAGTCGCGCGGTGTACGCGGCGTAGCGGCCGCCCGGATCCCCCATTGTTCCCATGGCCGACGTTTGGAGCCCGATACAATGGCCGCCGCCCGCGCGCCCGTCAAGAGGGGTTGCGCGCGCCTGGGCCCCTTGCGAGGTTGCCGTTCGCGGCGTATTTCAATCCTCGCGACGCTTCCGCAGGTCCGTGCGGGCATTCGATCACGTCGTAGGAGGGCAGGCGCATGGCACTGAGCCGTCAACTCGTTGCCGCGCACATCCGTAGTGTGGGTGGGCCGCGCTACTCGTTTCCCTCCTCCTCGCCGCCCCCCGTGTTCGGTCAGACCGCCGCGCCGATCTCGCTCAAGGCTCACACCGTCCACCTCATGACGTATCGCGAACCGATCGCCAAGCAGGGCCTCCAGGCCATGCGAAGACCCGCAGGATGAGGATCGCGCCATGAACGACATGTTCCAGGGTACGCGTTTTCTTCGTGCAGTGGGGATGACTCTCGCGCTAGCGCTGCTGGTGTGGGTGCCGGCGTTCACCCAGCAGCCGGTCGAGGTGTCCGGCAGAGTCACTTCTCAGGAGACGGGGACTCCCATCCGGAGCGTGACCGTACGCGTTCGCGGATCGAGCACCAGTACAGTCACCGATGCGGACGGGAAGTACACCCTGACCGCGCCCGGTGATGCGGTGCTGGTATTCAGCCTCATCGGGTACCGCGGCACCGCGCAGACCGTGGGCGGGCGCTCGAGCATCAACGTGGCCATGGAGCGGGCCATCTCGGTGTTGCCGGACGTCGTCGTCACCGGGTACACGACGCAGCGGCGCCAGGACATCACCGGCGCGGCTTCGACCGTCGACGTTCAGAGCATCGACCGGCAGTCGGGGGCGAGCGCGCTGCAGCGGCTGGATGGGCGCGTAGCCGGCGTGACCATCGACGACGGCGGGTCTCCCGGCTCGCGCACCACGGTGCGGATTCGGGGCATCAGCTCATTCCAGAACAACGATCCTCTGTACATCATCGACGGCACACCGGTTCAGGGGGACAGCTATCTCAACTGGCTGAACCCGGACGACATCGCATCAGTGGAGGTACTGAAGGATGCGTCGGCGGCGTCGATCTACGGCTCGCGTGCCAGCAACGGCGTCGTCCTCATCGAAACGAAGAAGGGACGGCCCGGACGGCGGCAGGTCACGCTGGACGTCACCAGCGGTGTGGCCACGCCGAGCAACGGGTATGACAAGATCATGATCACGAATGCGCTGGATTACTTCAAGGTGATGAAGACCTCCTACGAGAATGCGGGACAAAGCGTTCCGAGGAACGTCTATGGGGATCCCAGCAACCCCTCGGTGCCCGACTATATCTTCCCGAACGATGGCGTCGGCCAGAGTTGCAAACCCCCTGGACCAACGCCTGCGGATTCATCCGCGTGGCGGGCTCGAGGCTGTACGCTGGCTGTGAATCCCGCTTCGTATGCCTTCACCTCCGACGGAAATGGCCTGATCATGCCGGGTAGCCCCGGGACCAACTGGTGGAAGGCGGTGTTCGGGTCCGGACAGGTGCGCAACGCCAATCTCTCGATTTCGGGCGGCGGGGAAGACAACACGTACCTCGTGTCGTTCAATTACCTGAATCAGCAAGGCACCGCAGCGTACAATTTGTTTCAACGCGGGGGCGTGCGCGTCAACACCGCTTTCAACATCAACCGCGTCAGCGTCGGCGAGAACGTCTCGATCTCGCGTGAGCAAGGCTATGGCGGGATCGATGACGGCGCGCTCGGCGAGGATAACATCATCGGCAAGAACATCTTCCAGCAGCCGGTCGTCCCGGTCTACGACATCAAGGGATACTTCGCCTCCGGCAAGGCGTCCCTCCTCTCGAACCTGACTAATCCGCTCAAGATCGCGTTCTCCGCGCAGAACAACATCAACACCAACGACCGGATGTTCGGGAACGCGTTCGCCGGTTACGACGCGGGCCACGGGATCTCGCTGAAGACCCGGTTCGGGTTCAATGTCGATCAGAACAACTACCACGGGTTCAGCGCGACTACGCCTGAGAACGCCGAGGTGACCTCGAATAACAGCATCAACGAGAACTACCTCGTGTCCACGGAGTGGACCTGGAGTAACACACTGAACTACGTGCGGGCGTTCGACCGCCACAATCTGAACGTGCTGGTGGGTCAGGAAGCGAACAAGATCAACACACGGTTCGAGGCCGGCCTGTGTGCCAACCTGATCGTTCCGGACCTGAGCCAGCGCTACATCCGGGATGCGCTGTGTGACCCGACCACCAAGAACGACAGCAGCATCGGCAGCGTCTCGGCCCTGTTGTCCTTGTTCGGCAAGGTCGATTACAACTTCGCCGAGCGCTACTTTCTCACCCTGATCGTGCGGCGAGACGGCTCCTCCCGGCTGGGGCCCACACACCGCTGGGGCACGTTCCCGGGGGTGGCGGTGGGATGGCGGTTGTCCAATATGCCGTTCTTCTCGAGCAGCGGCTTCTTCAACAACGCGATGCTCCGGTTCGGCTACGGGGTCACCGGCAACCAGCTGATCCCGCCGGACCGCATCGTCAGCCAGCTGGGCGGCGGCACGGGAGACACGTTCTACGACATCACCGGGGGAGGGAAAACGTCGCTCACGCCGGGATTCAAGGTCACCGCGATCGGGAATGCGGACTTGAAGTGGGAAGAAGACCGCTCCGTGAACGGCGGCCTGGACCTCGGGTTCAGCGACAACAAGGGGTCGTTCAGCGTCGATGTGTATCAACGGAACTCGAACAACCTGCTGTTCGCTCCTGCGCTGCCGGGAACGGCCGGGAGCGCCGCTGCGCCGATCGTGAATATCGGCAAGATGCGGAACAGGGGCGTCGATTTCTCCATCGGCTACAAGGGCACCATCGGGTCGACGCTGTGGAGCGCGACCTTCAGCGGCAGCCACTACACGAACAAGATCGTCGAGATCGACGGCACCTCGACGTTCTTCTTCCCGGCGAACATCATCCGGGACCAGAACCCCGTGATCAACGAGGTGGGATACCCGATCGGGTCCTTCTACGGGCTGGTGGCGGATGGATACTACAAGGACTCACTGGATGCCGCTCCCTACTGGGCCGACGGCGCCCGTCCCGGCCGGATCAAGTTCGTGGACCAGCCTACGGTCCTGGACAGTATCAATTGTCCAGCCGCCCCCGGCTGCGTCGGCCTCTATCGCCCGGACGGCCGTATCACGTCCGCCGACCGGAAGATTATCGGCAGCCCCCACCCGAAATTCTCGGGCGGCCTGGATCTCTCGCTGCGCCACGGCAACTGGGACCTGAGCGCCACCGTGTTCGCAACGGTCGGCGGCCAGATCTTCAACGAAGAAAAGTACTGGTACGTGTTCCGGTACTTCAATACCAACGTCCGCAAAGACCTGCTGGCCAATTCCGTGGTGTTGGATGGAGTGTGCAACGACGTAGCCGGCGTCTGCCCCGGGAAGGTGACGAACCCGGGCGCCCTGTATCCCAGATTGGACTCTCAGGATGCCTTCAGCCGGCAGTTCTCGAGTTACTGGGTCGAGAGCGGGTCGTACCTGCGGCTGCGCAATCTGCAGATCGGTTATAACGTGCCGCCCGCCCTGGTGAGCTGGATCCCGGCCGCCCGCATCTATCTGCAGATGGAGAATCTGTTCACCATTACGGGGTACTCGGGGCTCGATCCGTCCCTGCCGGTGGCGGACCACAACGGCGCGGCCGGCGACGACCGGGACTCGTACCGCGGGATCGACCAGGGGTCGTATCCCACCAACCGGATCATCACGATCGGAATCTCGACTACGTTTTAGCGGCTCGTCTTAAACTCTGAGGGATGGCAAGACGATGAACACGCGAAACTGGAACAAACTGTCTGTCGGGACGGCGATCGTGGCCCTGGTGATCGGCGTCACCTACGCCTGCAAAGATTTCCTGAACACACCCCCGCAGGGGGTGCTCAATGAGGACGCCCTGGCGAACGCGAGCGGCGTCGAAGGCATGCTGATCGCCGCCTACCGGTCGCTCGACTGCAGCTCGAGCTCCGTCGGGTCGTGGGGCTGCGCCGCCTCGAACTGGGTGTGGGGCAGCGTCCCGAGCGGCGACGCCCACAAGGGGTCCAACCTGGGCGACCAGGCGCCCATTTTCGAGGTCGAGACGTACCTCTGGTCCGCGGGAGAGGTACAGGACTATTTGAACCAGAAGTGGAGCCAGGTCTACGAGGGCGTGTCGCGCGCCAACAACGCGTTGCGCCTGTTGGCCAAGGTGCGCGCCGAGAAGCCGGGTGAGATCGACGACGCGGAGGCCGCCGGCATCCGGGGCGAGGCGATCTTCCTCCGGGCCCACTACCACTTCGAGGCGTATCGGATGTGGCAGAATATTCCCTACTACACCGAGAACGACTTGGATTACAAGAAGAGCAACGTCGGTGTCGACGTCATCGGGAGCTTGGTGCGGGATCTCGACACGGCTTGGACGCTGCTGGGCGAGACGCCGCGCAATGGTGATGTCGGCCGCGCGACGAAATGGACGGCCTTGGCGTACAAGGGGAGGGTGTATGCCTACGCCGCGGCCAAGAACCCGGTGTACTGGGACTCGGCCCTGACGACGTTGCGCGAGGTTCGGGATAGCAATCACTACGCGCTGGAAACGAGCTTCGATCACGTCTGGACCGGCTTTACGGCGTTGCAGAATGGTAAGGAAACGATCCTCGCGTTCGAGGCATCCATCAAGGACAACGAGCCGAGCGGCTGGAATTCGAACTGGGGCGAGCGGCTCAATTTCCCGTACGCCCCCAGCCACTTCGCCTGCTGCGGCTTCCACCAGCCGTCGTTCGACCTGGTCGATTTCTTCCGGGTGGACTCGGCCGGGTTGCCGTTGGCGGTGACCAATCCCGCCTGGAACAACCCGGCGCCGCAGCCCGACTCCCTGATCCCGCCGTCCGACACGGGGCAGGTGTGGAAGGGCGTGAACTTCATCGGCGGCAACATGGCGCCGGTCGATCCGCGGCTCGACTGGACCGTCGGCCGGGATAGGGTGCCCTACAAGGACTGGGGCCTCCACAACCGCTCGTGGATCAGGGATGCCTCCTACAGCGGCCCGTACAGCCCCAAGAAGAACGTCCATGAAAACGCCGCCAACGCCGAGAACAACGTCGGCTGGAACGCGACGCAGACGAACGATGTGAACATTCACATCTTCCGGTACGCCGACCTGCTATTGCTGCTCGCCGAGGCGGACGTCGAATCCCCCAGCGGCTCACTCGCGGAAGCCCTCGCGATCGTGAATCAGATCAGAGCGCGGGCGGGGCAGGTCGCCCAGGGGTGTGGGAAGGGGTCTGATGCCACATCAGACAGCGTGTTGAAGGCGACGTACCCTGCGTGTGCGAGCGATCAGCGCATGGCGGTCCCGATGATCCAGGCCGGGACGATCGATTCGTTGCGCGAGCCCTGGGCGCTGTATCGCATCGGGCTGTATCCATCGTTCCCGACTCAGGCCTACGCGCGCGCCGCGATTCGCTACGAGCGGCGTCTCGAGCTGGCGATGGAGGGCCAGCACTTCTTCGACCTGCGGCGCTGGGGCAGCGACACAACGCTCAATACCTACGTCGGGGTCGAGAGGAATCGGATCCCCTACTTCGCGGGCGCCGTGTTCGCCCCGCGCAATGCCCTGTATCCCATCCCGGCGATCCAGATCGAATTGAGCAAGGTCGGGACGCAGGATATGCTGGTGCAGAACCCCGGCTGGTAGAGGCCTCACCCCCTGTCCCCCCTCTCCCTTTGGGAGAGGGGGAACGAGGGTTCACGCGCCTCAGCGCTGGACGAGCGTAAACGCCTGGAGGGAATCGCCGTGGTTCGCGACGAGCACGGCCTTCCCTGCAGGCGTTCGAATTAACGCCAGACCCGTGACGTCGCGGGGCGCGAGGAAGCCACTGGCGACCGGAGGGACCGGGGCGAAGTGACCCCGCCCGTCGCCCTTCAGCCAAAGGCCGTTCCCGGCGTCCGCCGGGGGCGTGTTCGGCTCCGTATCGTCCAGGTTGCCTGCCACGATCAGGTCGAGGTTCCCATCACCGTCCACGTCGTCGGCGATGATGCCGCGAATCGGGGAGATCTGGGCCGGCTGGGGCAGCGCGACCGAGGTGAACGTGCCGTCGCCGTTGTTCTGGAGATAGAGACTGGCAAACGTATCCGTCTGGTAGTGGAGGGCGCGCTGCAACGGGGCAGCCCCGAACAGCTCGTTCATGGAGGCGACCGAGAACGTCGCGTAGCTCCGGACTCGTAGGGCGAGCGGATAGATCGACGGACCCAGTTTGGCGCGCCCGAAGAAGGGATATTCGATCCCCCCGATCTCCTGGGTCAGGACGATGTCCGTGCTCCGATTGCCGGTGAAGTCGGCTGCGTACACGCCGAACCTGTGCTGCGGAGACGTGGTGTACGCGAAGTTGAGCCCCACGTTGCCCACGACCAGATCGGGATGGCCATCGTGGTTGAAGTCACCCGTGGCGAGGCTGAACCACCAGCCGCGTGTAGCGGCGACGCCGGGCCCCATCGACGCCGTCACGTTGCGGAAGCGCGTGCCCTCGTTCCGGAAAAACTGCAGCGGCATCCACTCGCCGGCGGTGACCAGGTCGATACGCCCGTCGCCGTCGAGATCGATCCAGACCGCGGCCGTGATCATCCCCCCGGGCCGGATGAGCTCCGGCGCAAACGCTTCCGTGACGTCGCTGAAATGGCCGCCGTCATTTCGCAGGAGATAGCTGCGGGTCGGGTACGGGTAATTCCGTGGTGACAGGCGCCCCCCCACGAATAGGTCCACTCGGCCGTCGCCGTTAAAGTCTCCGGCCGCTATGCTCGAGGTGCACGTGAGCATCGTCGGCAACGCCAGGCTATCTCTCACGAACCGCCCGCCTCCCTTGTTGATATAGAGGCGGTCCTGCAACAAGCGCGACTGCGGCGCTTGGTGGTAGCCGCAGCTCGCGACGTACAGGTCCGGCAGCCCGTCGCCGTTGGCATCGAAAAACAGGGCGCCCCAGTCGTCGTAGTCCTTGTCGGCCACCCAAGGTTGACCTTGGACAGACTCGACGAAGGCGCCGTCCTTTCGTTGAATGAACAGTTTGCCCGGGACGCCGTTGCCCCCGCCGATGAACACGTCGTCCAGGCCGTCGCCGTTCACGTCCGCCACTGCAATGGGAGGCCCCTGATGAGACGGCTCATACGGTAAGAGCGGCTGGACATCCCAATCGAGGGTCGTGCCCTCCGGTTGCTTGTACTTGAGCGCCCGGCGCGGATCCATCGGCCGGAACGGCAGGGGTCGGGTGTCAGGTGTCGGGTGTCGGGGCTCGCATGCTGACACCTGACACCCGGCACCCGACACCTCGCGTGCCGCATCTTCCTGCTTCACCGTCAGCACGCGATCGACCTCCAGGCCGGTCAAGAGTTGACGCCGCCCATCCGGCCACGAGACTTGCAGGCTGTCCACGCGCGTGGCACGCCCCAGCCCGAAGTGCTCCCGGTCGTCCATCGTTGACATGTACCCGCGATACGGAGAGTGATAGAGGTACTGTTTCTGTCCGCCGGCCGTGAGAATCAACGTCGATCCGATCCCCCGTCGGTTGGGAGGCTCTCCAGCGAGTGTGATTTCGAGGTAGTGATGGGCATCGTCCTGCCGCTGGATGTTCTGGTAGATCGACGCGGGCGCGTCGATGCTGTTGACCACGAGGTCGAGCTTGCCGTCGTTGTCGAGATCGGCATACGCCGCGCCGTACGAAAAGCCGGGTTGCTCGATGCCCCATTCCTTGCTCTCATCGGTGAACGTCAAGTCGCCGTTGTTCCGGAACACATGGTTGGATATGCGATAGCCATGTAGATCTTTCAGCAGACTCAACGCCCTCCGATGATCTCCGGCTCGGCGTGCCCCCAGAACCGCCGTCTGGTAATCAAGATCATTGGCGGCCTTGGGGTAGCCGCTGGTGACGAAAATGTCCTTGTAGCCGTCGTTGTCGAAGTCGCCAAACAACGCACTCCAGCTCCAGTCCGTGTAAGCAAGGCCCGCCAGGTTGGCGATCTCGCTGAAGATCACATCCCCGTTCTGCGTGACGCCGTTGCTCAGCTGCAGCGAGTTCGCATCGTAGTCGTCGCGAAATCCCCGCCGCCGCAGGTCGATGCGACCGTTATAGGTGAGGTACCCGCTCATCCGCTTCTGCCGCTCCAGGGTGGCCGGCATCATGTCCATCTGCAAGATGTCGGGCCAGCCGTCGTTGTTGAAGTCGGCGATATCGACGCCCATGCCGGCAATGCTGGTATGCTTCAGCGACACGCCCCGCTTGTCGGTAAACGTGCCGTTGCCATTGTTGATGTAGAGCACATCATTGGGCGCGACGTCATTGGACACGTAGATGTCCGGCCAGCCGTCGCGGTTCACGTCGGCCACGACCACGCCGAGGCCATAGCCGATTTGCCGCAGGATCCCCGCTTCCTGGGAGACGTCGGTGAACGTGCCGTCGCCGTTGTTGCGATAGAGCTTGTTCCAGCTTTCCGGGCTGTTACCCTGTACGCCGAGCGGATGTGTGTCTGCCGCACCACGTGCAAAGTCTTTGGGGGAATTGTTGAGGAGGAAGAGGTCGAGGTATCCGTCACCGTTGTAATCCAAGAAGACGGCGTGCGTGGTGTAGCCCGTGTCCGCGATGCCGTATTGTGCCGCCGCCTCCGTGAAGGTGTGATTGCCGTTGTTGATGAACAACAGGTTGGCCCGATCCTTCCCGTGCGACCCCTCGGGCCCGGAGACGGAGACATAGATGTCCAGGTAGCCGTCGTTATTGATATCCACCATCGTGGCGCCTGTGGCCCACCGGGTGGTCTTCACTCCGGCCGATTCCGTGATGTCCTCGAACCGCATGTTGCCCTTGTTCAGGTACAGGCGGCTCGAGACCATGTTGCCGCTGAAGAACAGGTCCGGCAGACCGTCGTTGTCGATATCGCCGACTGCGACGCCGGCACCGTTGTAGATGTAGGGCTCGGATTGCACGTTCACCGAATCGTTCGTGGTGATGGTGTTCGTGAACGTGACGCCCGTGCGGCTCGGGGCAAGGAGCTTGAACAGCGGGTGACGACTCGCTTCCCGGCTGCACCCGGCTAACATGAGCAACGCGATCCAGAAGGCGGGCAGCCGCATGGGCCGGCTAGAATGGCCGCGAGCGTCCAGCCAGTCAAGAGGGGTGGCGGAACGACTCGCTGGGCCGTACGATCTCCGCGGCCCATGTTGCACCCCATCGAACGCTTCCTGCACCGCTCTACACGTCCGCGCATCGCGATCATCGCCGTCTCGCTGCTCGCCGCCGGTGCGGTCGCGGTTGCAATGTTCGCACTGCCGCATCGGATCGAGCCGCTGCGAGCAACCAACGCCGCGGGGGACTCCGTCTGCCTCACCTGCCACCAGGACAAGACGACCTTCGAGGTGACCGCGCACCGTCTGACTTCGAGGCTTCCGACGCGCGACGCCATCGCAGGGGGCTTCGGCCGCGGTGAGAACGTCCTGCGAACCTCGAATCCGTACCTGCACTTCCGCATGGACTCCACCGCTGCGGGCTTCTCTGAAACGGCGGTGCTGGGGCGCGCACCCGACACGTCCAGCCGCTCCGAGCAGATCGCCTTCGTGACCGGCTTGCGGAAAGGACAATCGTACCTGTATTGGGGTGCCGGTGACCGGCTGTATCAGCTCCCCGTCTCGTATTGGAAGGGGACGGGGTGGGCATACAGTCCTGGGTATCGAGAGGGAAAACCCGACTTCGAGCGCCTCATCCCGCCACGGTGCCTGGAGTGCCACGCGTCGTGGTTCGAGTCCGTGCCCGATCCCACTGCCATCAATCGCTATCGACGCACGGGCGCGATCATCGGCATCAGCTGCGAAACGTGTCACGGCGCGGGCCGCGAGCATGTGAGACGCGAACGCTCCGCGTTGCGCCGATGGCTGCCGCGGGCCATCCTCAACCCCCGGCAGCTGCCCCGCACACGCCAGCTGGACGGCTGCGCGCTCTGTCACAGTGGGACGGCGGCGCTGACCACCACGGCGTTCTCGTACGTGCCGGGGCAGCCCCTCCGGAAGCGGTCTGCCTTGTTCGCGACACCGGACACGGCGGCCGTCGATGTACACGGCAACCAAGTGGCCCTCCTGGAACGAAGCCGCTGCTTCCGCTCCTCCCAGATGACCTGTGCAACATGCCACGATGTCCACCGCCAGCAACGCGATCTCGGAGCGCTCTCGGGGCGATGCCTCCAGTGCCACACACTACAGAGTTGTGGTCTCTTTCCCCGGCACGGCCAGAACCTGGCGGGGCGCTGCGTCGATTGTCACATGCCGCTCTTGACGTCGACCGTTATCACCGGCAACTACCTCGGCCATCAGTTGCGGGTGCAGGTGCGGACACACTGGATCAAGGTTTACCCGCAGTTCCAGTCCCCCTGAAGGGACGGGTGGCGGAATGTCCCTTCAGGCCGTACGATTTCCGCCGCCCATGAGTCTGCTCGCGTCGCTCCTCGCCGTCGCGCTCGCTCGCGACACCGTGCCCCCCTACCTCGCGTTCCCGGAGCCGGGGCTCGACGACCCCGCCGCCTACGAAGGCTATCAGACCCGAGTCTACCAGGACGCCAGCGGCAACGCGTTCCAGGTGTACGTGAAAAGCAATGGCCGGGTGGTGAACGTGTGGGCCGATGCGGCCAACGAAAGCGTGGGCTTCACCGTGCGCGACTCGAGCGGCAAGCCGGCCGACCTCGCGTGGGGGTCTGCGGGCGCCGTGGTGGAGCGGGCGGCGGCGGGCCGCACGCGCTCGGTGGCCTACGCCCTGGAGGCCCCGTCCACGGTCACGATCGGCCTGCTGCTCCTGGGCTCGATGCGCGTCGAGAGGGACTTCGGCTACGGGGAGCGCGATTCGCTCCCTCTCGACGCGCCGGCGTTCGTTCAGCCCGAGCTCACGCAGCTGATCGACCATATCGCGAAGCTGAAACCGGCCGAACGTGCGCGTCACCTTGCGCTGCTCGGCGTGAAGTCTCTCGAGGCGCTGCGCGCCCGGCTCTCTCCTCGGATCAACTTGCAGCGCGGCGACACGGTATGGAACGTCGCAGTCGAACAGCCGAGCTTCGATGGCAAGAGCCACCTCTGGCTCGCGCTCCAAGGCGACACGCGGGAGACGGTGCCCGCTGTCTCCGGCAACGTCGTCACGATCCGCCGCCCAGCGGGGGGCGCTGTGCGCTGGAGCGTTCGGGTGACCACCGATGCCGCCGCGCTGACCCCCCTCACCCGCAAAGAAATCTTCAACGACGACTTCGACAGATTCGCCGCCCAGGTCCGGGCCGATACCGCGCACCCGCTGCGCTGGCGTCGCCTGGAGCGCGAGATCCGCGGCTCCGAGCTCCTGAGCTACCGCGAGAAGATGATGGCGGGGCTGCCCAACTTCGCCACGTATTTCGGGCGCGACATGCTCATGACGGCCCTGCTGATGCAGCCGGTGTGGGCGCCGGCGATGCCAGAGCACGTGATCGCGAGCGCGCTGGCGAAGCTCGCGCCCGATGGCGACGTGAGCCACGAGGAGGCCCTCGGCGGCCAGGCGATTCGCGAAAACGCGGCCGAGTACGACCGGCTCATGGCGGCGGGGCAGCTGGTCCGCGCCCGCGCCGTGCTCGCCGATCTCCAGGCCTCGCGTGAGAACTACATCATGGTGGACGACGACTTCCAGCTCCCGGTCGTCGCGGCGCGCTACCTCGCCGATCCTAGAGTGCCGGCGGATCGCAAGCGCGCCTTCCTGCGTGAACAACACCGGCTCGAGCGCCTGATGGCCAATCTGGCGCTCGTGGCCCGCCGCACGGCGCCGTACGCGCGCGAGCCCGTCGCGACGAACCTGGTGGGCTTCCCGCGCGCTCCCGACGGCCACTGGATCTCCGCCAGCTGGCGAGACAGCCGGGTGGGCTACGCCGGGGGCCGGTTCGCCTTCGACGTGAACGCCATCTGGGCGCCGCACGCCCTCGAGGCGGTCGGGACCATTCTCGACGCGCTCAAGGGGCTCGGTGTGACACCGGGGCTGCACTCGGGACCGGTTGCCACTTACGCGCACGATCGCCCGGCGCTCGAGCGGGCGCTGGCCGCCTGGAAGGGCGCGGCGCGTCATTTCCGGGTGTCGCTCGCGCCGGACGAAGTCACCAAGCGCCTCGCGGCGCGGCTCGCGTGGCTGCCGGCGGCGGAGCGAGAGTACTGGGAAAGCGTGCTGCGGCGCGAGGGATCCGCGCGAGACACGCTGCGGTTTCTGGCCCTCTCGCTCGATGCCGCTGGGCGGCCGATCCCCATCGTCAACACCGATCCCGCCATGGCGCTGCTCGTCGACTCGCTCGGTCGCGACCGGACCCTCGAGCTCGTGGGGCTGACCCTGCTGCCGTATCCGGTGGGCCTGTTCGTGGAGACCCTCGGCCCGGTCACGGCGAACGATACGTATGCCGGACGCGACGTGTGGGAAGCGTTCCGCCGCGACGCGTATCATTCGCCCACCGTCGTGTGGGGCCGGGATGTCAACGTGCTGCTCGCGGGACTGGCCAGGCGGAAGGACAGCGCAGTCGTCGATTCCGCATTCCGCACTCCGCATTCCGCACTGTCCGATGCACTCGACCGCGTCCTGACGGCGGTGGACCGCTCGGGCCTGCGACACGCGGAGCTGTGGAGCTATACGATCGACCACGGGCGGCTGGTCCCGGCGCGCTACGGCACCAGCTCGGACGTGCAGCTGTGGAGCCTCACCGACCTCGCCGTCCAATACCTCCTCAACCTCCACAACCTCCCCTAACCTCCACAACCTCCCCGTGAGCAACCTCCACTTGTTCGACCTCCTCGTCATCGCCGGCTACTTCCTCATCCTGCTCGGCATCGGGTACTGGGCGGCGCGCCGCGAGAAGAACGTGAGCGCCGACTACTTCCTCGCGAGCCGGGACGTGGGTTGGTTCGCCGTCGGGGCCAGCCTGTTCGCGTCGAACATCGGGAGCGAGCATCTCGTCGGTCTCGCGGGGACCGGCGCCGCGAGCGGGCTCGCGGTGGGCCACTTCGAGTGGCTCGCCTGCCTCATCCTGCTGCTCTTGGGCTGGTTGTTCACGCCGTTCTATCTGCGCAGCGGCGTATACACCATGCCGGAGTTTCTGGAGCGCCGCTTCAACCCGGCCGCACGCACGTACTTCACCTGGGTCTCGGTGATCGGCTACGTACTCACGAAGATCAGCGTGACGCTGTACGCCGGCGGCGTCGTGATCCGCGCCGTCACCGGATGGGATTTCTACACGGCGGCGATCGTGCTCATCGTCGTCACGGGACTGTACACGATCTTCGGCGGACTGCGCGCCGTCGTCTACACCGAGGTGCTGCAGGCGATCGTGCTCATCCTCGGCTCCGTGACGCTGATGGCGATCGGCCTCTCGCGCGTCGGGGGATTCTCGGGACTCGAGGCGAAAGTTCCCGCCGGCTTCTTCTCGATGTGGAAGCCGATCAACCACCCGGACTTTCCGTGGACCGGCATCGTGTTCGGCGCGCCGATCCTCGGCATCTGGTATTGGTGTACCGACCAGCACATCGTGCAGCGCGTGCTGGCGGCGCAGAGCATCTCCCAGGCGCGCACCGGAACGATCTTCGCCGGTTATCTCAAGATTCTTCCCGTGTTCATTTTCGTCCTGCCCGGCGTGGTCGCGGCGGCGCTGTTCGCCGACATCCACTCGAACCCCGACTCGGCGTATCCCACACTCGTGACGCGGCTCTTGCCGGACGGAATCAAGGGGCTGGTGCTGGCGGGAATGCTCGCGGCGCTGATGAGCTCGCTCGCCTCGGCGTTCAACGCGTGCTCGACGCTCCTCACGTGGGACGTGTATCGGAAGATGCGGCCTGCCGCGAGCGAGCAGCAGCTCGTGCGCGTCGGCCGGATTTCCGCGGCCGCGATGGTGTTCCTGGGACTGCTGTGGATTCCCTTCATGAAGTACATCTCGTCGCAGATCTACATCTACCTGCAAAGCGTGCAGGCGTACATCGCTCCGCCGATCGCCGCCTGCTTCCTGCTCGGTCTGTTCTATCGGCGGCTCAACGGCTCGGGCGCAATAGCGTCGCTCGTCACCGGTCTCGTGCTCGGCGTCCTGCGACTCGTGCTCGAGCTGACGAACAAGGCGTCGGGCGGGCTCGAGCCCGGGACGCTATGGCACTGGATCGCGACGATCAACTTCCTGCACTTCGCGGTGCTGCTGTTCGTCATCTGCACCGTCGTGCTGTTCGTCGTGAGCCTGATGACGCCGCCGCCGGGCCCCGAGAAGACCGAAGGCCTGACCTACACCTACGGCAAGCCGGCCGTGGGCGAGCCCGCGGGCGCACGGAGGTTTGAAATCGGGCTCTCGGTGTTGCTCGCGATCCTGCTCGGCGTGTTGTGGATCGTGTTCAGATGAGAACGGCAAGGTTGGTGGAGGTTGGTGGAGGTTGTGGAGGTTGGGGGAGGTTGCTCCTCGCGGTGTCGGTCGCCTGCACCGCGACCACCTGCACAACCTCCAAAACCTCCACCAACCTCCACCAACCTGTTTTTTACGATCCCGCCCACGATCTGGGATCCCTATTCAAGGCCGTCCAGCTGTCGGGCATCTTCCCGGACTCGAAGACGTTCGTCGACGCCCGGCCGCTCTTCCCGCCGGGCGTGATCGCCGCGCGCTACGACTCGGCGCGTCACGCGCCGGGCTTCGACCTGCAGGCGTTCGTGGCGCGGCAGTTCGAGCTGCCGCGGCCGGTCGGGGAGGGAGTCGCGCTGGGCGCCGCGCGGGCCCGGACCATGGAAGACCATGTCCGGGCGCTCTGGCCCATCCTCACGCGCCAGCCCGACAGTGCCGACGCGCAGTTGTCCTTGATTCCGCTGCCACACCCGTACGTCGTGCCCGGCGGCCGTTTTCGCGAGGTCTACTACTGGGACTCGTACTTCACTATGCTCGGCCTCGTCGCGAGTGGTCGCACCGACCTCGTCCGCAGCATGCTCGACAACTTCGCATATCTGGTCGAGACGACCGGACACATCCCCAACGGCAACCGGACGTACTATCTCAGCCGCAGCCAGCCGCCCTTCTTCGCCGCCATGGTCGGGCTCTACGCGACGGCCACCGATACCACCCAGGCGCTGCGCTACCTCGACGCGCTCGAGGCGGAGCACGCGTTCTGGATGGACGGCGCGGAGCGCCTCGGCCCGGGTGGGGCCTACGCCCGAGTGGTGCGGCTGTCCGACGGATCGCTCTTGAATCGCTATTGGGACGATCGCGCCGAGCCCCGGCCCGAGTCGTACCGACCAGACTACGAGCTGGCGCAGGCGCTGCCGGAAGCGCAACGCGAGGCGTTTTACCGGAACGTCCGCGCCACGGCCGAAAGCGGCTGGGACTTCTCGAGCCGCTGGATGCGCGACCCGAAGGATCTGCGCACCCTGGAGACGACGGACCTCGTGCCGATCGATCTGAACAGTCTCCTCTATCATGCCGAGGTGACGATCGCCGCGCTGCGGCGCGTACGCGGACGGACCGGCGACGGAGCGGTCGCGGAGCGATTCGCCCGTGCGGCGGAGTCCCGGCGCCGGGCGCTGGTCACGGCAGCGTACGACCCCACCACCGGATTTTTCTACGACGTCCGCTGGCGGACCGGTGCGCGGGTGACGGATCGCCCGAGCGTCGCGGCGGCGGCCCCGCTGTACTTCGGGCTCGCCACCCCCGGGCAAGGGCGCGCGGTGGCGGCGCGGCTGGAGCGGGACTTCCTGAAGCCGGGCGGGTTCGTGCCGACGCTGATCGCCTCCGGGCAGCAGTGGGACGCCCCGAACGGATGGGCCCCGCTCGAATGGCTGGCGATCGAGGGGGTGCGCCGCTACGGTCGCGCCGACCTCGCCAACCGCGCGCGCGACCGTTGGCTCGCCCTCAACCGCCGCACCTATCAGGCGACGGGTAAAATGACGGAGAAGTACGACGTCGTCGACCTGCACCGCCGTGCCGGCGGGGGTGAATACCCCACGCAGGATGGCTTCGGGTGGACGAACGGGGTGGCGCTGGCGCTCGTCGCGCAGCGCCTCAAAACGCCTGGTCCCACCGCCGCGACAGCCGGATTGCCGAGCCGATGAGGCCGACCATGCTGTAGGTCTGGACGAAGTTGCCCCACTGCTCCCGCGTGCGCGGATCGACGTGCTCCGCGAGCAGGCCGTGGCGGTTGCAGCAGGCGAGCACGTTCTCGAACAGCGCCCGTGCCTCGTCGCGGCGTCCGATGGCGACGAGCGCGTTGATGTACCAGAAGGTGCAGACCAGAAACGCGTTCTCGGGCGTTCCGAAGTCGTCCTGCTCGACATACCGCAAAATGAAATCACCCCGGCGCAGTTCGCGCTCGATCGCGGCCACGGTGCCGGCGAAGCGCGGATCATCGTCCGCCAGGAAGCCGAGCTCGTTCAGGCGCAGCAGGCTCGCGTCCAGCGTGTCGCCGTCCATCGTGGCGACGAAGCTGCCCCGCGCGGCGCTCCAGCACCGCTCGCACACGGCACGGTGGATGCGCGCGGCCTGCTCCGTCCAGTGCGCCGCCCGGTCGCTCAAGCCCAGATGCCCGGCGATCCTCGCCAGGCGATCGCACCCCGCCCAGCACATGACGCTCGAGAAAGTGTGCACCCGCGGTTTGCCGCGCAGCTCCCATAGCCCCGCGTCCGGCTGGTCGAACAGCCGGGCGGCCTGGTGCCCGAGCGTTTCGAGCCGGCGGAACAGGACCTCGTCGCCCCGGCGGACCAGGCGGCGGTCGAAGAACACGTGGGTCGCGGCGAGGATGGCCGCGCCGTACACGTCGTGCTGCACCTGCCGGTAAGCCTGATTGCCGACCCGCACGGGGCCCATGCCGCGATATCCGGGCAGGGAATCGATGGCCTGCTCGTCGGGGACCGCGCGGCCGGTGAGGCCGTAGACGGGCTGCAGGCGGCCATCGGCCGAGCCGGCCACCACGTTGACGATGTAGCCGAGATAGCGCTCCATGGTGCGGGTGGCCCCGAGCCGATTGAGGGCATTGACCACGAAGTACGCGTCGCGCAGCCAGCAATGGCGGTAGTCCCAGTTCCTGCCGCTGCCCGGCGCTTCGGGAATCGAGGTGGTCATCGCCGCGACGATCGCCCCGGTGTCTTCGAACACGTTGAGCTGTAGCGTGATCGCCGACCGGATCACGGCGTCCTGCCACTCGAACGGGATGCCGAGCGAGCGCACCCACTCCCGCCAGTGGGCGGCGGTTTCTTCGAGGAAGCGCCGCCCGACGTCCGCTACGGCGCCCTGCACCGTTTCGTCCGGCCCGAGCAGCAGGGTGACGCCATCCTCCAGGTAGAAGGGATTCTCCTCCGTCAGGGCCGTAATCGATGCGTCCGTGGTCAGGCGCAGGACGAGATCGGCCCCCGCGTACCGGATGTGATTCGAGCCGCACGTGGTCTCCGCGGGGGCGTGGCCGTAGCGCTGGGCCGGACGCAGGCGCACGCGGATACGCGGGTTCCCGGCGATCCGCCTGATCTGCCGCACCAGCATCATGGGAGAGAACATGCGGCCGTACTGATGGAAGCGGGGCGCGAAGTCGGTGATCTCGACTCCGGCCCCGGTGCGGTCGTACAGCCGGGTCACGAGGACCGGTGTGTTGACGAGATACTCCTGTTCGGCGCGCGCGACATCGCTCAACTCGACCACGAAGAACCCGAAATCCGTGTCGCGCGTCCGCTCGCGCAGCAGGGAGCAGAACGCCGGGTCGCCGTCGAAATGGGGAAAGCATCCCCATACGACCTCGCTCAGCGGATTCACCAGGACGCCGATCGTTCCGTTGCCGACCAGGGCGAGATCGAGCGACGTCATCGGGCGCGCTCCGCCGCGCCTTGCTCCAACCAGGCGCGTACGGCGCGGACGTCCGGCAGCCGCCCGCGCGCCGCGGTCCGCCCCGGGCCCACCTTCACCGAATGGCCGTGCAGGCGGTTGACCGTCACGAAGGCGTGCTCGTCGGTGGAATCATCGCCCACGAACACCGGCGTCCGCCCGCGGAACGGCTCCTCCTGCAGGAACTCGAGCACCGCTATCCCCTTGTCCTTGCCGGCAGGCTTGATCTCGACGACACGCTTCCCGGCCTGGACGCCGTACGTCCCATCGGATCCGACCAGCAGGGACCGGACCAGCCGGTGGGCGTAGCCCGCCAGGCGCGGCGCCCGGCGGTAATGCAGCGCCAGAGAGAGGCCCTTGTCTTCGAGCAGCAAGCCGGGATGACGGGCCACGGCGGCGGCGAGCCCACGGCGCACGGCATCGAGCTCCGGCGACGGCAACGCGTGGTGCGAGACTCGGCCGGCGGCGTCGCGCCGCTCGATGCCGTGCTGTCCCGCCGCGGGCAGGTGCAGATCGGGCACCAGCCGGTCGATGTCTGCGAGCGAGCGGCCGCTGATGAGCGCGACTGCGCCCCCCGTCGCCCGATACAGATCCACGATGAGCCGCTGCACGTCGCCGTCGGCGCCGGCCCCGCCGGGTGCGTCCGCGATGTCCACGAGGGTGCCGTCGACGTCGAAGAAGTATGCCCAGTCCGGCCGGGGCGCGGGCAGCTTCATTTTGCGCGGCTCGATTCGCGGCCGGCGGCACGGCGCGATTGCCGTTCCGGAGTCGCCGCCCGGTCCAGCAGACGACCGCGGCGCCGCATGCCCGCCGCGTCGATCAGCATGCGCCCCGCCCAGCGGTACACGTTGAACTCCTGAATCAGGCCGCGCATCAGGCGGCTGCGGGCACGCTGCCCCGTCGCGGGCATCGACAGCGCCATGTGCAGCGCCGCGGCGCATTGATCCGTATCGTACGGGTTGACGATGATCGCCTCCGGCAGCTCCCGTGCGGCGCCGGTGAACTGGCTCAGGATCAGCACGCCCCGCTCGTCGTCGCGTGCCGACACAAACTCCTTCGCCACGAGATTCATACCGTCGTGCAGGCTCGTGACCATGCACACCTCCGCGGCACGATAGTACTCATAGATGTCCAGCGCCTGGTGGTGCTCCACGAGCAGCACGATCGGCGGATAGGGAGCGCCGGCGAAGCGCTCGTTGATCCGCGCCGCCATGGCGCGCACGCGCGTTTCGTATTCCTGATACTGCTCGATCCGGTTGCGCGTCGGCGCGGCGATCTGGATGAAGCTGAACTTGCCGACCCACTGCGGCTCCATCTCCAGCAGCCGCTCCACGGCACGCAGCCGCTCCTCGATGCCCTTGGTATAGTCGAGGCGATCGACGCCGACACCGATCGCCTGCTCCGCCGGCAGCCCGTGACGCTGCCGTACGTCCAGGCGACAGCGCTCGACCGGCTTGCTGAGCAGGGCGGGCGACGGCGGCCACTCGATCGAAATCGGGTAACGCTTGACCGCCGTCAGCTTGCCCCGGTACGAGACCGTGAACATCTCCCGGTCCACCCTCGCTTCCAGCAGGCGGTCGACGGTGTCGACGAAGTTATTGCAGTGAAATTGGGTGTGGAACCCGAGGATGCTCGAGCCGAGCAGGCCGTCGAGCAGCTCTTCCCGCCAGGGACAGATCGCGAACGCCTCCGGGTTCGGCCACGGAATGTGCCAGAAGGAAACGATGGTCGCGGCCGGCAGCGCCTCCTGGATCATCCTCGGCAAGAGCGCGACGTGATAGTCCTGCACCAGCACGATGGGGTCGGGCGACTTCGCTTCCTCGACCACGGCCTGGGCGAAGGTACGATTCACCGACACGTATTGCTCCCAATCGGACGTCCGGAAGATGGGACGCACGTGCGCGATGTGGCACAGCGGCCACAGGCCCTCGTTCGCGAAGCCGTAGTAGTAGCCCGCTTCCTGCTCGGGCGTCAGCCAGACACGGCGCAGTTGATAGGCCGGCTGCTCGGGCGGCACCGCCACGTGGGCGTGCTCGTCCACCACTTCCCGGTCGGCGGAGCCGCCTCCGTGGGCGATCCAGGTGCCCGAACAGGCGCGCATGATCGGCTCCATCGCGGTCACCAGGCCGCTCGCGGGCCGCCACAGCGCGATGATGTCGCCTCGCCGGACGTGGATGTACGGCTCGCGGTTGGAGACGACCAGCACCTCGTGTCCGGATAGGTCGGTCCGGAGGATCGCCCGCAGCGTGTCGGGGGTCCAGGCGAGTTGGTCCTCGTCGCGCGACCGGTGATCCGCCTCGAGGTCCCGGATCAGGGCGCGCAGGTCGCTGGCGATGGGCCGTAGCTCCGGCACCTCGCCCAGGTCGCGTCCCTCGGTCGGACGCACCAGCCCCTCGCCCCGCAGCAGTGCCCGGAGTCCTTGGACCCAGCCGCGCCAGCTCAGCTGGGCGATGGCGACCGTGATGAGCGCGACCGTGGCCCCGAGGCCGACGAAGAACAGAAACAGGTACTTGCGGGTCTCCGCGCTGCGACGCGCGATGAAGCTCATGTCGTGGACGACGACCAGGTTCCCGACCGGAACGCCGGCGGCTTCCAGCGGCCGCACCGAGACGAGCAGCGGGCCGTTCGCGCTGCGCAGCAGGTGCCCCGGGGCCGCCGAAAATGGGGCCAGCTCCGTGCACCGGATCTGGGTCGGCAGTGTCGGCGTGATCACGGGTTGCCCGGGGGCCGAGGGGCAGAACCCCATGGCGAAGAGGCGCTCATCCTGCGTGATCCGATTGAAGAACTGCAGCATCCGGGTCCGGTTGCCCGTCTGAATCAGATCTTGGAGGGGCTCCTGGACGGTGTTGGCGATCAGACTGGCCCGCATGTCCAGGTCGCGCATGAACCATTGGAGCGTGAGCTTGTCCACGAGGGGCACCGCCGCGTACGCGAAGGCGCCGAGCGCGAGGAACAGGGGAAGCACGAACCGAAGGGAGAGCCTCATGCGGGTCTCCGCAAGATAAAGTTGCGGACCGCACCCGGGGCACGCCCGGCTGTTGCGTGCGGGCACTGCTCGCACGCGACGTGGCGCGGACGCATCGCTCCATCCTCGCGGGGGCTCGGCCCTGTCGCTGGTACGGCGATTGCCGCGCCGGGAGAAAAGTCCATGCGCACAACAGCCGGGGCAGTCACACTCGTCGCCGCCATGCTGGGCGTCCTCGGCCCCACGGTTGCGTCGCTGTGCGCGCAGGGGCCGCCCAAAGAGGGCGTCGTCCGCATCAGCCGCACGCACCGACCGCCGACGATCGAGGACTTCGTGGCTGGCGATCCGCCGGACTCGACCCTCACCATCTGGGACTTCCGCCAGTTCGAGCCCGGCGACGGCGTGCCGGTGAGCGACTCGACCGCGGCCTACCTGAGCTACGACGACGCGAACCTGTACGTCGTCTTCGTGTGTCGCAGCGATCCCCGGCTGGTGCGCGCCGGCCTGGCCAAGCGGGAAGACATCGTGGTCGACGACGGCGTGGCCGTGTACCTGGACACGTTTCACGACCGTACCCATGCCTATCTGTTCCAGACGAACCCGCTCGGCGTGCAGCTCGACGGTCTCGTCACCGAAGGGCAGGACGACGACCTCAGCTTCGACGCCGTGTGGCAGTCGGACGGGCGCCTCACGCCCGACGGCTACATCGTGCGCATGGCGATTCCGTTCAAGAGCCTGCGCTTCCCGCGAGCGCCGACGCAAACCTGGGGCATCGCGCTGGCCCGCCACATCCGTCGCAACAACGAAGACTCCTACTGGCCCTACCTGACCAAGCGAGTCGCGGGGTTCGTCCCCCAGTTCGCGACGCTCCAGGGCTTGACCGACATCTCCCCGGGCCGCAACCTGCAGGCCATCCCGTACGGCACGTTCGCCGGTGCGCGCTTCCTGGACACCGAGGCACCCGCCTTTCGCACCGCCAACGACCACCGGCTCGGCCTCGACTTCAAGGCGGTGCTGCGCGACGCGCTCACCCTCGACGCGACCGCGAACCCGGACTTCAGCCAGGTGGAGTCCGACGAGCCGCAGGTGACCATCAACGAGCGCTTCGAGACCTTCTACCCTGAGAAGCGACCCTTCTTCATCGAGAACGCGGGGTACTTCCAGACGCCGGTGAACCTGTTTTTCTCACGCCGCATCGCCGATCCGGGCATGGGGCTGCGGATGACCGGCAAGGCGGGTCGGTGGGCGTTGGGAGCGATCGGCATCGATGATCGTGCTCCCGGCGAGCTGCCGACCGGGGAGCCGGCGGGGGGCCGGCGCGCCGGCGCCGGCGCGATCCGGCTGCAACGGCTGATCGGGCGCGAGTCGTCGCTCGGCGTCCTGGCGAGCGACTGGACGCTGGCCGGTGGTTGGAATCGGGTGGCCTCCGCCGACGCCCGGCTGCGCCTGACCAAGACGTGGACGCTCGCCGGGCAGGCCATCGCGACCAATGCCGCGGATTCGGGGGGGACGAGCCGCCGGTCCGGCACGGGCTTCTACGCCCAGCTCACGCGCAACGGCCGCAACGTGGACTATGCCGCCACGTATCTGGACGTGAGCCCGGCGTTCGAGACGCAGCTCGGGTACGTGCCGCGCGTCGGCATCCGACAGTTCGACCAGTCGCTCGAGCTGGTGCGGCGGCCCAGCGGTGCGGTCGTGAAGCTCGGCCCGACGCTCTCGACGACGTTCGACTGGGACCGCGACGGCGTGCTCCTCGACCGCGAGGTGCAGCTCGCCTTCGAGGTGAAGCTCGTGGGCGAGACGAAACTCCAGCTCAAGCGCACCGAGGCGTTCGAGCTGTATAAGGACCTGCCGTTCGACACGCACGAGACCGGCCTGACGCTCGAGAGCGAGTGGCTCAAGTGGCTGGCGGTGGAAAGCAAGCTCAAGACCGGATCGGCGGTGAACCATAAGCCGGCCGCCGGGGTGGCTCCGTTCCTTGGTGACGCACTCGAGGGCGAGCTGAACTTCACCTTCAGGCCGGCGGCGCGACTGCGACTCGATCACACGCTGCTGTACCAGCGCTTGATGACACGGCCTGGGGCCTCGGGTCCGGCGGCGCGCGTCTATACCGATCGCATCCTGCGGGAGAAGGTCAACTATCAGTTCAGCCGCGCGCTCTCGCTGCGGGCGATCGTCGATTACTCGACGGTGGATCGGGATTCGACGCTGTCGCGCGTGGACCCGGAACGCCGCTGGGCCGTGGACGTGTTGCTGACCTACCTCGTTAACCCGGGGACCGCGCTCTACGTCGGGTACCGGGACGGATACGAGAACGTCGCCATCCTCCCGGGCACGCCGCCCACGCTTTCGTGGACGGCCGATCCCACCACCTCGACCGGACGGCAGGTGTTCCTGAAGCTGAGCTACCTGCTGCAGTTCTAGGGTCGCGCTTTCCCGCGGACGAAGGCGCGGGCGCGGGGATCGTCGCTCTGGCGTAACCGTCGCCACGCCTCGCTGCGAACCTCGAGGCTCGAGTGGCCCTGGGCCGCCTCGATCACCGCGGGAATGCCCGCGCCGCGCGGCAGCGCTGCCAGGAGCTCCACTGCCTCGGCCTGCACCTCGGGCTCGGCATCATGCGCGACGCGGTCGGTCAGGAGCGCCAGCGCCGCGCCCGGCGGCGCGTGCTTGGCGTACTGCTCGGTCGCCTCGTCCCGCACGTCCGGGCTGGGGTGCGTGCGCGCCAGCCGCCCCACGCGCGCGAGCGCGCGGGGATCGTCCAGATGCCCGAGCGCCTCGACCGCCTCGTGTTGCAGATCGGCGCTGGAGTCGTGCAGCACTATCTGCTCGAGCACGTCCGCCGCGCTGTCGGGTGCGCCCACCTCACCCAGTGCCGTCACCGCCTTGCGCCGTACGTCGGACGCGGGGTGGTGACGCACGAAGTCGAGCAGCACCGGGAACGCGCGACGGTCGTGCAGCTCCCCGAGCTCCTCCACCGCCTCGTGCTGCACGTGATGGTCGCGGTCGGTGCGGGCGATCTCCGGCAGCACTTTCAGCGCCACGGCCCGGGGCGCGATCCGACTCACGGCCTCCACCGCCTCGCGGCGCACGTCGTCGTTCGGATGGGTGCGGGCGATGTCGATGACTGCCGCCAGGGCGGCAGCGCTCGGTATTTTCCCCAGGGCATCGAGGGCATCCTGCTGGATGTCCACGTCCGGGTCCTTGTGGGCCATGGCGAG
>Ga0209577_10000936_pt1 | contig 29071 bp, 31 predicted proteins | sample GraSoiAngelo_109_FD_185874 | JGI IMG/M metagenome (GOLD analysis project Ga0209577, IMG submission 185874) | Grasslands soil microbial communities from the Angelo Coastal Reserve, California, USA - 14_0903_12_20cm (SPAdes) (version 2) | ecosystem: Environmental > Terrestrial > Soil > Grasslands...
GATAGGGAGCGCGAGCGCGACGAGCACAAGCCACCGGATCATGGCGTCCATTTGATCCGCGCGAACACGGCGCGCTGAATTTCGCTGCGCGTCGTGGCCGCTCCGAACTCGGAATGCGCATGATCGAAGAGGTTCTGCCCCGTCAGCGAAAGCTCAATGTCCCGGCGCACCTGCCACGCGTAGCGCGCGTCGACGGCCGTGTACGCAGGCACCTGTGGGTCCGGTAGCGCGCCCACGTAGCGCGCCATGAGGTCGAAATGCTGATTGAGCGCGAGATCGTGCGACGAGCGGAGCGTGAACTGGTGCTTGGGGTCATTGCCCGCTGCCGCGACGCCGGTGGTGTCGGTGCTGTCGGGCTTGAGGCGCAGACGTTGGTCGAGCAACAGCGCGCCGGCGCTCAGGCGCCAATACCGCGTCGCCTGGTACGTGCCCCATGCTTCGATGCCTTTGCCGTGGCCTTCCATCTTGTTGCCAAGGACGAGGACGCCGCCCGCGCGCTCGACGCTGCGCAGGTTCTCGTACTGCGCGTAGAACCCGGTCACCGAATAGGAAAGGCGCGCGCCGGGCTGCGCGCGGTAGCCGAGCTCGTACACCTTGGCGATTTCCGAGCGGAAGTCCGGGCCGCCGGCGAGCAGGAATGGCGGCTGCCCCGGTACGAATAAGTCGCGATCGAGGCGCGACGGCGCGCGCACGGCGCGCGAGGCGGCGGCCCATAGCAGCTGCTGGCCATCGGGTTTCCAGGCCAGGCGGACGGAGGGCAGGAACTCCGTGCCCGTGTAGACGTTGCTCTCGAGCTTGGAACCGAGCGTCAGTCGCCAGCGGTTGCCAAACGCGATCTCGTCCTGGGCGAACACGTTCGTCCAGCGCAGCGTTGTTTTGTCGGGAAGGAACGCAAGCTGTGCGCTGTTCGCCACGCGGTCGCGCGTGCGCCGATGGCCGCCGCCCCACGTGACGAGCTGGTCCGGCGTGGCCTGGAATGAGTGCTGCGCTTCGGCGTCGAAAGTGTTGAGCCGCTCGCCGAAGCTGCCGGGAATGTCGCGCTGCGTGTTGTCGTAGTACACCTGCGCGCGAAAGCGCTCGCGTGTCACCCGTCCGAGGAGGTTGCCACCGGCGATGGTGATGTCTTCGCCCGCCGCCTGCTCGATCGAGCCGCGGTAGAGATCGCCTTGCAGCGTGAAGCCGCTCGCGGGCGTCCCCCAATCGCCGCGGAAGCCGCCCTTGGCGTTGCGCCACCCGTCGCGCACGCCCGCGCCGTCAGCGCGCATCGTGTGATCGCGGTCGAACGTCTTGGCATAGATACGCATGGCGCCGCCGGACAGGTCGAAGCCGTGACGCGCGGATAGTCCCCGCTCGCGGTCGCCGACGCCTGCCTCTGCGAGGGTGCCGCGCGTGTCCGAAGCGCGACGGGTGATCACGTTGATTACGCCATTCACCGCGTTCTCGCCCCAGAGTGTTGCGCCGGGGCCGCTGATCACCTCGATCCTCTCGATGTCGTCGAGCAGCGTGTCCTGCGCGTCCCAGAAGACTCCGGAGAAGAGCGGCGTGTAGACGGTGCGGCCGTCGATCAGGACGAGGAGCTTGTTGCCGATCGAGTTGTTGAAGCCGCGCGCGCTGATCGCGTATTGTCGCGAGTCGATGCGCGCCACCTCGAGGTTCGGCGCGAGGCGCAGCGCCTCCGGCAGGCTCGTCACGCCTGAGCGACGGATATCTTCGCCGGTGATCACGTACAGGGCGGCAGGCGCGTCGGCGAGGCGCTCGGCACGGCGCGACACCGAAGTCACCTCGAGATTCGCCAGCTCCTCGAGGCTCATGTCGGCGAGAGAGCTGGCTGCGACGCTCTGCGCGTTCGCGGTAGCGACAAAGGACACCGCCACGATCACCGCGGCGAGGATCCGCGCTGCTGCCCACGCCAGCGCCTGTTCGCGCTTCTCGGTACGAAGCGTCGACAGGAATGCCGAATCCCCGCGCTGCACGATTTCCCCCTGTTCTAGCGAGCCTTTGGTCCAGGCTGCTTATCTGTTTATCCTTTGAGATAACAAACTAGTAAGGAGATTCTTCCGCGTCCATAAGTGAAGGTACCGATAGGGTTTTCTGGACGTCGAGAGATCGCTACAAGTGCGTCAGTTCTTTCCTGACACGCGCGTACCAGTTGGTGCGTTTACGCACACATTTCGGGGGTTCATGCGTTGTGGAGAAAGAAGGGCGCGAAGCAAAATTTCGTGGCTGCTAAAGTGCAACGCGATGCCGCGTTACGCGATCAACAAATGAGCCGGCCGCTGCGGCGCGATGCATTGCGCGTCATTCTGGATGTCGTCCGCGAGGCGACGGGCACGGCGCTCGACCCGGAAGCGCGCAGGCGGCTGGAAGGCGTACTCGAGCGCCTCGTCAAGGGTGACGTGCCGAACGCGGTGGGCGAGTCGTTTTCGCCGCGCGAAGTCACCATCCTCTTTGCCGACTTGCGCGGTTTTTCGGCGATGGCCGCGGCTCATGCGGCGGAGGTGATGGTTCGCCTGCTCAATCGCTGCTTCGGCACCATGGTCGACATCGTCGCCCGCCACTACGGCACGGTCGACAAGTTCATCGGCGACGCCATCATGGTGACCTTCGGCGGCGATCCGGCGGCGTCGCGCGATCACGTACGGCGCGCGCTGCTCTGCGCGGTCGAGATGCAGATCGCGATGAACGAACTACGGCCGCTACATCGCGAAGAGGGCGTGCCGGAGATGTACATGGGCATCGGCATCAGCACCGGCAGAGTGATGGCCGGCCTCATCGGCTCGGAGGCTTACCGCGCCTACACGATCATCGGCGAGGAAGTGAACATAGCCTCGCGTATCGAGGCGCTGAGCCTGCGCGGCCAGGTGCTGATGAGCGAGGCGACCTATGCGCACTGCAGCGATTTCGTCCATGCCGGCGAGCCGGTGGAGGTGCATGTGAAGGGCAGGGCGGAGCGCATGCGCGTGCGCGAGGCGCTCGGCATCCCGGCGCTCGGCAAGATGGTGCCGCGCCAGGACGTGCGCAAGAGCCCGCGCGTCCCGGTGCGGCTCGATTTCAGCTACTGGCAGCTCGACGGCAAGGTGGTTCGCGCGGACGCGTCGCGCGGCGTGATCCGGGACATCGGCTACAACGGCGCCCTGGCAGAGCTCGAGCGGCCGCTGCCGCGGCACGCGGAACTCAAGCTCGCATTCGAGCTACCGGCGCTCGGCTATCACGCGGGCGAGGTCTATGCGCGCGTCGTCGCCAGCCGCGAGCAGGACGGCCGCGCTCTGGCAGGGTTGGAGTTCACGTCGCTCGCCGACGAGACGAGCGCCAAGATACGGCTATTCGTGCAGATGCTGCTGCAGGGCGAATACCGGCAGGTCGACTGAGCTAGGTGTTCGCGGCGCCGAACGCCGCCTCTGCGGCGCGGTGCACGTGCCGCGTGGCAAGCATGGAGGCGAGATCCTCATCGCCATCGATCACCGCGGCGAGGATCTTGGAGTGCTCGTCCCAGTCCTGCTCGGCGCGCCGCGCGTGTTCCGGCCCCGCTTCGGCGAGCTTGTCTCGGCGACCGACGCTCCGCGGCGCGGGCGTTCTTGGAAGAACTCCGCGTCCGGGCCGGCGTCCACTCGACCATGCACTCCTAGTGAATGCGGCCCGAACGCGGGGCACCCACCTACGGTGGCCTGCCTGATGGCCGCTATCAGGTCAGCACCAAGATTTTTCGGACGCGGAAGACGGCCTCGGCGATCGCAGACCGAAATACGGTGACGCGGACCTGGTCATTGCCGGGAGCGAGATCATCATCGAAGTCCTCCTGGCCGCGCAGGAAATCGAAGCCCCGCGCGCCTTCGCCGATGGCATGCTCGATCGCGTACTGCAGCAGCACGCTTGTCGGGTGCCACTGCGCATATCGCGGGTCGAACTCGGTCTGCATAACGACCATGCGGTCGCGTAGCCGCATGGCGCACGCGACCGCCGCGATGCCTCCGTCGATCTGCAGGCAGTAAAGCCGCAGCCGCCCGTCTTGCAGCGCCTCGCACATGGCTGCACGCTGTAGCAACGGGTGTCGCGCATCATCCGGCGCGGAGCGCATACGCCTGAGCATTGCAATCGTAGTAAGCATCGCGTCGACGCCGGTATGCCACACGAAAAACCGCGTCGGGTGCGCGCCGAGCAGCGCATGGCGGCGATGGCGAATGCGCGCCCGCTGCTCGGAGCTAAGCGAGCGCAAGTATGCGTTCCAGTTTACGGGCAGCTCCAGATGAGCAAGCCGCTTCGCGCGTTGCACCTCGCAGCGCAGCTTCGAGGCGTGCGCGGCATTGGCGAGCGTCATCGGCAGCGGGATGCTTGCATCCATTTCGGCAAGTTGCAGGACGTCGTAGCCGCGCATCGCTAGCAGCGCCTGCGCGAGCACGCGCGCGACGGCCTGTTCGTTACCGCGCTCGAAAAGCGGACCGACGTTGTAGGGATTGCGCTCTCCCTCCGTGCCGAGCAGTCGCAGGGCGCGAAGGCCCAGGCGGAGAACGCCACTCCTGTCGAGGTACAGGGGCACGATGCCGCTCGCGACACCAGCGCGCCGGGCGACGAGGATCTTCAAGGCGCGCAGCCGGCGATGCTGCTCCCACCAGCCGAAATGCCACATCCACGTGTTAAACACGCTCGTCGCTGCGGCCTGGGCATTCAGGCGATCCCATTCGTTGGCGAGCGCGCAGAACTCACGGACGCTGGAGACGAGCCGCACTTCGGTATGCGGTGGCGGCATTAGCGCCGCGTCGCTGGTCGCAACGGCGGCCGCGCGTGGCAGCTCGACTTGCGGGATGTCGCTGGGATGCATGGGGAGCTCTTTCTGCTTGTAAGAAGGATGCGTCAGGGAAGGGACACGCTTTTTGCGAAGTTGCGCACCTTTGCGTTGGTGCGCGCGACATAGACCTTGCGCGCGCGGAACGCCGCCGCGGCGATCGTCGGGCGGCAGACCGTGACGGACACGGTTTCGCGCCAATGGGTCGCGAGGCGTTCCTTGTAGCGGTGCTCGCCGCGCAGAAAATCGAGCGCATGGTTGCCCTCTGTGATTGCATGCTCGAGCGCGTATTCGAGCAGCACGCTGCCCGGGCTCCAGCGTGCGTACTGCGGATTGAACCCCGCTTGCACGAGGAAAATATGCTCGCGCAAGCGGTATGCGTACAGCATGGCGGCGAGGTCGCCGCCGATTTCCAGGCAGTACAGGCGCAAGCGGTCGCGTGCCAGCGCGTCGCGCATCGTAGCGAGATGCAACTCGCGGTACTCCGCGCTCGCGAACGCAGAACTCGCGGCGCCCCAGCGCTTGCGGTGCAGCTCGGCGAGGCGTAGGACGGCAGCGCCGAGGCGTTCGGCGTCGTTCCACACGAAAAAGCGCGTGCGATGTTCGCGCTCGAGGTTCAGGCGCTTTTGGCGAATCTGCGCACGGCGGTGTCCGCTAACTGAGGCGAGGAAGTCGTTCCAGTCCTCAGGCAGGCGCAGACAGGCGATGCGTTGCGCGCGTCCCAGCGAGCAGCGTAGCTGCGCCAGCTGCGCGGTCGCTGCGAGCGCGGCGGGGAATTCAGAGCTGGCGTCGATGTCTGCAAGCGCCGCGACGTCGTAGCTTGGCAGCCGCAGCATCGCCGTTGCGAGCATGATGGCGAGTTCCGCTTCCTCGCCGCGCGCGAACAGGGGGCCGAGATCGTCTGGGTACGTGTCACCGCCCTCACCGAGCAGTCGCAGCATGCGCACCGGCAGCCCGAGCTGCGTGGTGGTTTGCGCATAAAGTGGCAGGATGCCGACGGTTTTGTCACCACGAGTGGCGACGATGACCTGCAGCTCGCGTTCGCGACCATAGAGCCGCCACCATGCGGCTTGCCACGCCCAGTCGTTGAACACGCTCGCCACGGCCGCTTCGCTGTGCAGCCGCTGCCACTCGGGACGCAGGCTTTGCAACTCCAAGGCCGTGCGCACGAGTCGCACGCGCACGAGCGCGTTGGGCTGGCCACTGTATCTGCGCTCTTCGCCGATTTGCTGTAACACTGTCTCTCCTGACACTGGCATTCTTTCACGCGGGGTCAGACGGCCGTTGTGCTTCGGCGACGCGCCATACGGACTACGTGACGAGCATGACAGGTTGACGTCACGGGCCGGGTGACAACGTCGACGGAATTCAAGTCTCCCCGGAGAGCGAGGAGTCCAGTGTCTACCTTGAAAATCTTAGGTTCCCGCCTGCGCGGGAACGCCGATCAGGCCTTCGCGGCGCTGAAGGCCGCCTCGGCGGCGCGGTGCACGTGCCGCGTGGCTAGCATCGAGGCGAGATCCTCGTCGCCATCGATCACGGCGGCGAGGATCTTGGAGTGCTCGTCCCAGTCCTGCTCGGCGCGCCGCGCGGTGTTGGCGGCAAAGACGAGGTTGGTGCGCTCGCGCAGCGTGCGCATGATGTCGAAGAGGATGCTGTTCCTGCCCGCCTCGGCCAGCTTGTCGTGGAACTCCCCGTTCAGGCGCACGAGGTCGTCGGCGTTCTTCGAGCGCGCGGCGCGGTTGCCCTCCTTCAGCACGCGCTTTAGCTGCTGCACGATCGCCGGGTCGTGGTGCCGGGCGGCGAGGCGCGCGTTCAGGCCCTCGAGCGTTGCCCGCACCTCGACGAGATCGCGCGCGACTTCCGGCGAGACGTCGGCCACCGAGGCGCCGCGGCGCGGCTGCACCGCGACGAGGCCCTCGCCCGCGAGCACGCGCAGCGCCTCGCGGACCGGGATGCGCGAGACGCCGAGCTCCTCCGACAGGCGGTCTTCGATCAGGCGGTCGCCCGGGCGGCGGCGATTGGTGAGGATCGAGCGGCGCAGCTCCTCGGCGACGCGTTGGCTGAGCGAGAGATGCTCGCGCCCGAGCGTGCCGCGGGAGCCGTTACCCGATTTCATTGCGCCATGATACCGGCGCGTTGCACGACGCGCGCCCAGTGCTCGCGCTTGTCTTTCAGCCACTGCGCCGACTGCTTCGGATCGAGATCGGTCGCCGCGTAGTCGGCGAGGCGATTTTTCTCGCGCACATCCGGCGCGGCCATCGCGTTCTTCACCTCGCGCGCGAGAGTGCGCACGATCTCCTCCGGCGTGCCGGCGGGCGCGAGCAGCGCATAGGCGAATGAGGCGTCGAAGCCCGGGTAACCCGCTTCGGCCACCGTCGGCACTTCCGGCGCGACCTCGGAGCGCTTGGCGCTCGACACCGCCAGCGCACGCAGCTTCCCCGATTTCACATGCGGATAGACGCCGGTCGTCACGGCGAAGATCGAGTCCACCTGGCCCGCCACGACGTCGACGATCGACTGGCCAGTGCCCTTGTACGGGATGTGGTTCATCTCGACGCCGGAGGTGGCGAGGAAATAGGCGAACGACAGGTGGCTCGGCGAGCCGTTGCCGCCAGAGGCGTAGTTGAGGGGCTTGTGCTTCGCCAGCTCGACGAGCTCGTGCACGTTCTTCGCCGGCACCGTTGCGTTTACCGCGAGCATCTGGCCGTAGGTCACCGGCACGGAGATGACGACGAGGTCCTTAGCGACGTCGAAGGACATCGTCTTGTAGATCGACGGGTTCACCGTGAACGTGGTGTCGAGCGCAAAGAGCAGCGTGTAGCCGTCGGCCGGGCTCTTCGCCACGATCTCGGCGCCGATGTTGCCGCCGGCGCCGGCCTTGTTCTCGATGACGAAGGGCTGCTTGAGCGCGCCTGCCAGCTTGTCGCAAATGATTCGCGCGAACGTGTCGAGCGGGCCTGGCACCGTGGTGACGATCACGCGCACCGGCTTCGCCGGGTAAGCCGAGGGCTGCGCCGCCGCGGGCGCGGCGATGGCGATCAGCGCTACGGCAGCAATGCGTTGAAACAGCGTCATGCAATATCTCCTCGTTTGGAACTCATTTCTTGATGTCGGGCTCGACCACTACGCTGTACTTCGGCGCAAGCAGGTCTTTCAGCGCCTGGAGCGCGGCGAGCGCGCATTTCGTGTCCTGCTCGCCATTGCCGCCCGAGAGCCCGACCCCGCCCACCACCTCGTCGTTGACGACGATCGGAAAGCCGCCGACGAACGCGGCGAAGCGGCCCTCGAAGCTGAGCTGGATACCGAAGGCCTCGTTCCCCGGCAGCGCGGGTCCGCCGGGCGGCTTGGTGAAGAGGTGCGTCGAGCGTTTGTGGCCGGCAGCGGTGAAGGCCTTGTTCCAGGCGATCTGCGGGCCGGTAATGCGCGCGCCGTCCATGCGCTCGAGCGCGAGCGGATAACCGCCCTCGTCGCACACGCATACGGTTTGCGCGACGCCGATCTCCTCGGCCTTGCGCTGTGCGGCCTGCACCATGGCGCGCGCATCCTTCAACTCGAGCTTGAACGCCGTTCTCATGTGCCCTGATACACCGTCTTGATCTGCGTGTAGAACTCGAGGCCCGCGCGGCCCGACTCGCGGAAGGTCGACGTGCTCGAGCGCTTCAGGCCGCCGAAAGGCGCGTTCACCAGATTCCCGGTCGTCGTGCGGTTGATCTTCACGGTACCGGCCTGGATGTCCTGCACGAAACGATGCATGTAGCGGGGGTTGCGCGTGGCGATCGCGGCAGAGAGCCCATATTCGCTGTCATTCGCCTTGGCGACGGCGTCCTCGTAGTTGGCCACCTCGATGATGGCGAGCACCGGGCCGAAAATCTCCTCCCGCGCGATGCGCATGGCCTGGCTCACGTCCGTGAAGACGGCCGGCGACACGAAGTAGCCATGGTCATATTGCTCGCCGCGCAGCCGCTCGCCGCCGTAGAGGTGCTTCGCTTCCTGTCTTCCGATGTCGACGTAGCGCAGCACCGTCTCCAGCTGCTTCTTGGTAGCGAGCGGCCCGAGTTCGTTCTTCGGGTCCATGCCGCTGCCGATCTTGAGCTGTTTGACTTTCGAAATGAGCTTCTCGGTGAACGCCGCTTTTACAGCCGTATGCACGAGCAGCCGGCTTGTCCCGGTGCACGCCTGCCCGGTGAGCGAAAGACCGCCCTTCACGGCGAGATCTACCGCCTTGTCGAGGTCGGCATCCTCCATGATGATGAGCGGGTTCTTGCCGCCGAGCTCCATCTGCGTGCGCGTGGTGAACGGCGCGCTCCGATGGATCTCCTCGCCCGCGGCAGTGGACCCCGTGAAGGAGATCGCGCGCACCGCGGGCGCGGAGGTGATGGCCGGTCCGACTTCAGCGGCCGAGCCGGTGATGAAGTTGAGCACGCCTTTCGGCAGTCCGCCCGCGACGAGCGCTTCCGTGAGCCGGTAGCCGCTCAGCGGCGCGTCGGAGGAGGGCTTGAACACCACCGTGTTGCCGCTGACAAGGGCCGGCGCGATCTTGCGCGCGGGGATCGAGACGGGGAAGTTCCACGGCGTGATGACGGCGACGACGCCGAGCGGCTCGCGCACCGTGTAGACCAGCATGTCGGCGTCGTCCTGCGGGAAGCTCTCGCCGCCGAACGATTGGCCTTCGATCGCGTAGAAGCGCAGCGTCTGCGCCGAGCGCAGGAACTCGTCTTTTGCGAGCGCGATCGATTTCCCTTCCTCGCGCGTCATCTCCTCCGCAAACCGCGGCGCGTTCGCCTCAAGGTAATCGGCTGCACCGAGCAGCACCTTCGCGCGCTTCGAGATAGATGTCTTGCGCCAGGCGTCGAAAGCCGCGGCGGCCGCCGTCACCGCGGCGCGCGCGTCGGCGGCGGTGGAGGCCTGGAAGCGGCCGACGATGTCGCGCGTGTCGGCCGGGTTCACGTCGTCGAAGGTCTTGCCGGCCGAGCTCGCCGCCGGCTCGCCGCCGATGAGGTTGCGAAATTCGCTCATGCCTGCAGCAGCGCGCGCTCGGCCTGCGGCACCTGCGCCTCGGCCATGTCCAGTTCGGAGAGGGGGAGGTCCTTCGCCACGTAGTCCCAGTAGAGCGCCGTGGTGTAGAGAAGGCGCATCTGCGCGCCGACCTCGCAGATCTTGAGGCAGCGGCGCTGCAGCTCCGGCGTGGTGGCGTGCTCGAGCACGATCTGGTAGCCGCGCTCGCCGTGGATCTCGTCGGAGACGATGTGCAGGTCGAAGAACTCGACCTCCTGGTCGGTGAACTTGTACTTCTCGCGCAGCGTCGGCGTCTGCTTGCGGTAGATGGAGGGCACCTGCGACTCGAGGCCGACCACGAGACCCGCGACCGCAACGATCGGGTCTTCGCGCATCGCCGTTGCATAGCACCAGGCTTGGAGGCCGCGCGTGGTCGCGGACATGTTGTCCGGGTTCGTCACACGCTCGCGCGTCGTGCCGCAGGCCTCCGCGAAGCGGATGAGGAGATCGGTATGGCGGTCGCCGCCGATTTCCTCCTCGTACATGTTGTGCAGCAGGAAGTCCTTGGCGTCCTGAAACTCATCGGGCATGCGCGCATAGATGTAGCCGAGGTAGTCGGCAAACGGGCCGACGTAGTGGTAGTGGTTCTCGGCCCAGCGCGCGAGGTGATCGCGCGTGAGCTTGCCGCTCGCCCAGGCGACGCTGAAGGGCGCCTTGGTGGCGGCGCGGCCTTTGATCGCGTTCTCGAGGGCGGTGCGGAAATCGTCGGCGTTCATGAGTGCGGCCATGCGGGGCTCCTCCGGGGTGGGCTTGACGCTCTTGTATACAATATACTAAGATTTGAGGCAGGTCAATACGGGCCGCCCGAGAGCGTGCTAGGCCGGGATGGCCCAAACGGTATACAAATGCCCCGAATCGCAATCCACAAGGACGGCCAGGTGCACACGGGCGAGGTGAAGGAGAACACCAACCTCGTGGTGCGCGCCGGCATCAAGCAGTTCCCCTATCCGCACCTGAAGTACAAGTGCGGCATGGGGCAGTGCGGCACCTGCACGAGCCGCATCATCGCCGGGGCGGAGCAGCTGCCGGCGCCGAACTGGAAGGAGCAGAAGATCCTCGGCGAGCGGCTCAAGCTCGGCTATCGGCTGTGCTGCCAGCTCTGGATCAAGCACGACATCGAGCTCACGCAGGAGAACCTGGTGCCGGCCACGCCGCCATGTACGTCATCCTGACGAGCAAGCCCGGCCAGTTCCGCACCGAGCTCGTCGCCGGCATGCAGCCGATCGAGGCGTACGACTATCTCTTCTGCGGGCGCAAGCGCGCCCACTTCGTCATCGCCGAGCTCGAGGGCGAGGTGCGCATCCGCATCGTCGAGGAGGGCGCGCGAGCGGTGGTGAACGACGTGCCGTCGAAGTTCCTGCCGCACTTCGCGACGCTCGAGCAGGCGCGCGCCGAGCTGCGGCAGCTCGCCGGCAATGGCGCGCTCGATGCAGCGCTGGTGAGGCTTTGATGCCTTTTTCGATTACCTTCATCACGAACGACGGCAAGGTGGTGAGCGTGCCGGAGAAGGCGAACCTGCTCCGCACTTCCATACGCGAGAAGGGCGGCATTCCTTTCAAATGCGGCGCCGGCATCTGCGGCACCTGCAAGTGCAAGATCGAGAAGGGCCTGGAGAATACCGACCCGATCAAGGATCGCGAGCGAAATCACCTCACCGAAGCGGACTTCGCGGCGGGCCACCGCATGGCGTGCCAGACCTTCGTGCACGGCGACATCGCCGTATCGTGGGTTCCGCTCGCGTTGCGCCCGCCGCTCAAGCCGCGGCCCGCATCGGTGCCGCCGCCCTCGGGCGAGTCCGGTTAGCCGAAGCGCTCGCGGCGCAGGCTGTAATAGGTCCCCGCGAAGATCACGACGGCCCCTACAAGCACTAGCGGATCGAACGGCTCGGCATAGAAGAGCGCGCCGACGACCGCAATAAGCGGCAGGCGGATGAAGTCGATCGGCACAACCACGGTGGCATCGGCGAGCTTCATGGCGCGCGTCATGGAGTAGTGGGCGGCAAAGGAGCCTGCGCCGATGACCACGATCCAGGGCACATCGGCGAGCGGTGGCGCGACCCAGGAGGGCAGCGCGGCGACGAGCGTGACGGGGAGCTGCACCGCGGACATCCAGAACGTCACTGCCAGCGCCGTGTCGGTGGCCGAGAGGCGCTTGGTGAAGATCATGTTGCCCGCATAGAAGAGCGAGCCGAGCAGCATGACGAGCGCGGCCGGGTGGAACTGGCCGAGTCCCGGTCGCAGGATGATCGCGACGCCGACGAGCCCAAGAACGAGCTGCACCAGACGCCCCTGAGTCAGCCGCTCGCCGAGGAAGGCCGCCGCGAGCAGCGCCGTCCAGACCGGCATCGTGAACTCGATGGCGAACACGGTGGCGAGCGCGAGCGCGCCGATGGCGTACATCCAGCAGTACTGGCCCAAGAGATGCACGAGCGCGCGCGTCGCATGCAGGGTGAAGCGCTGCGTGGCGACGACCGCGCGGCCCTGGGCGGTGACTAGCACGGTGACGATAACGAGCGTCATGCCGGTGCGCAGCGCCAGGATCTGCAGCGTCCCCATGTGGCGCTGCAGCTCGCGTACCGCGATCGCCATCGCGGCAAACGAGAGCACGGCGCCCAGCATCCACAGGACGCCGCGCAGCGGGTGAGATGAGGGCGGCACGAGCGGCGCTCTGTTAGCCCCCGCCCCGCAGCGTTCACCAAGTAAGCGTCAGCGTGCGAGTCTGGCTGCCGGTGCAAACGCCGGTGCCGCAGGTGCCGGCCTGGTTCGCAGCCATTCAACCGTTGATGTTGTAGCTCTGTGTCGCGCCCGTGCCGCTCCCGGATGCGGACAGCGCAAGGCTGTACGACAGGCCGAGCAGCGTCCCGGATGTTGCATCGAGCGCCATCGTTCGCCACACAGAGTGGCGCCGCTGCATTTAGAAGTTGAGGATGAGTGTCTGCGTCTTGTTCGTGGCCGCCGCGTTCGTGCACGAAGCAGTGGCGCAGGTCCCCGACTGGTTGGCCGCCATTGTTCCCGTTATGTTGTACGACTGCGCTGCGCCGCTGCCGGTACCTCCGGCCGCGCTCGTGCCGAGCACGTACTGCAGGTTGACGCGGTTGTCGGTCACCGTGATCGTCGCCGCGCCCGGAGGCACTGCGGCGCCGGTACCGGCTTGCAGTCCGAACGTATAAGGCAGCGTGTTGGTGCACGTCGCCGTAAACCCGCCATTCAACGCGGTCGCTGCGCCGCCTTGGAACGACGTATACGTGAAATCAAGCGCCGTTACCGTGGACAGCGAACAGGTTGAGTTGAGCGTTATGTTGACGCTGAATTGCCCGGATGTATTTGCAGCGTCGGTTGTTGCTGCACAAACGACTCCTGCTGCGATAAGCGCCGCTAAGAGCTTTTTCATGCGACTCTCCCTTTTCCCCTTGTCATGTTTTCTCGACTGCTTGTTGTCGGAATTATTCCTTCATCCGGCGCTTCCTCAAACCGATATATGCCGCCACGTCAGCAATCTGCAAGATAAGCAGCTAATTTCGTTGAGAATTCCCCGAACCATTCGACTCATAACGTTGCGCGGCTTGCAGCGCATCAACGCTTCGACGTTGCCCATCAGCTAGCGGTGAGCGCGCCCCGCAGCGGCCCTGGGTCTGGCGCTCGCCGAGGAAGGCCGCTGCGAGGAGCGCCGTCCAGACGGGCATCGTGAACTCGATGGCGAACACGGTGGCGAGCGCGCCGAAGGCGCAGTACTGGCCCAAGAGATGCACGAGCGCGCGCGTCGCATGCACGGTGAAGCGCTGCGTGGCAATGAGCGCGTGGCCGTAGGCGGTGACCAACACGGCGACGATGGCGAGCGTCATGCCGGTGCGCAGCGCCGGGATCTGCAGCGTGCCCATGTGGCGCTGCAGCTCGCGTAGTGCGATCGCCATCGCGGCAAACGAAAGCACGGCGCCCAGCATCCACAGGACGCCGCGCAGCGGATGAGAGCAGGGCGGCACGAGGGGCGCTGTGTTAGCCGCGCCCCCGCCCCGCTCAGGCTGCTATTTCGCGATCAGCCGCTGCATCCGGAATACTTAAAGTTTTGAGACCGACGATTACTAAAACTTATGCTTGATCGCGATCGAGACTTGAGGGCGAATCAGCGTCGCTACGAGACAACGTTGCGTGGCGCGCCGCGCGCAAAGGCCTCGACGTTGTCGATCAATTGGTCGGCGAGCGCCTGCATGGCTTCGCGGCTCGACCACGCGACATGCGGCGTGACGATGAGGTTGGGCAGCCGCAATTCGAGGAGGGGATTGCCCTCGCGCGGCGGCTCTGCCGAGAGCACGTCGAAGCCGGCGCCGCCAAGCGCCCCATGCTGCAGCGCCTTCGCCAGCGCCTGCTCGTCGACGAGGCCGCCGCGCGCCGTGTTGATGAGGAGCGCGTCCGGCTTCATGCACGCGAGCTCGCGCGCACCGATCACGTTGCGCGTCGCGGGCGTGAGCGGCAGGTGCAGCGTGACCACATCGGCTTCGGCGAGCATGCGCTCGGGCGGCGTGAACTCGACGCCCTCGGCCTTCGGCGGCGCGTGGTCGGCGAAGAGCACGCGCATGCCGAAGGCGCGGCCGAGGCGCGCCACCGCTTGCCCGATGGCGCCTTCGCCGAAGATGCCGAGCGTGCTGCCATGCAGGTCGCGGATCGGGCGACCAGAGAGGCAGAACTGCGCCGCCGCCTGCCATTTGCCGGCGGCGACGTCGTCACGGTAGCCAATCAGGCTGCGCCGCAGGGCGAGGATCAGCGCGAAGGTGTGCTCCGGCACCGTGTGCACCGCGTAGTTGCGGATGTTGGAGACCACGATGCCGCGCGCGCGGCAGGCGGCGACATCGATGTTGTCCGTGCCGGTCGCTGCCACCGCGACGAGCTGCAGGCGCGGCAGCCGGGCGATAGTCTCGCTCCCAAGCGGCGTCTTGTTGACGATGGCGATGGTCGCATCGGCGAGCCGCGCGACGACTTCGTCGGGGCGCAGGCGGCCATGCTCGGCCCAGCGGTGCGCAAACGCCGGGCGCCGCACCTCCGCCTCGAGTGAGTCGCGCTCGAGAAAGACGATATGCTGGACCTCGGCGGCACGCGCGTTCACGTGTTGATCGAACCGGTCGAATGCGAAGCGTAGACCACTTCGGAGCGCGCGACGCGACGCTTGGGAACAGGGTCGGTACGCCGCCAGTAATCCTGCGCGGCCGCGACGCCGCTGCCGAGCTCGATACGGATGCCGACGTCGGCCATGGCCATCTCCGTGCCGCCGAGCGCGCCGAGCAGCATCAACTCGTTCAGGTCGCCGAGATGGCCGATGCGAAACAGCTTGCCCGCAAGCTTGCTCAAGCCTGCGCCGAGCGCGAGGTTGTAGCGCCGGAAGGCGACGTCGATGACGTGCGCGCCGTTCACGTCAGGCGGCACCATCACGGCGGTGACGGTGTCCGAGTACCAGCGTGGGTGGCGGCAGCACGTAGCGAGGCCCCATGCCGCCACCGCTTCGCGAACCCCGGCGGCGAGCCGCCGGTGGCGCGCGAACACGTGCTCCAGCCCTTCCTCAAAGAGTATGTCGAGCGAGGTGCGCAGCCCGTAGAGCAGCGGCAGCGGCGGCGTGTAGGGAAAATACCCGTCCGGGTTCGTGCGCCGCATGTCGGCGAAGTCGAAGAATACGCGCTTGCATTTCGCCGACTTCGCCGCGTCGAGCGCGCGCGGGCTCGCGCAGACGATGCCGAGTCCGGCGGGCAGCATCAGGCCCTTCTGCGAGCCGGTCACCGCCAGGTCGACCTGCCATTCGCTCATGCGGAAGTCGAGGCTGCCGAGCGAGCTCACCGCGTCCACGTAGAGCAGTGCCGGGTGCTGCGCCGCGTCCATCGCGCGACGCACGGCAGCGATGTCGCTCGTCACGCCCGTGGCGGTTTCGTTATGCACGATCATCACGCCCTTGATGCGCTGCGCGCGATCGGCGCCCAGGATCTCGCCGATGCGCGCTTCCGGCGCGCCTTCGCCCCACTCGACGTCGATCACCTGCACCTCGAGCCCGAGGCGCTGCATCATGTCGATCCACAAGTGGCTGAATTGCCCATAGCGCGCCGCGAGCACGTGATCGCCGGGAGAAAGCGTGTTGGCGAGCGCGGCCTCCCACGCGCCGGTGCCGGTGGAGGGGAAGATGAAGACTTCGCCGTCCTGCGACTGGAAGACGCGCTTCAGATCCGCAAACAGCGCGCGCGTGAGCTCCGGAAACTTGGAGGAGCGGTGATCCTCCATCGCGACCACCATCGAGCGCAGCACGCGGTCGGGCACGTTCGTGGGACCGGGGACGAAGAGGAAATTGCGGCCAGCCATGGTTTCACCTCGCGATAGGGGACGCGGCTTCCTTGGCGGAAGCGCGGTAGACGGGGAACGCCGCGCACAGCGCGCGGACCTGTTGCGCGACGCGCTCAACGCGCAGCTCGTCGTGCGGTGCCTGCAGCACATCCGCGATCAGATGCGCGACCGTATGCGACTCGGCTGCGCCGAAGCCGCGCGTCGTCATCGCTGCGGCACCGAGACGGATGCCGCTCGTCACGGTCGGCTTCTGCGGATCGTTGGGAATCGCGTTCTTGTTGACGGTGATATGCGCGCGCCCGAGCGCCGCCTCGGCGTCGCGCCCGCTGATGTCCTTCGGACGCAGGTCGACGAGGAACATATGACAGTCGGTGCCGCCCGAGACGATGCGCAGCCCGCGCTCGGCGAGCGTCGCGGCCATCGCACGCGCGTTCTCAAGCACGCGCTCCTGGTAGCGGCGGAAAAGCGGGCTCTCGGCTTCCTTGAACGCGGCCGCCTTCGACGCGATCACGTGCATCAGCGGCCCGCCTTGCAGGCCGGGGAACACGCTCGAGTTGAGCGCCTTGGCATGCGCGCTTTTAGCGAGCACGAAGCCGCCGCGCGGCCCGCGCAGCGTCTTGTGCGTGGTGCTGGTGACGAAATCGGCGGCGCTGACCGGATTTGGGTAGAGGCCGGCAGCGATCAGGCCGGCGTAGTGCGCCATGTCGACCATGAGTAGCGCGCCGAGCTCATCGGCAATGGCGCGGAACGCCGCCCAATCGATGATGCGGGAATACGAGGAGGCGCCGGCGACGATGAGGCGCGGCCGGTGCTCGAGCGCGAGGCGCCGCAGCGCGTCGTAGTCGATGCGCTCGGCGGCATCGAGGCCGTAGCCCACCGCACGAAACAGCTTGCCGCTCAGGCTCACCGCGGCGCCGTGGGTCAGATGGCCGCCGTGCGCGAGCGACATGCCGAGGATCGTGTCGCCGGGCTTGAGCACCGCGAAGTACACCGCCTGGTTCGCCTGCGAGCCGGAGTGCGGCTGCACGTTCGCGTATTCGGCGCCGTAGAGCCGCTGAACGCGCTCGATCGCGAGGCTCTCGGCGACGTCCACGTGCTCGCAGCCGCCGTAGTAGCGTTTGCCCGGATAGCCCTCGGCGTACTTGTTGGTGAGCGGGGACCCGAGTGCCTGCAGCACCGCGGGGGAGCAGTAGTTCTCGGAGGCGATCAACTCCAGGTGCTCTTCCTGGCGCGAGCACTCGGCCTCGATCGCCCGCCAGAGCTGCGGATCGGATCTGGCGAGCGACGAAAATGCATCAAGCATGGACCGCAGTCCTTTCGGGTCTTGAAATCGTAGCGCGCTCGGCGCCAAGCGAGGCCACGCGCGCGCCGAGGCGCATGCGCTACGCCGCTTTCGCGACGGCGGGGGTGCCGCAGACGCTCGCCTGGAGCAACCGCGTGCAGGCGTAAACCGCCTCGATGTACGGCGCCGGCGTGTCGGTGAGGCGCGCAAGCTCGAGCACCGCGCCGACGAGCGCTTCGAGCTCCGTGGCGCGCCCCGCCTCGATGTCCTGCAGCATTGAGGTCTTGTGGGCGCCGACGCGCGCCGCGCCCTCGATGCGCCGCTCGAGTGGTACGCGGAGCGCGATGCCGAGCTTGCCGGCGACCGCCTGCGCCTCGCGCATCATCGCGGCGGCAAGCGAGCGCGTCACCGGCTCGCCGCAGATCCGATCGAGCGTCGCGCGCGTGAGCGCGCTGACCGGATTGAAGGTGAGGTTGCCCCAGAGCTTGAGCCAGATCTCGGCGCGGATATCGGCGAGCACCGGAGCTTTCAGGCCCGCGGCCTCGAAAAGCGCCGCGATCGCCCTGACGCGCGTGCTGCTCGAGCCGTCGAGCTCGCCGAGCGGAAAGCGCTCGCCTTCGACATGGCGGATCACGCCCGGTCCGGCGAGCTCGCACGCCGGATAGACCACGCAGCCGACGATGCGCTCGGGCGCGATCGCCGCAGCGATGGCGCCGTGCGGATCCACCGCCTCGACGCGCCGGCCCTCGTGCGCGCCGCCGTGGCGCTGGAAGTACCACCACGGGATGCCGTTCTGCATCGGCAGCACGACGCTCTCATCGTGCAGCACGCTGCGCAGCTCGGGTACGATCGGCGCGAGCTGGTGCGCCTTCATGGCGAGCACCACCAGGTCCGATGGGCCGGCATCGGCCACGCGCTCGAGGACGGCGAGCCGCTGCCGGCGCGCGCTGCCGTCGCGCTCGATAAGCGTGAGCCCCTCGCGACGTAATGCGGCGAGATGCGCGCCGCGCGCGATGAGGGTCACTTCAGCTCCGCTCGCCGCGAGGCGCGCGCCGACGAAGCCGCCGATCGAGCCGGCGCCGACGATGCAGACGCGCTTCACGCCGGCAGGGAGTGTTCGAGCGCCGGCGGGTGATCGACGTGGCCGTCGTAAAGCGCCTTCACAAGCTCGACCAACGCCTCCATGTCGTAGCAGGAAAGCAGGTGCGGGCGCTCGCGCGCGATGTAGTCGCGGATCGCGTCGGCGGCGTCGCGCGCCTCGCTCGCGAGAGCGGCGAACTGCGCGCTCGTGCCGTCGAGCATGCCGAGGGCGCGCAGGGCGCTGCTCAGCGCTTCGGGGTCGATGCGGGGGTTGGCCATGGGGGATTTGCCTTTCACGTGCCGGTGCATCCTAGGATCCCCCTGGGATTAAGAAAAGTTAAACTTGCTTACCGGCTGCTTAAATATCTCTAGGGGTCGGGCCCCCATGCGACACGCCACGCTGCGCCAGCTCAAGGTGTTCACGACCGCCGCAACGCATCTTTCGTTCACGCGCGCGGCGGCGGAGCTGCACCTCACGCCGCCCGCGGTCTCGATCCAGATCGCGCAGCTCGAGCGCGAGGCCGGGCAGCCGCTCTTTGACCGCATCGGGCGGCGGTTGCATCTGACGCAGGCCGGCGCGTCGCTGCTGCGTTCGGCGACCGCGGTGCTCGCGCAGTTGCACGCCGCAGGCGAGGAGCTCGCCGCGCTGCGCGGCGTCGAAGGCGGGGTGCTCAACGTCGGCGTCATCAGCGCCGGTGACTACTTCTTTCCCACGCTGCTCGCTCAGTTCTGCGCGCGCCACAGCGCCGTGCAGGTCGCGCTGGGAGTGTGCAACCGCGACGAGCTGATCCGCCGCCTGGACCACAACCTCGTCGACCTCGCGGTGATGAGCGAGCCGCCCGAAGGACCGGAGTTTGCCGCCGCCGCGTTCGCCGCTCACCCGATCGTGGTGATCGCCGCGCCCGAGCATCCGCTCGCCCGCGCGCGACGCGTGCCGCTCGCGACCATGGCGCGCGAGCCGCTCATCGCCCGCGAGCCAGGATCGCTCACGCGCGAAGTGATGGACCAGACGCTGCGCCGCGCGCGGCACAAGGCGGCGATCGCCATCGAGGCGCCGAGCAACGAGACGATCAAGCAGGCGGTCGCCGCGGGTTTCGGCATCGCCTTCATGTCGGCGCACGCCATCGCGCTGGAGGTCGAGTCCAAGCGCCTCGCGGTCCTCGATGTCGCTGACTTCCCGGTGCGCCGGCGCTGGTACACCGTACACCGGCGCGGCAAGCACCTGCCGCCGGTCGCGCAGGCGTTCGCCGATTTTCTCGGCGCCGAGGGCGAGACGGCGATCCGCAGGCTGGTGCCGCCGAAGCTGCGAGCGCTCTGGGCCGACTGATTCAGCTCGCCGCCCGCGGTAGCATCTCGCGGTGTCCGTCACTGCCCAGACCGACGCGCTCTACCGCCGTCAGATCGCGGCGCTGTACGAGCGCTCGGCGTTCTATCGCCACAAGCTGCGCGCCGCCGGCTTCGCCGGCGCTCCCGCGGTGGGCGGCGTCGCCGAGATCGCGCGGCTGCCGTTCACGGAAAAGGACGAGTTGCGCGCTAGCCAGGCCGCGCAGCCGCCGCTCGGCGCGCACGCGGCGATCGACATCTCGCAGGCGGCGCGCATCTACTCGACGAGCGGCACGAGCGGCACGCCGCTCTATATCCCGCTCACGCGCGCCGACATCGAGCAGTGGCGCGAGATCGGCCGCCGCACCTATTCATGCAACGGGCTCAAGGCGCTCGAGCGCGTGGTGACGACCTACGGCGCGGGTCCCTTCGTCGCCGGCGCGTCGCTCGCCGCGTTCGAGGCGATCGGTTGCGTGCATATCCCTGTCGGTGTCGGCAACACCGAGCGCCTGCTCACCGCGATCCAGAAGCTCGCGCCCGAGGCGCTCGCCTGCACGCCGTCGTATGCGCTGCACATCGCCGAACTCGCGGCGTCCAAGGCTGTCTCGCTCGGCGCCGTGAAGCGCATCATCGTCGGCGGCGAGCCCGGCGGCGGCGAGGAAGGCTTTCGCCGCAAGCTCGAAAGCGCGTGGGGCGCCAAGGTCTACGAGATCATGGGGATCGGCGACATCGCGGCTTCGCTCTGGGGCGAGTGTCCGGAGCAGGCGGGGATGCATTTCTCGGCCGAGGGATGGATTCACGTCGAGCTGATCGATCCCGATAGCGGCGAGGCGCTGGAGATGCGCGATGGTGCCACCGGCGAGCTCGTCTATACGCATCTCGCCCGGGAGGCGGCGCCGCTCCTTCGCTTTCGCAGCCGCGACCATGCGCGCGTCTGGACTTCGGCGTGTGACTGCGGCCGCACGGCGCTGCGCGTGCGTTGCATCGGTCGTACGGACGACATGCTGATCGTGCGCGGCGTCAACGTCTTTCCGTCCGCGGTGCGCGAGGTCGTCGCGCGCTTCCAGCCTCGGGTGACCGGCGCGATCCTCATCCGGCCGCGGCGCCGAGGCGTGAAGCAGGACCCGCCGCTCCCGGTGCTCGTCGAGGGCGACGCCGCCGTCGGCGAGGCGATCGCCAAGGAAATCCGCGCGGCGCTGCTCTTCACGCCCGAGGTGCGCATGGTCGCGCCGCAATCGCTGCCGCGCTCTGATTACAAAGTGAAGCTCCTCGACTACTCGGAAGCAGCCTGAAATGGGGTCAGATCAACATTTCCGACCGCTGGCGCTAGCGATCGTGCTGGCGCTGACGGCGCCGGCGGCGCATGCCCAAACGCCCGAACAGTGGGTCCAATGGGGCGAGCGCGTGCACGGCGGCTTCGGAAGCCTCATCGCCCTAGGCATTCGCGTGGGGCTCGACGCGATGCAGCGGCTAGGCGCCGGCCGCCGTGAGCTCATCGTCCACTACGCCGACGGACCGCAGACCCCATGTCCATGCGCCGTAGACGGCATCGCGATCGCGGTATCGGCGAGCCTGGGACAGGGCACGCTTTCGCTCGCCTCGGAGCGCGCTTCTGACGGCCTGCTTGCACGCGTGACGTTCACGCACAAGCCCACCGGTCGCAAACTCACCTATGAGCTGCCGCAGAGTGTTCTGCCCGCGATGCAGGCGATCAACCGAGATACGACTGGCATTGGCCGTTATGAGGCGGTAATGAAGCTCGATGCGGCATCGCTGTTCCGTGTCTTGCCGTAGCCAGCGCTCTTCTATGGAGAGGACATGAAGCACATTGCATTGCTATTCGCATTCGCCGCGCTTGCGGCGCAGGCACAGCCGTATCCGACGAAGCCGATCAGGATGGTGGTTCCGTATACCGCCGGCGGGCCGGCGGACCTCCTGGTGCGCGCGCTCGGCCAGAAGCTGACCGAGGCCTGGGGCCAGCAGGTGATCGTCGAGAACAAGCCCGGCGCGAACGAGATCATTGCGGCGCAGGAGGTGGCGAAGTCGCCGCCCGATGGCTACAACTGGCTGCTCGCCTCCGATGCGGTCTATTCGCTCAATACCTATCTCTACAGCAAGCTGCCTTATGACCCGGCGAAGGATTTCGCCCCGGTGGCGCGCATCGTCACGGCGAACCTGATGCTCGTGGCGCGGCCCGACTTCCCCGCGGCGAATGCGCGGGAGCTCATCGACCACGCGAAGAAGAATCCCGGCAAGCTGAACTACGGCACCGTCGGCGCCGGCGGCGTGAATCACCTGGCGATGGCGTGGTTCAACACGCTGAACGGGCTCGACATGCAGCCCGTGCACTACAAGGGCCTGGTGAACGGCCTGCAGGACATCATGACGAGCCGGCTCGACGTGATGTTTGCCGTGATCGGCGGCGCCGCGCCGCATCTCAAGGCGGGCAAGATGAAGGGGCTCGCCACTTCGGGCGGCCATCGGCACCCCCTCATCCCGGACGTGCCGACGTTTGCCGAGGCCGGCGTGCGCGACTTCGACGCGTCGTTCTACTTCGCGCTCGCGGCGCCGGCCGGCACGCCGCGCGACATCGTGGCGAAATTCGCCGCCGAGTCCGCAAAGATCGTGCAGACGCCGGAGTTCCGCGAGCGGCTAACAACGCTCGGCTTCGAACCGGTGGCGGAGACGCCGGCCGAGTTCGTCGCGTTCCTTAAGCGCGATCGCGAGCTCGCTCAGAAAAAGGTGCAGGCCTCGGGGGCGAAGCTCGACTGAGCGGCCGGTGCGCGCGCTGCGCTGTGTCGGCACGGTGCTTCTCGTCGGCGCGCTGGCGGGCGCGCTGCTCGTCTATTCCGGCCTCTACGATGTCGCGGCGACCGACCAGCACCTTTGGCCGACGTACTGGACGCTGCGCGCGGCGATGGAGCGCTCGATCGCCGTGCGCGCGCGACGCGTGGAGGTGCCGGCGCTGGAGGAGCCGGCGCGCATCCGGCGCGGCGTCGGCCTCTATCGCGAGCATTGCGCGCAGTGCCACGGCGCGCCGGGCATCGCGCCGGAGCCCTTCGCGCTCGGCATGCTGCCGGTGCCCGAGAACCTCGCGCTCATCGCGCGGCAGCGCGGCGCCGCCGACATTTACTGGACGGTACGCAACGGCCTCAAGATGACCGGCATGCCCGCGTGGCAGTACCGGCTCACCGATGACGACATGTGGGACGTGGTCGCGTTCGTAAAGCAGCTGCCCTTGCTTTCGCCGACGCAGTACCAGGCGCTGAAGCCTGCACCAGCGTCGCACGCCGCGGAGGAGGGCGGGTCGCCCGACCCGGAGCGCGGTAAGGAAGCCCTGCGGCAATATGCGTGCGTCACCTGCCATGAGATCCCGCGCATGGTCGGCTCGAATGCGCCGGTCGGACCGTCGCTCGCCCATATCGCCAAGCGCGCGTTTATCGCCGGCGTGCTGCCGAACACCGCGGAGAACATGACGCGCTGGCTCGTCGCGCCGCAGGAAGTGAAGCCCGGCAGCGCCATGCCGGACCTGCACATGCGCGTTCGCGATGCGAAAGACATCGCCGCGTACCTCGCGACGCTGAATTAGAATCGCCCGCTCGATGCGGCCTCCGTTCCGCGCTGATCAAGTCGGCAGCCTGCTGCGGCCGGAGCGGTTGAAGCGCTCGCGCGAGGAATCTCTCGGGCCGCAGACGCCGACGAGCGCGCTCGGGCCGCATACGAGCGCGGAGCTGCGCGCAGTGGAGGACGACTGCATCCGCGAAGTCGTCGCCATGCAGGAGCGCATCGGCCTGCACGCCGTCACCGACGGCGAGTTCCGCCGGCGCAGCTGGTGGCTCGAGCTCATCCTCGGCTGGGAAGGCTTCGCCGCCGATCGCACGGGGTCGGCGAAGCTCAAATGGCGCAATGAAGCCGGCCCCACGCAAGGCTTCTCCGACCTGAACGTCACCGGACCGATACGCTGGCGGCCTAGTTCCATCGTGCGCGCGTTCCAGTTCCTGAAGGCAAACACGCGGCGCGTGCCCAAGGTGACGATCCCGGCGCCGAACTGCGTCCACTACTACACCGGCGGCAAGCTCGGCTACTACGAGGACGATCGCGAGCGCTTCTGGGCCGATCTCGTCGCCGCGTACCGGCAGGAGCTGAAAGCGCTGGTCGAGGTGGGGGCGCGCTATATCCAGCTCGATGACACGAGCATCGCGTTCATCTGCGATCCCCAGCACCGCGAGTACGTGCGCTCGTGGGGCGAGGATCCGATGCGGTTGCTGGAGACGTACGCGCAGCGCATCAATCAGACGATCGCCGGGCTGCCGCCGGAGGTGACCATCACCCTGCACCAGTGCCGCGGCAACCGGGAGGGCAACTGGGCGGCCGAAGGCGGCTACCAGCCGGTCGCCGATGTGCTCTTCAACCGGGTGAACGTGAACGGCTATTTCCTCGAGTACGACACCGCGCGCGCCGGTGGCTTCGAGCCGCTGCGGCTATTGCCGAAAGGAAAACGCGCCGTCCTTGGCCTCGTCTCGACCAAGAGCGCCCGCGTGGAGACAGCGCAGGAGCTGCTGCGGCGTATCGACGAGGCGGCGAAGTTCGCGCCGCTCGAGAGCCTCGCGCTCAGCCCGCAATGCGGCTTCGCGAGCTCGGTCAAGGGCAACCCGCTCGGGCACGCGGAGCAGGAAGCGAAGCTCGCGCAAATCGTGGCAGTCGCAGGCAAGGTGTGGGGAAACGCATGAAAGCGGCCGAACGCAAGCTCGACATTTTTCCGCACATCTTCCCGCTCGAGTACTTCGAGCGGATGAAGAAAATCGCCGAAGGCAATCAAGGCCTGGCGGCGGCGCTCAAGCGCTGGATGCACATCCCGGTGCTGTGGGACCTCGGGCGGCGAATCCAAATGATGAAGCGCTGGCCGGGCTACCAGCAGGTGCTGACGCTGTCGATGCCGGCGATCGAATTCCTGGGCAGCGATAGCGAGACGCCCGAGCTCGCGCGCCTCGCGAACGACGGCATGGCCGAGATCGTCGCCCGGCACCCGGAGCTCTTTCCGTGCTTCGTCGCCTCGCTGCCGATGAACAACGTCCAGGCCTCGCTCGACGAGATGGACCGCGCGATCGGCACGCTCGGTGCGAAGGGCGTGCAGATCTTCACCAATGTCAACGGGCGGCCGCTGGATGAGCCGGAGTTTTTTCCGATTTTCGAGCGCATGAGTCGGAAGTACGACCTGCCGATCTGGGTCCATCCCTCGCGCACGGCGAAATGGGCGGACTACCCCACGGAGCAGAAGTCCAAGTACGAGATGTGGTGGCTCTTCGGCTGGCCGTATGAAACGAGCGTCTTCATGGGACGCCTTGTTTTCTCGGGCATGTACGACAAGCTGCCGAAGCTGAAGATCATCACGCACCACCTCGGTGCGATGGTGCCGTTTCTCGCCAATCGCGTCGGTTACGGCATGGACCAATTCGGCAGCCGCACCGCCGACGAGGATTACGAAGGGCTGCGCAAGCGCATGAAGAAGCGCCCGGTGGATTATTTCAAGATGTTCTACAACGACACCTCGATCAACGGCTGGGCGAGCGGCATCCGCTGCGGCCTCGATTTCTTCGGCACCGAGCGCGTGCTCTTCGGCACCGATTGTCCCTTCGATCCACAGGGTGGTCCGCTCTTCATCCGGGAAACGTTCAAGGCGCTCGACAAGCTCAAGTTGAAAAGCGCAGATCGGCGCAAGATTTATTCCGGCAACGCCGTGAACCTGCTCCGGCTGCAGTTGCCAAACGAGGCGGTGAGGCGTAAGAAATAGTTTCGCGAAGGAGGGTCATAGGGATGGTCGATATCGCCGCCGATTTCAGCGGCTCGATGCCGGAGTACTACGACACGATTCTCGGTCCGGCGCAGCTCGAAGCGATCGCCGCGGACCTGGTGCGCCGGCTGCCGGTGCGGCCCAAGGGCGATGTGCTCGAGCTCGCGTGCGGCACCGGGATCCTGACGCAGCGGCTGCGCGAGCGCGTGGACACCACGTTCCGGCTCGTCGCCACGGATCTCAGCGAACCGATGCTCGCCTACGCGAGGAACAAGGTGAAGGGCAAGATCGACTGGCGGCTCGCGGACGCCGCGGCGCTGCCCTTCAAGGACGATACCTTTGGCGTCGTGGTGTGCGCCCTGGGCGTCATGTTCGTGCCCGAGAAGGCGAAGTTCTTCAGCGAGGCGCGGCGTGTGCTGCTCGAGGGCGGGACGCTGCTCTTCAACACCTGGGACCGCCTCGAGCTAAACCCTCATGCGCAAGCGGCCGCCACGGTGATGGAGAGCATGTTCCCCGGTGATCCGGAGATGCAGTTCACGAAGATTCCGTACGGCTTTAATGACGAGCCCGCGATCCGGCGCTACCTCGACGAGGCGCGCTTGGGCGACGTGCGCATCGACAAGGTGAAGATCGAGGTCAAGGCGCCGAGCGCGCGCAGCTTCGCCACCGGCCAGGTGCGCGGCACGCCGCGCGCCGCGCTCTTCGAAAAGCGCGGCGTCAAGCTCGACGAGGTGGTGGAGAAAGTGGCCGACGCGCTCACGCGGGTGGGCGGCTCCGAGCCCTTCAAGTGCGAGGCGCACACGCTGGTGGTGCAGGCCAAAGCGCTGTAGTTGCGTGTTCCTGCGCGGCTCCTGGTACGTCGCCGCCCGTGCAGCCGAGGTGACGCGCCAGCCGCTCGCCCGGCTGCTCCTGAACGAGCCGGTCGTGCTCTACCGCCGCGAAGACGGCGCGGCGGTCGCATTGGAAGATCGCTGCTGCCACCGGCACCTGCCGCTGTCGATGGGCAGGCTCGAAGGCGACCAGCTGCGCTGCGGCTACCATGGGCTGCGCTTCGCGCCAGACGGGCGCTGTACCGAGATCCCCGGACAGGCGAGCGTGCCGCCGCAGGCGCGCGTTCGCGCCTATCCGCTCATCGAGCGCTACCAATGGCTGTGGATCTGGATGGGCGTGCCCGAGCGCGCCGACGCCGCGCTGATCCCGAACTGGTGGTGGGCCGATCATCGCGAATGGGCGTACACGCAGCCCGAGCAGATCTACGTGAAATGCAACTACCAGCTCATCGCCGACAACGTGCTCGACGTCACGCATCTCGCCTATGTGCATTCCAGCTCCATCGGCGCGTCCTCGATCACCGAGTTCCCCGCGACGGTGGAGCGCGAGGAGCGGCTCGTGCGACTGACGCGCTGGATCCGCGATCGAGCGCCGCCGCCGCTCTATAAGCGCGCCGGCGGCTTCCCAGACAATGTCGACCGCTGGCAGATCGTCGAGCACGTGCCGCCGTGCTACAGCGTGAACTTCGCCGGCTGCCAGGACGCGACGCGCCGCATCGATCTCATGGCCCTCTCGGCGCCCACGCCCGAGACCGAGCGCAGCACGCACTACTTCTACGGCTTCGTGCGCAACTTCGGCCTCGCCGATGCGGCGATGGAAGCGATCTTCGCCGGCGACATGGTGCGCGTGTTCCACGAGGACATCCCAGTTCTCGAGGCGCAGCAGCGCATGCGCGAGCTGAAGCCGGACGCGCCGAGCGTGGACCTCAAGGTAGATGCCGCGCCGCTCGCCGCGCGACGCATGCTGCAGGCGATGCTCGAGCGCGACTAACTACCCGGACTGCGTAGCGGACACGCCGACGTAGCGCTCGAGGAGCCGCTCGTCCGCCGCGAGCTCGCGCGAGGCGCCGCGGTGAGCGATGCGCCCGCGCTCGATGACGAGCGCCTGCTCGGTGAGCGAAAGCGCGATCTCGGCGTGCTGCTCGACGAGGATCATCGCCATGCCCGCGAGGTGGCGCAGCGCCTGCGCCAGCTCCTCGACGATGATTGGCGCGAGCCCCTCGAGCGGCTCATCCAACAGCAGGAGCCGCGGGTTAGTCATCAGGGCGCGCGCGATGGCGAGCATCTGCTGCTCGCCGCCCGAGAGCTGGTGACCCTTGTTCGCGCGCCGCTCGGCGAGGCGCGGGAAGAGCTGGAACACCTGGGGCAAATCCCAGGGGCCAGGCTGCGCCGCGACCGTGAGGTTTTCCTGCACGGTGAGCGAGGGGAAGATCTCGCGCTCTTGCGCGACCCAGCCGATACCGAGGCGCGCGCGGCGATGAGGCGCAAGGCGTGCGATCGACTTGCCGTTCCACAGTAGGTCGCCCTTACGGAGCCGCGTGTAGCCCATGAGGGTGAGGAGCAGCGTGCTCTTGCCGACGCCATTGCGGCCAAGGAGCGCCAGCGTGCCGCCCTCGGGGAGCGCGAGCGAGATGCCGTCCAGCACCACGGCGTCGCCGTAGCCCGCGCGCACTTCACGCAGCTCGAGCATGTTTTCCCAGGTAGACCTCGCGCACGCGCGCGTCGCGCGCCACCTCGCCCGGCGTGCCCTCGGCAAGGATGCGCCCGCCCACCATCACGATGATGCGCTCGGCGAAGCGGAACACCACGTTCATGTCGTGCTCGATGAAGAGCACCGTGAGCTCCTGCGAGAGCCCGGCGATGGCGGCGAAGAGCTCCGCGCTCTCGTCCTGCGGCACGCCGGCGGCGGGCTCGTCCAGGAGCAGCACGCGCGGACGCGTCGCCAGCGCGAGGGCGATCTCGAGGAGCCGCTGCTGGCCGTAGGCGAGCTCGCGCGTCGCGCGGTGCTCGACCGGCGCGAGCCGGAGCTTGGCGAGGAGGCCGTGCGCCTCCTCGATCGCCGCGCCGAACGCGGGCAGGGCGCGCCACCAGTTGTGCGCGTGGCCTTCGCGCTCGAGCACAGCGATCGCCACCGACTCGAGCGGCGTCAGCCCGGCGAAGAGCGTGTTGATCTGGAAGGTGCGCGCGAGGCCCGCGCGCACGCGCGCCTCGGGCCTGAGCGCGCTGATCTCGCGCCCGGCGAGGAAGATCTGGCCGGCATCGGGCGCGAGCAGCCCGGTGAGCAGATTGATGAGCGTGGTCTTGCCGGCGCCGTTCGGGCCGATCAGCGCGTAGCGCACGCCGGCGGGGAGCTCGAGCGCGATGTCCTGCGCCACGACGAGCGAGCCGAAGCGTTTATTCAGGTCTTTTGTAGAGAGCACTCAGGCCGCCTAGGACGCCGTTCGGCAGAAAGAGGACCACCGCGACGAGCAGCAGCCCGACCCAGAAGTACCAGTACTGCGGATTCATGCTGGCGAACTGGTCGCGCGCCACCATGTAGATGATCGCGCCGACGATGCCGCCGTAGAGGCGGCCGGCGCCGCCGAGGATCAGGATCACCAGCACATCGGCCGAGCG
>Ga0209577_10000937_pt1 | contig 29069 bp, 24 predicted proteins | sample GraSoiAngelo_109_FD_185874 | JGI IMG/M metagenome (GOLD analysis project Ga0209577, IMG submission 185874) | Grasslands soil microbial communities from the Angelo Coastal Reserve, California, USA - 14_0903_12_20cm (SPAdes) (version 2) | ecosystem: Environmental > Terrestrial > Soil > Grasslands...
TCACGGGTCGAGTCTCCGGCGCCAGTCGGCGGCTTGCGTCAGCCAGCTCGTGAGGGCGGCCGCGTCACCCGCCTCGAGCGCCCGCTCCAGCTGACCCAGCGGCTCCTCCAGCGCCCGCAGCGCCGGCAGCAGCTGATCCCGGTTCATAAGGAAGATTTCGGTCCACAACGTGGCGTCGCTCGCGGCGAGGCGGGTGGCACCGCGCGCCCCGGGCCCGAAGCTCGCCCCTGGCGGCGACGCCTCGGCCAGGTAATGGGCGAGCAGCGAGGCGACGGCCTGCGGCAGATGGCTCGTCACCGCGAGCTGGCAGTCGTGCCGCGCGGCGTCGATCATCACCGGGTGGGCGTCGAGCACGCTTTCCCAGAAGTGTGCGATCTCGCGGGCGGCGCCTTCGCCGTCGCGCGTCGGGGTGATGTAGACGACGGCGTGCGTGAACAAGCCGAGCCGGGCGGCGCCGAAGCCGCGGGCGTGGGTGCCTGCGAGCGGGTGGCCGCCGGCGAAGCGCGATCCGAGGCCCACCTCCTGGGCCCGCGCCACGATCGCCCGTTTCACTGACCCCACGTCGGTGACCACCGCGCCGGCGGGGACGTGGGGGTGCAGCGTGTCGAGCAGCGCCAGGTTGGCGGCGGGGGGCGCGGCGAGCACCAGCAGCTCGGCGGCGCGGGCGACGTCCGCCGCGCGTGGGGGAGCATCGTCGATCGCGCGCTGCTGCGCGGCCGCCGCGCGCTCCGCCGGGTCGGGGGACCAGCCGAGCACGGTGGCGATCCCGGCGCGCTTCGCCTCGAGCGCGAGCGAGCCGCCGATCGCGCCGAGGCCGATGATGCCGAGCGTGGAGGGGCGCACGGAGTGGAAGCTAGCGGCCTGAGACTGGGGCGTAAACGAGAAGGGCGGCTCGCTTCAGGAGCCGCCCTCCGACCGTCTGCGCGCGCGTAAATGCGTCAGTGACAACCCAGCGTGATCGGGATGGTAATCGTCTGCAACGCGGTCTCGCCTTGGATGAGGTCAAACTCGGCCGACGCGCTGCCGCAGACCAACGTTCCGGTGCCAGCGCCGTTCGCACTGAAGTTGAACCCCGGCAGCGTACAGGTGCCCGAGGCACACGTGAACGGACCTTCGCTGCTTTGGAGGCTGCTTCCGGCAAAGCGGCGCGCTACCCCTTGCACAACGTATCCCTGTACGACGAGGCCAGAAGCAGGCGCACCGGTCTCGTTACTTACGCTCACGGTTGCCGTGCCCTCCAGACCGCCGATATTGAGCGTCGTCGGGCTCACCGACGCACCTACGAGATGCGCGGTAAGCGCCCAGCCGATATTGCTGAAGCAACAGGTCAATCCGCCCAACCCGCGGTGGCTCATCGCAGCAGCGCCGAACAGCGGCTGGGGCATCACCAGCCGACCGATCGCGTTCACAACGCCGTGCCACTGCTTCAAGGCCAGATCGATCACGCGGCGCTTGCCAAGCCCGAACCCTCCCCCCGGCGGGACCCAGGGTGCGCAGGCGTCGAGCAGCATCGCCGGCGCCTCCGCGAGCTGCACCGCCGGTATGCCGGGGTCGGACTTATAGAGCCGCAAGTCGTGATAGTTCGCGTCTCCTGGGGCCAGGGTCGGGCATACTTCCACTCGCGCGCATCTGGCGTTGTCGTCTGCAGTCCCCGGCCCTTCTCCGGGCTGCGCCGCGCAGTTCAGCGGGTTGTCGACTCGTGGAGAGGTCGTGAAGCTGTAGCACCCAAAAGCGGCGAAGGGTGGCGGCGGGTTGCTGCCGGCGAAGCACCCCTCCGAGACCGGCGCGATGGTCAGCGTGACCGCTTGCGTCAGGTAGCCGGGGGGGAACGAGACCGCAGCCAGCAACGTCGGTGGGGTCTGCACATTGAGACGCAGATCGGGATTCGGGCCAACGATTTGCTCGAGGCAATCGGTGCGCCCGACGCACGTCGCCCCTTGCTCGATCCGAAACCTGATCGGCAAAGTGCGCCCATCCACGAGCCCGATGAACTCGCCGGTGTCGATGTTCTTCAACTGGCTCCCGTTCGTCACGGGCATGACATCGGCGAACCCGAGCTCCACTCCCGAGGTGGACACGATGATACGGTAGGTCTGACCGACGAGGACCGTCGCCGCGTCTGTATTCCAGTTCACCTTGTATTGCCGACCAGCCACGTCGACCTGAGCCGCCCCGGGGCTGAAGCTCGTGTTCGCGAAGCAAACGCTTCCCGCGAGTTGGCAAATCGTCACGCTGGGCGCGAGACTCGGGTTGAACGTTCCCGTCGTGGTGGGTGCCTTCACCATCGGCGGCAGGAAGAAGAAGTGTGCGTTGCCCGGCACACAGGTCCCACTCGCGGTCAGGCAGTTCGCCTGGTGCGCACCATCCGAGATGTCTGCCGAGATGCGACCCCCGTGCGACGACACTGGGCGGTCGCTTTGACATGCGACGAGCACGAATCCGGCGACAACGACAAGTAGACGAGCAGGTCTCATCGAGCACACTCCTGGCCGAGGCAACGCGGACGGACTCAACCTCCGGCTCCCGCACAGGCAAGAAACACGCCCCCAAATGTCTCACGGCACCCGCCGCAAGACAATATGCGCCAAATAGTTATCGAAATGCTCGCGGCCAGTTCACGCCCGGCCGGCGTTGGTTGTCAGCACACAGCCACAAGATTGGCAGTGCTACTTCGCGGTTCCGATCAGCTGTTTGAACCGGGGATCGTCCTTGATGTTCCGCCACCACCAGTGCGTGGACCGCGCCAAGCCCGCTCGGTGCGCGGGGTTCGCCGCCACCTGCTCCTTCAACAAGCGCAGTGCCTCGTCGCGGTCACCGAGCAGTAGGTAGGCAAACGCCTGAAACGACAGCAGTTCGGCCTCGGCGTCGACGTCGGGGCCGCCGCGCGATCGGGCCAGCACGTGGCGCGCGCTGTCGGCGAGTCCGGCACGCGCCAGCACGGCCGCAACCCCGTTCTGCGACTCGAGCCGCACGTAGGCCCGCTGCGACGTCGGGGCGAGCCGTACGACCTCGTCCAACAGCCGCCACGCCCGCGCGACGTCCGGAGCCTTCGCGCTCGACGTCATGAGCCAGAGCTGACACTCTGCGAACCGCAGGTTCCCCGGAAACCGCCGCACGCCTTCATCACACCAGCGCTCTGCGTCCGCGAACTGCTCCAGGTCGTACGATGTCGTGTACAGCCGCCACAAAATCTGGTCGGCGGAGCTCAGGTAGGCGTCCGCTTCGTATGCGCGCTGCGCATCGATCTTCGCCTCGACGAAGTCGGGCTTCTGATAGTTGACCAGGCTCAGCATGTTCCAGGCGCTCGCCTGCCCCGGGGACACGGACACTGCGTCGCGCAGGTCGTCTTCGGCACTCCGCAGCAGCTCCGCGGCTGCAGTGGGTGTGGGCGTGAGCCGCAGCCGGTACTGCATGAAGTGCAGCGAGCCTCGCTGCTCGAGCGCGCCCGCGTTGCGCGGATCGATCTTGAGCGCCGCCGCAGCGAAGGCCAGTCCTTTGTCGGTCCAGGCAGCCGCCGGGGCGGGCCGGAGATCGATCCGGGCCTGACGATACGCGATGGCGCTGCGTAACACCGACGGCTCCGCCCACTGCGGATCCGCTGCCTGCGCGCCCGCGGCGAGCGAGTCGGCGAGCTCGAGCGCACGCCTCGCGGCGGCAAGGCTGTCGTGCTCAAACAGCGCATCGGCACGCTTGCGTGACTGCTCCGCTTGCTGCATCAGCGACCACGCCGCGACGCTCCTGGTGCCGGCCTGCTCCTCCCGCAGCCGCAGCTCCTCGCCCAGCCGCACGCGGAGAAACTCGGCGACCCCGCGGGCAAGGCTGTCGCGAATCGCCAGCACGGCGCCGGTGGGCTGCTCGAAGCTGGCTCGCTGACCCAGGTCCGCCCCGCTGGCGCCGTCGACGAGACTCACCGACACACGGTAGCGGCCTCCCGCATCGTCGACGCTCCCGCGCAGGATCGTGCCCACCGCCAGCGCCCGGCCGATGCTGTCGAGCGGCGCCGCGCTGCCGCGATAGGCGGCGGCCCCGTTCCTCGACACCACGCTGAGCGCCGGCACCTGCCCCAAGGCGTCGATGAGGCTCTCCGTGAGACCGTCGGCGAGGTAGCCGAGCGAGTGCGCCCTGCTCTCGTCCGCGAAGTACAAGACGGCGATGTGCCGCGGGTCGAGCCCGGCCACCCCGCTGCCGCGTCCCGCCCGCGCCGACCGCACCGCGACGTATCCCACGACGGCCACGGCGAGCGCCGCCACCGGCGCGGTCCACCACAGGCGGCGCGGGCGCCGCCCCGCGCGCTCCACGGTCGCCCGCCGATGGGCGCCGGTCGCGGCCGAGGGAGTGTTCAACGCCTCCGCGAACAGCGCGGTTGTCGCGTAACGGTCGGCCCGCACCTTCGACAGGCCGCGGAGGATCGCTCCTTCGACCGCATCGGGAATCGTGGCCCGGACGATCGACGGCGGCGAGACCATGTCCAGCGAGTGACGCGCGATCACGGCCTGTGCACTGGGTCCGGTGAAGGGCGGCTCGCCCACCAGCATCTCGTAGACCACGCACGCCAGGCTGTACTGGTCGCTGCGGCCGTCGATGTCGTCGCTGCCCGTCGCTTGCTCGGGACTCATGTACGCCGGCGTCCCGATGATCGTGCCGGTCTGGGTGAGGTGCTCCTCGTCCGCTGCCACACTAACCGCCCGCGCGATGCCGAAGTCCGCCACCACGGCCGTCCCAGCCGACAACATGATGTTCTCGGGCTTGATGTCGCGGTGCACGACGCCGTGGCTGTGCGCGTACGCCAGCGCGCCCGCGACCTCGGTCGTGATGCGCAGCGCGTCCTCCATGGGGAGCTGTTGCTCCCGCGTCAGGCGTTCGCGCAGCGACTCACCTTCGACGTACGGCATGACGTAATAGAGGATGCCGCCGGCCGACCCCGAGTCGTACAGGGGCAGGATGTGCGGGTGCTGCAGCCGGGCGGCGATCCCGATCTCGCGCAGGAACCGGTCGGGGCCGAGCACCGCGGCGAGGTCCGCGCGGATCACCTTGATCGCCACCGCGCGGTGGTGTTTGCGGTCCTCCGCCCGAAACACCGTCGCCATCCCCCCGTGCCCGACCTCCCGCTCGACCGCGTAGCGGTCGGCGAGGGCCTCACGCAGGGATTCGAGCAGGTCGGCCACGGGACGTGGGGGCCTAGCTTACCGTCCCTCGCACGCCGCCGCCAGCGGCGCTCTTGTCCCGCTGCCCGTCGCTCCCCTAGTTATAGACCGCGCATGACGAACTCACCACCGGCGTTGCCAGGTCCGTGGGCGCGGTCGTGGCGGCTGTTCCGCGCCCCGAGCATCAGCCAACTGTTCGGCGCGGCCTTCATTGTCATCGCGGTCGCGGGTCTCGCCGACCGCATCGCCATCTGGCAGAGCGCGCGGCGCACCCAGACGGACATGATCGACCTGAGCCAGCGCCTCGAGCTGCTCGACCGGTTCTCCCCCTCTCCCGCCCTGCGCGCCCAGATCGCGGCGATGCAGGAGCTCACCGCCGAGGTGGGGGACGAGGCGATCCAGGCGGCGGTCCAGAGCACGGTCATCTTTCTGGTGATCCTCGTGGTGCTCGCGGTCGGGCTGTGGTACAACCGGCGGCGGCTGGCGACGCCGTTCGCGCACGTCGTGGGAGCACTCGAGCGCGTGGCGGCGGGTCACTACGCGGAGCGGCTGCGCGAGGATCAGCCGGAAGAGTTCGGCACCATCGCCCGCGGCGTCAACCGCATGGCGGCCGCGCTGGCGTGGCGCGAGTTGATCCAAGCGTACACGGCCCGGCTCCTCACCGCGCTGAACGTACCGCCGCGGGAGTCCGCGCCGGGCGACAGCTTCGGCCCGGCGCTCGTCGTCCTCGCGGAAGCCACGGGCGCTACGGCCCTCGCACTGTATCAGCCGAGCTACGACACGAACGAGTGGGCTCCGACGGGCGTGCATCGCACCACCGCCCGGCCGCTGACGCGCGACGTGGTCCGCCAGCTCGTGCGCGACGCCGCCAACGTGATCCAGCATGACGGCGCGGCGGCCGGCGCCGTGTGCACCCAACTCCAGCTGTCCCCCGATGCGCCGCTCGCGACCGGCGGCGTCGCCCTCGTGCCCCTGCGGGCGCGTGAGCGCCTGGTCGGGCTGCTCGCGGTGGTCGTCGCCGGTTCGCTGACCGCCGACGCACGCGCGGCGCTGGAGCAGGCGGCGCCCAATCTGACCATCGCCTGCGAGCGCGAGTCCGCGCATCAGCACACCCGCCGTCTCGCGGTGGAGGTGCGGCGCGCCGCCCAGCGGCTCGAGACCCAGAACGCCAAACTCGAGGAGCAGCGCCAGGAGCTGACGCGGCTGAACGTCGAGCTCGACCAGGCGGGCAAGCTCAAGGATCAGTTCCTCGCCAACGTCTCGCACGAGCTGCGCACGCCGTTGAACAGCGTGATCGGGTTCAGCGACCTGCTCCTGACGATGGCCTCGCCGGACAGCCCGCTCACCGATACCCAGCGGGACTACCTCGAGACGATCGCGCGCAACGGCCGTCACCTGCTCGACTTCATCAATGAGCTGCTCGACCTCTCCAAGATCGCCGCCGGGCGCATGGAGCTCCGGCTCGAGTCGCTGGCGCTCGACGCCCTGTTCCGTGAGGTGGCGGACACGGTGCGCGCCCAGCTCGAGGCCCGCAAACACAAGCTCGCGATCGAGCCGCTGCGCGAGGCCCTGATCGTCACGGCCGACCGGGGGCGCCTCCGCCAGGTGCTCCTGAACCTGCTGTCCAACGCCATCAAGTTCACCACCGACGGCGGGCGCATCACGCTCAGCGCGCAGGTCGCCGGCGAACGCGTGCGCGTGGCGGTGAGCGACAGCGGCATCGGCATCGCCCCCGACGACCAGCAGAAGCTGTTTCGGGAATTCGTGCAGCTGGACGGGAGCCCGAGCCGCCGCTACGAAGGCACCGGCCTCGGCCTCGCGCTGTCGAAGCGACTCGTCGAGCTGCAGGGCGGGGCCATCGGCGTGGAAAGCCAGCTCGGCAAGGGCAGCACCTTCTGGTTCACGGTCCCGCGCAGCGGGCTCACGCCGGAGCGCGCCTGATGGCCACAATCGTGGTGGTGGAAGACCAGCCCGACAACCTGAAGCTCATCACGGCCCTGCTCACCATGAAAGGACACCGCGTGATCGGCCTGCCGTCGGGCGAGCCGCTCGTGGCGACGCTCGTCGCCGAGCAGCCGCCGCCCGCGCTGGTGCTGCTCGACATTCAGCTGCCCGGCCGCGACGGCTTCAGCGTCCTGGCCGACGTGAAGCGGCTCGGGGGTGAGCATCGCTGGAAGGTGGTGGCCCTCACGGCGCACGCCATGCCGGGCGATCGCGAACACGCGTTGGCGGCGGGATTCGACGGCTACATCACGAAGCCGATCGACGTCCGGGGCTTTGCGGAAGAGGTGGCCGGCTACCTCGCGCCCTGAGGCGCCTTGTGCAGGTGGATCGACCCGTTCACCGTCTCGAGGCGCACCTCTCGGCCGCCTCGACCGACCGTGCCTGCGACGTCGTGGCTCATGAACCTGCCGTTTACCGTCAGCCCATAGTCCGTTGCAATCGAGCCGTTGATCGTCTTCGCGCTCACCTGCGCGTCGAGCCAGGGCGGCAGCTCGGCCGTGACCGAGCCGTTGATCGTCTTCAGTGACACCGCTCCGGTATCGCCGAACGCGTCCATGCGCACCCGCACGCCGCCATTCATCGAAGTGGCCCTGACCGGGCCCTGGGACGTCGCGGCGTCCACCTCGCCACTGACCGTGTGCAGCACCAGGGGCGCGCGCCCACCACTCACGCGCAGGTCACCCACCATGGTCGACGCACCCAGGCGCACGTTGGCGGGGAGCCGAACCGTAAAGTCCACGGCCACGTCGTTGCGATTCGTCCGGTGCATTTCGTAATCGTCGTCTTGTGGGCCGCAGCGCGAGTCGCCGCCGGGCCACAACGCGCACACCGCGACGCCACCGGCGTACGGCTCGGCCACCAGTCGCACGCCCCCCGTGTCCGACGAGCGATAGCTCTTGACCGCGGTGATTTCGACCTGGTCGCCTTTGGCGGGCTCGACGGTGACCGACCCGCGCGTGTCGCGGATCCACACCCATTGCTTGGGAGCGACCTTGGCCCGATAGGTCCAGGTCCCACCCGCTATCCGGGGACCGGCGTCGGAGCCGGGGTCGAATTCATTGCGCAGGTCGCGCAGCGCCATGGGCAGGCGGTTCGTGACGCCCTGCCGCACGCGAGTCACGAAGTGCCGCGCCAGCAGCCAAACACACAGGACGCCGCAGAACAACGCGGTCCCCCGAATGATTTCTTTGCGCCAGGTGTCCCAGAACCCGCTCATCCGCTCCCCCTGTCTCCGGAGCTAGATACTGGCAGGTCTTACGCTGCTTGGCGAGGTGGGGTTTCCGAAACGGGGTGGCGGGAGCGGCCTACGACGGCGGGAAGGGGGCCGAAGCCCCCCTCCGCACGTCAGGAGATCGTACGGAACGTCGACCGGTCCGCCCCGACGCATCGCACCGTCGGGCGGCTCAGAATCAGAGCCCGGGCGGCTGCGTGGCTGTCGCCGGGAGACGATTCCACGGTGATCGGATCGAGCACACCGCCGTACCACACCGCACCCGGCGCGTCGCTCGCCGGGATCGTGGCCGCCGTGTGCGCTCGGGTCTGGCGGCCCGCGTCCAAAGACGACACCGCGAGCTCCGCCGCGGCCGCGGCGTAACCGGTCGTGAGCGTGATGCCGAGCAGCAAAGCGTAGATGCGCATAGAGTGCCTCCCGAACTGCTGGTATGACCGCACGTGTCGAGTTGTAAGACGTGGCAAGGTCCCCAATGGTTGCATCGGAGACGTCAGGACGCTGTAAAGAGGTGGTAAAGGAGGGGGTTAGGCCTCGCCCCAGGTCACTTTGAACTCGCCGCCGCACCGCTGGCATGTCATGGTACGCGGACGCCCGTCGATCGCCTGTCGCCCGCGGCAGCTGGGGCACACCGCGTAGCGGTCGCCCCAGTCCCGCGGCAGCCGCACGGCGTCGCTGGGGCGCGCGACGACGCTCCACGTGCGGGGCGGACTGTCGATCACCTGCAGGAACGCGGATGGGACTTCGAGCGATCGGCCGCGCACTTCGACGATCGCCTGGAGCGGCCCGAGCTGCGTGATGCGATACCACGCGCCGCGGCGCAGCCTGACGTTGAGGTCGGCCGCCAAACGAGCCCACAAGCCGGCCATGTACATATCCTCCGCCGCGAGTCGAGCTAAGGATACCCTGAACGACCGGGGTTGCGGTGTGCTGGGTCACCAGGCGCGACTCAAATGACGAAACCTGACGTTGCGCAGCCGCAGGCGCGAAGCCCTGTGGTGTATCCGCAGCGCGACAATCTCCGCGGCGACGCCCTTCTGCTGCGCGGACGCGACAACTATATGTCGTTGCGTCGATGCTACGACGTGGCACAAACTCTGCACGTCGCAGAACGCACCACCCGGAGACTCCTAGACGATGACAATGGCAGCCGTAGCGAGCCGCGACGCTGCGCCAACCGACCGTCCGCACGACCCGCCACGGTTTTCGCGCCGCTGGTTCCGTCGCGTCGCGGCGGACTTTCGGCGTGAGCGTATGGCGTTCGGACTGCGCAGCACGGTGCGGGAATTCGCGTTCCGCACGATCCACCACGTCGTTTCCTTCAGGGTGTTGCGCGGGATCTACCTCGCCGCGGCGGACGCGCGCTTCACCGAGTGCCCCTCCGGCTTTACCGGCGATTTTCTCGACAGCGAGACGCTCGAGCGGGTATCGCTGGATCGGCGCTACGACTTGCCACCCGAATTTGTGACCGAGGCGCTCGGCCGGGGCGATGCGTGCTACGGCGTACTGGACGGCGATCGCGTCGCGTCGTACGGGTGGTATACGCATGCGCCGACCAAGATCAGCGACGACCTCTGGCTGCACTTCGACCCGGCGTACGTGTACCGCTACAAAGGACTCACGCTGGAGCCGTATCGTGGACGGCGGTTTCACGCGATCACCATGGCGCGCACACTCGGCGCGTGGCGCGCGCGGGGCTATCGGGGAATGCTCGCCTACGTCGAGGCCAACAATCTCAGCTCCCTCAAGTCCGTGTATCGGTTGGGCTATGTGACCTTCGGGCGCGTCTTCATCCTCCGCATCCTGCGCCGGCATCTCATCTTCAATAGTCCTGGGTGCAAAGCGTTCGGGTTCCGCGTTGTCGCGGAGCGGCGACGCGCGCGGTCGCGCGCATGGACGTGGGGCGCGGCGGTGGGCCGCTGGATGCTGGCACCCCTGTTCGCCAGCAGCGACGGTGACAGCCGGGGAGTGGGCCGCTGACCGAGGGATGATGCCGAGGGCAGGATTCGAACCTGCACGGGAGTTGCCTCCCAAGGGATTTTAAGTCCCTTGCGTCTACCAGTTTCGCCACCCCGGCCCCTTCACAGTCGCACCTCTAGCTCTTCGGTGGGGCGATCCGCTCCGCCCCGAGCGTCTTAACATACAGGGCGCCGGATCGCTGCGCGCACTCGTGCGCGCGCGCTGCGCTCGGTCACGCACTTCCCGCGTGCGCCGCCGGAGGGCCGCACGGCGGTGATCGACGGCTCGCGCCCGTGCGCGGCCTTGAACGCGCGCCGGATCTCCCGTGTGACTTTGGCATCGCCCTTCCCTCTTCCCCCGTCCCGCTTCCCCAGCAGTACCAGCACCGCGCCGCCCCAGCCCGCACCCGTGAGCCGCGCGCCCAGGGCGCCGGCCCGGCGCGCCGCCGCGACCACCACATCGAGCTCGGGCGCGCTGCACTCGTACAGGCGCCGACACGACTCGTGCGCCTCGTACAACAGTTCCCCGAAGCGCCGCATGTGTCCCCGGGCCAAGAGCTGCGCGCCAAACCGGGTGCGCGCCGTCTCGCCTACGACGTGCAGCGCGCGCGAGCGCAGCGGCTCGGGCAGGGCGCGCTTCAAGCGCGGCAGCCAGCGTGCCGGCCAGCTCGCGAGCCACTCCAGCTCCGGCAGCTCGAGCTTGAGACGCGCCACGGCCGCCTCGCACTCGGCGCGCCGCTCGTTCAGTGCGCCTCCCGTGAGCTCGTGCCGCGTGCCCGTGTCCACCAGCAACAGGCGTCCCCGGATGGGAATATGGCGCGCCGCGAGCGACGCGCACTCGAGCAGCAGCGCGTGCCCCGGCCGCGCCAGCGCGGCGCACATCTGGTCCATGATCCCGCAACCCACCCCCACGTAATCGTGCTCGGCGCGAAACGCCACGCCCGCGAGCTGGCGCGGGTTCAGCCGCACCGCGGCGAGCAGGCTCAACGCCTGCGCCGCCGCGACCGTCAGGGCGGCCGAGGAGGCGAGCCCCGCGCCGACGGGCACGTCGCTCGCGACGGCTACGCGCGCTCCGGCGCCCGCGGGCGCCGCACCCGCCGCGTCCAGCTCGCTCATCACGCCGGCGAGATAGGCACCCCACCCGACGGGGCGTCCGTCGCGCCAATCGATCCGCGTCCGCTCGCCGTCGAGTGTCGAAATCAACTCGAGCACGCCTTCGTCTCCAGGGCCGACCGCGACGCTGGTGCGCGCCGCTGTCGCCACCGGGAGCACCGGACCGCCGTTGTAGTCGGTGTGCTCGCCGATCAGGTTGACGCGCCCGGGCGCCGACGCGACGACACGCGGTGCAACACCGAACGCCGCGCGGAACATAGCTGACACGTTGTGACGCATGGGTTTGACAAGGATTGGGGTCAATGCTACCGTTGGCCAGCCGATTCCACCATCTCTCGAAGAGCCATCCGGAGCCAAACGTATGCGACCGTCCGTGCGGTACGGAGTGTTGCTGTTCGCCGGGTGTCCAGCCCTTCTTGGAGCCCAAGGCTTCGGGATCTACGAGGACAACAGCTGTGCGATGGCGCGTGCGGGGGTGACGGCGGCCACTCCGTGTCCCGATGGCTCCGCGATCTTCTTCAGCCCCGCCGGCCTCGCCGGCCTCTCGGGGACGCACGTCACCGCGGGGGTGACACTGATCCAGGCGATCGGGGCGTTCACCGACGACGTGCTGGAGCGGCGCACCGACCTCGACAACCCGCTGATCCCCGTGCCCAGCGGTTTCGTGACCCACGCCCTCTCCCCGAAACTGACCATCGGCGCCGGCGTGTATGTGCCCTACGGGCTCGAAACGCGCTGGCCGACCACAGGCTTCCAGGGACGCTTCCTGGGCTACAACACCAAGATTCAGGCGCTCTACGTGCAGCCCACCGTCGCTTACCAAGTGGACCCGCGGCTCAAGCTCGGCATCGGCGTCGCGTACGTCCACGGCTCAATCGAGCTCAACCAGCGGCTCGATCTGTCAACGCAGCCGGTACCCGCGCAGACCTTCACCTTCGCCACGCTCGGCATCCCGACGGGCACCGACTTCGGGGACACCCGGCTGACGGCCACCGGTTCCGGCTTTGCGGTGAACCTCGGGGGCATTCTGAAACTGAGCGACCGGCTGAGCGTGGGCGCGCACTGGTTGACGCGCAAGACCATCACCTACGACGGGCACGGGACGTTCCGCCAGCTTCCCACGAACCTGACCCTGGCCGCGAACAATCCGCTCGGTCTCCCTGCCGGGACCCCGGTGGATGCCCTGGTCGCCCCCAACTTCGGGGCGGGGGCGCCCCTCGACACGACCAAGGCGCATAAGGCGTCGACCCAGCTCACCTTGCCTCAGCAGGGGAGCATCGGGTTCGCCTACAAGGTGCGGAGCAACTGGACGGTGATGGCCGACTACCAGTACGTCGGGTGGGAAGCGTTTCAGTCCGTCCTGGTCGACTTCGATGCCGCCGACAACACCACCCCAGACTTCACGCTCACACCCCACAACAAGGACACCCACGGCTTCCGCTTCGGCACCGAGTACGCGTATTCGCCGAAGCTCACGCTGCGGGGCGGCTATCTGTATCACACCGCGGCCGAGCCCACGGAGTTCGTCACTCCACTGCTGCCGGAAAACGCCCGGAACGAAGTCTCCCTCGGCCTCGGGTATCGGCTGGCCGCCGGGGTCCGCGCCGATCTGGCGTACCAGTACGTCAGGCAGAACGATCGCCGCGGCCGCGTGTTCCCGGAAACGGTGGGCAACACCGGGCTGTACAGCCTTCACGCCCATCTGTTCGCCGTGGGGCTGGCCTACACCTTCGGAGAGAGAGACTGAGCGCCATGCATCGCACCCCGCGTAGTCACGCTGCGGCAGCTCTCGGCCTCCTGCTGTCCGTTGGAGCCTGCAACAACGATGAACTGCTCCACCCGGCGAGCCTGACGCCCGTTGATCCGCTGTTCGCGAGCTATGTGTCGATGGGAACCACGATCACAGCCGGGTGGCAGTCGGACGGGATCAACGACAGCACGCAAGGCCTGTCGTTTGCCGCGCTTCTCGCCCGGCAGATGCAGACCCCGTTCTTCGTGCCCTTGATGAGCCGGCCGGGGTGTCCGCCGCCGCTCACCAACATCTACGCCAGGACGCGCGTTCCCCCCGCCGTCCCCAACAACTGCGCCCTGCGCCAGGCGCAGCCCGTTCCTCCACCCTACATCAGCAACGTGGCGGTGCCGGGCGCGCTGGTCGCTGACGGACTCCGCAACATCGGTAACCCAACCGGCCTGACGACCTTGTTCCTGGGCGGTCTCACTCAGTTCCAGGCGCTGCGGCGAGCCAGCGCCACGTTCGTGACCGTGGAGCTGGGGATCAACGACGTGCTCGGCTCCGCCGCCGATACGATCAACGCCGGGAACCCGGCGCTGATTACACCGGTGGCGACGTTCCAGACCCTCTACGGGGAGCTGCTCGACTCGATCGAAGCGGTGAAGCCCCGCGGCGTCCTGCTCATCGGCGTGCCCTACGTCAGCGTAGTGCCGTACTTCAGCAAGGGCTCGTACTTCTACACCATCGCGAATCGCGCGCCGACCGACGTGACGCCCGATACCTTCCCGCCGAACTTCGCGGTGAACCCAAACTGCGCCCCGCCGGGGGGCGACAACGTCCTGATCTCGTTCCGCAACGGCGCCGCCGTGGTCGCGTTCGCGAAGGCGAATCCCCTCGCCACGGGGCTGGGTGTGGACTGCTCCAGCGACGCGCACATTCTGGCGCCGGAGCTCGCTGGGCTCACAGGGGCAGTAACCGGCTACAACAGTTTCATCCAATCCCAGGCCACAGCGCGGTCGGCTGCGACGGGGCGACCCTGGGTGTTCGTCGACGTGAACGCGCTCCTCGGGGCTCTTCCAGCCGGGGCCATTCCGGCGTTTCCGAACACACCCCCGCGACCCACGAGCGTCACCGCACCCTTCGGCGCATTCTTCAGCCTCGACGGCGTCCACCCCAGCGCGATCACCCACAAGCTCGTGGCCAACGCCATGATCCAAGTGATCAACACGGCATACGGCACGTCCCTCCAAGCTGTTCCCTGACGCTCGAACCAGGCCCGCGTCCGGGGGTAGCGCACACGGCATCCGCCTCCTGGGGGATGCCGTTTTCTCAATGCGAACCTTTCGTTTCGTTCTCGCGCTCGTGAGCCCCGCCGTCACCGGCGGGGCTACCGTCGCCGCCCAGGCCGTCGAGCGCACCGACGTCCCGGGCCGCGGCATCCTGCGCGTGACGTTCGATCCGCGCATCATGACCTGGAACGACGAGTTCACCGACGCGGGCCGACGCCGGCTCGGCTTCGCTCTCACGGGAGACACCGTGGGCAGCCGCTACATCCCCGCTCTGGCGCAGCTCGAGCAGAACGTGCGGACCGTGACCGGGGATCTGGTCCCCGTCATTCGGCCGCAGCGCCTCGGCGACGCGGATCGGCAGCCGCTGCTGCCCCGCTTCGTGGCGAGCCTCGGGGCCGGCCTCTTGAGCGTGCGCCAGGAGCGCCGTACCTACCCCATCACCGCCGAGCTCGGCGTCACGAGCCGCCTCTCGGTGAGCCTGACGGTGCCGATCGTGCGGGTCGCGACGCGCAGCGCCGTGCAGCTGTCGGGCGCCAATCTCGGGCTCAACCCCCGGCTGAACGTCGCCGGCGCGGCGGGCGCGTACGCCGCGTTCTTCAATCAGTTCGACTCGACGCTGCAGCGCTTCGATCAGAATATCGCCGCCGGCCAATACGGCTGCGGGACGAACCCGTCGTGCGCAGCGCGCGACAGCTCGGCTTACTGGCATGGGATCTACAACGCCCTGCACCAGATCACTTACGGCGTGGGACAGCCCGGCTCGCCGGGCTCTCCGTTCATGCCGCTCGACGGCTCCGGAGCCGGTCAGGGGATCGACACCACGGTGGCCCGCATCCGGCGAGACATGGCCTCGACGTTCCTCGTGAGCGGGTTCGATACCACCTTCCTCCTGCCGACGGACACCGTCAGCGGCGCCCTGCTGCAGACCGCGCTCCTCGACAGTGCCACCGGGTTCGGATACAACTTCATTCCCTTCCACAGCAACTTCCGCTACGGACTTGGCGACGTCGAGGTCGCCGCCAAGTATCGCCTCCTAGCCGGCGCTCATTACGCCGCCGCCGTGAAAGCCCTGGTGCGCCTCCCCACCGGTGCGCGCGACTCGGCCGACGAGCTGCTCGTCCAGTCGATCGGCGATCACCAGACCGACCTCGAAGGGCAGCTGACCCAGGAGCTGATTGCAGGGCCGCTGTGGCTCAACCTCGCCGTGCGCGCCGGCGTGCAGCGGCCCGGCACGCGGGTGCGCCGCGTGGCGCCGCCCGACGCGTTCCTCGTTCCGGCGGCCGCGACGGCCAGCCTGCGGTGGGATCCGGGAGACTACGTCGGCGTAGACGTGGCACCGCTGGTGCGGCTGGCGCCCGAGTTCGCGGCCGGCTTCACCGCCGGGTACTGGACCAAGCAGCAGGACCGCTACGCCTTCCAGTCACCCCAGGATTCCATGGCGCTCGCGACCCGCCTGGGTGCGCCCACGGCCGCGGGCGTGCTCGATCAGGGCACCGCGGAGCACCGGCTGCGGCTCGGCTTTGCGATGACGTATCACGGCGCCACGGTCGAAGGCGGCTTTTCGATCGAGCAGACAGTCAGCGGCGGGGGCTTCGTCCCGGGCGCGACGGTGTATCGGCTGGTGATGCGGACGTCGCGGAGGCTTTTCTGAGCAGCTCGGCCGCATGGCCGAGGGCGCTGTCCATGTCGGGATCGCCCAGCATGCGGGCCAGCTCGCGCGTCCGCGCCTCTCCGGCAACGGCCCGTACGTCGCTGGTCGCGACACCGCCGCGCGCTCCTTTGGCCACGACCAGCTGGTGCCGGGCGTACGCCGCGATCTGCGGCAGGTGCGTGATGACGAGTGCCTGGCGGCGCTCGGCGCGCGTCACCGCCGCCAGTGCCTCGCCCACTCGCCCGCCCACTTCCCCCCCGATGCCCTGATCCACCTCGTCGAACACGAGCGTCGGCACGGCGTCGTGCTCCGCCAGCACGACCTTGAGCGCCAGCATGAGGCGCGACAGCTCGCCACCCGAAGCGACTTTGGCGAGCGGGCGCGCGTCGAGGCCCACGTTCAGCTGCACGTCGAAGGTGACGTCCTCGCCCCCGTGTGCGCCGTGCGCGGTGCGCGGTTGCAGCGTAACACCAAACCGGCCTCCCGGCATGCCGAGCGCCGGCAGGAGCTGGTTCACAGCCTCGGCTAGTCGCCCGACGCCCTCTTTGCGCTTGGCGCTGAGCGCCGCGCAGGCGCGCGCGAAGTCGGCCGCGGCACTCGCGCGCTCGCCGGCGATCTGGCGGAGATCCAGGTCCGCCGTGTCCAGCAGCTCGAGCTCGCGGGCGGCGCGGTCCCGCGTGGCGAGCACGTCGGGCAGCGCGGGGCCGTACTTCTGCGTCAGGCGGAACAGCGCATCGCGGCGCTGCTCGACCGCGGCGAGTCGGCCGGGATCGCCCTCGATCCCCGCGCCGTAGTCGCGCGCGGCCTGCGCCAGCTCCTCGAGGTTGGCGAACGCCCCGTCCACCAGAGTTCGCCATGGCTCGACCGACGGGTCGAGCTTCGTCAGGCTCGCGAACAGCTTTGCCGCCCGCGCCAGTCCCGCCGTATTCACGGTCTCGAGCGCCTGCTCCAGCTCCCGCGCCAGCCTGCCCAGCTCGTCGGCGTGCGCGAGACGCTTCGCCTCCGTGTCGAGCGCCTCCGTCTCCCCGACTCGCGGACCGGCGCGCGAGATCTCCTCCACCACGTGGCGCAGGTAGTCCGCCTTGCGCTGCACGTCATCGCGCTGCGCGAGCAGCGCTTCCTCCCGCTGCTCGAGCTCCCGCAAGCGCGCGTGCGCGTCACGCACCGCGGCCCGCTCCACGGCGGCCGCGGCGTAGAGGTCGAGCATGTCGCGCTGTGCATCGGACTTGAGCAGCGACTGCGTCTCGTGCTGCCCGTGCAGGTCGACCAGCAAGGCGCCGAGCTGCGTCAGGATGCCCACCGTGGTGGGGCTGCCGTTGACCCAAGCGCGGGAGCGCCCCTCCCCGCTGATCTCCCGCTTGAGGACGAGGCGCCCGTCCTCCACGTCCACCCCCAGGGCGGCAAAAGGCGGTAGCAGGCGGGAGAGGGCGGTAGAGGACAATTCGAACGCGCCTTCGATCACGGTCTTTTGAGCGCCGGGACGGACGACGTCGCTCGAGGCGCGCTCGCCCAGGAGCAGCGCCAGGGCGTCGACGAGCATGGACTTCCCCGCACCGGTCTCCCCGGTGAGGACGTTCAGGCCGGGAGTGAGAGACAGGGTGACGTCGGCGATGACGGCGAGGTCGCGGACGCGCAGCTCCGTCAGCACTACTGGCGCTCGCGGTCGGAGAGGTCGCCCCACTGCAGCTTCTTGCGCATGCGGGCGAAGAAACCCTCGGGTCCGAGCCGCACGAGCAGGACCGCCTGCTCCGAGCGCTTGACCACGAGCCGCTCGCCGGACTGCATGGTGGTGCCGACCTGGCCGTCGAAGGACACGAGCACGTCCTCGGTCCATGGGGGAATCGGCTCCACGGTGACGCTGGCCTGAGATGGCACCACCAGGGGACGCACGGCGAGCGTGTGGGGACAGATGGCGGCGACGACAATGGCATCGACACCGGGGACGACGATCGGCCCACCGGCGGAGAGGGCGTAGGCCGTCGAGCCGGTGGGCGTGGCCACGACGATTCCGTCCGCCGAGTACTGGCCGACCTCGTCGCCGTCGACCGACACGCGCAGCCGGATGACGCGGGCCACGCCGCCCTTGTGGACGACGGCGTCGTTCAGCACCACCGGCTCGGGGCGGCTCTTGCCCTGCTTGTCGAGGATGAACGGAGCGAGGGCGAGACGCGACTCGGTGGCGTACGCCCGGCGCACCAGGACGTCGAGCGCCCAGTCGAGCGTCTGCGCGTTGGCGGTGGTGAGGAAGCCGACGCGCCCCAGATTCACGCCGAGAATCGGGGTGCGGGCGCCGTTGAGGCTGCGCGCGCCGCGCAGCAGCGTGCCGTCGCCGCCCAGCGTGACGAGGCACTCGAGCTGGGGCGCGCCGTGCAGCGGCGCGGGCGCGGGCTCGGGCCAGAGCGCCGCGATGTGCTCCTCGGTGAACAACGTGAGCCCGAGCCGGGGCGCGACCTGCGCGAGATGCGCGAGGATGCTCTTGAGATCGCGGTAGCTCGGGTTGCCGACCACCCCGACGTTCATGAGTGCGCGGGCGATGCCTCCGCCGCGAGCGCGCGCACCCGGGCGGCGATCGCGCTGCCCGTGAGACCGGCCTCCGCAAGCTGCTGGGCGCGGGGCGCGTGCTCGTAGGTGCGATCGGGCGCCCCGAGCAGCCCGACCCGCACCTCCGGGGCCACCGTCGCGACGAGCCCCGCGAGCTGGGCGCCGAAGCCGTTGGTCACGGTTCCGTCTTCCACCGTGACGAGCAGGCGATGGTCACGCAGCAGGCCGTCCAGCAGCTCGCGGTCCACCGGCTTCATGAAGCGGCAGTTCACGACGGTGACATCGAGCCCGTCGGCGGCGAGCAACTCCGCGGCGGCCACCGCCGGCTGGCACATCGCGCCGACCGCCAGCAGCGCGCATTCCCGACCCTTGCGCAAGATCTCCCACGTGCCGTAGGGGATGGGCGCCACTTCGGCTGCGGGGGGAGCCTCACCCGGCGCCCGGTCGCGCGGGTAGCGAATCGAGAACGGCCCGGCGGCGTGCTCCAGCGCGCAGCGCAGCAGCCCGATCAATTCGGCGCTGTCCTTGGGCGCCGTCACCGTCATGTTCGGGACCGCGAGCAGGTACGCGATGTCGTACAGGCCCATGTGCGTCTGGCCGTCTTCGCCCACCATGCCGGCGCGGTCGAGACAAAACAGCACCGGCAGGCGCTGGATCGCCACGTCGTGGATGATGCTGTCGTACGCGCGCTGCAGGAACGTCGAATAGATCGCGACCGCCGGCCGGATGCCCTGCGTGGCGAGTCCGGCGGCGAACGTGACGGCGTGCCCCTCCGCGATACCGACGTCGAAGAACCGATCGGGCCATTTTTTCTGGAACACGCCGGTCCCCGTGCCCGACGGCATGGCGGCGGTGATCGCCACCAGCTTGGGGTACTCCCCGGCGAGCTGCGCCAGGGCTTCGCCGAACACCGCGGTCCACTGCGGCGGCCCCGCTTTCACGGGCCGCAGCTCGCCGGTGACGGGGTCGTAGGGCGCGCGGGCGTGATACTTCTCCGTGTCGGGGTGCGGCAACGGGAACCCTTTGCCTTTTTCGGTAATGACGTGGACCACGCGGGGGCCCTTGAGCGTCTTCACGATCTGCAGGGTCTGGACCATTTGCGCGATGTTGTGCCCGTCGATCGGCCCGAAATAGCGGAACCCCAGCTCCTCGAACAGCATGCCCGGCGACCAGAAGTTCTTGATGCTCTCCTCCATCGTCTTCGCGAAATCGACGAGCTTCTGGCCGCCGACGACGTGCGACACGGACTCGATCAGCCCTTTCATGCGCTCGCGGATCCGCACCGTGATCGGACTCGCGATGATGGAGCCCAGGTACTTGTTGATGGCACCGACGTTGGGGGCGATCGACATGCCGTTGTCGTTCAGGACCATGATGACGTCGCGACCGGAGTGGCCGGCATTGTTCATCGCCTCGTACGGCAGGCCGCAGGTGAGCGCGCCGTCGCCCACTACCGCGACGACCTTGAACTGCTCGCCCTTCAGATCGCGCGCCGCGGCGATCCCGAACGCGGCCGAGAGGCCTGTGCCGGCGTGCCCGGCGCCGAACTGGTCGTGGGGACTCTCGTCGCGCCGCAGGAACCCCGACAGGCCGCCCGGCTGACGCAGCGTCGGCAGCCGCTCGTTGCGACCGGTGAGGATCTTCCACGGGTAGCCCTGGTGGCCCACGTCCCACACGATCCGGTCGCGCGGGGAGTCGAAGCAGTAGCACAGCGCGACCGTCAGCTCGACCACCCCCAGCCCGGCGCCGATGTGGCCCCCGGTCTGGGACACGACCTCGATCAGCCGGTGGCGCACCTCGTCGGCGAGCGGCTGGAGCTGGGCGCGGTCCAAGCGCCTGACATCCTCGGGACCACGAACGGACTCGAGTAGCGCCATCAAACCTCGCGGAACGCGGAAGTCGGAACGCGGAACGCGGAACAGTTACAGCGGAGTCCGGCCCGCCTGTTCCGCGTTCCGAGTTCCGCGTTCCGCGTTCGCTCGCGCACTTCAGTTCGGTCTGGTAACAATGTACTGCGCCAGGCCAGCGAGCGTAGGAGAAACTAACCCCGCCTGCCGCAGACGGTCCACCGCCCGCGCCGCCAGGCGCTCGGCTTCGGCCCGCGCCGCGCCCGCCCCCAGCAGGGTCACGAAGGTCGACTTTCCGTCCGCCGCGTCCTTCCCCGCCGTCTTGCCCAGCTGGTCGGAGGTCGCGGTCGCGTCGAGCACGTCGTCGTAGATCTGGAAGGCGAGCCCCACGTCGGCCCCGTAGCCGCGCAGCGCCTCGCACGTGGCGCCCGGCGCTCCCGCCGCCATGGCGCCGATGACGCAGGCCGCCGAGATCAGCGCGCCGGTCTTGCGGCGATGGACGTCCTCGAGCACCGCCGGTGGCAGCTGCCGGCCCTCCGCCTCGAGGTCCAGTGCCTGCCCGCCGATCATGCCCCCGGCGCCGGCCGCGCGAAACAGCTCGAGCGCAATCCGCCGGCGGGCCTCGGGCGCGAGCGCGAGCGCCGCGAGCCCCGCGTCGAGCACGCGGGCGCCCAGGGCGACCATGTGATAGCCCGCCACGACCGCGGTGCCCACGTCGAAGGCGCGGTGCGTCGTGGGTCGCCCGCGGCGCAAGTCGTCGTTATCCATGCAGGGGAGATCGTCGTGCACGAGCGAGTAGGCATGCACCACCTCGACCGCGGCCGCGAGGTCGGCCACGCGCTCCGCCGCGCCCCCCCCTCCCACCGCCTCGGCCGCGGCAAAGACGAGCGTCGGCCGGAGCCGTTTGCCGGTGGAGAGCAGACTGTAGCGCATGGCCGCGGGCACCGGGGCGGGCCACCACTCCCCGGCCCGCACCCCCCAGGACTCCAAGACCGCGTCCACGCGGGCCCGGGCCTCCGCGAGGTACGCCTCCAGTGCGGGGTCAGCCGTCGAGGTCTTCGACCCGGACATTGCCCGCCTGATCGGCGAGGACCTGCTTGACCTGTGCCTCGGCGGCGGTGAGACGCTCCCGCGCCTGCCGCAGGCGCTCGACCCCCTCCTCGAACAGCTTGAGGGCGGCGTCGAGGTCGAGCTCCTCGCCCTCGAGCCGGCGCACGATTTCCTCGAGCCGCTCGAGCTGCTCGCCAAAGTTGAGGGGCTCGCGGGCGCGCGCCATCAGGACTCCGTCACGCGGGCGGCCACGGTGCCATCCGTGACGCGCAGCCGGAACGGCAGCGCCGGCGTGAACTGCGCGGCCCGCTTCAGCACGCGGCCCTGCTCGTCACGCGCCAACGCGTACCCGCGCTCGAGGATGCGGAGCGGCGACAGCGCGTCGAGCCGGCCGGCGAGGCCGGCGAGCGCCTGCCGGTGACGCTCCAGCCGCCGCTCCAGAACCGCCGTGAGGCGATCGAAGCCGCGATCGAGGCGCTCGGCCACGCGACCCGAGCGTGCCGCGAGCCCCCGCGCCAGCCGCCCGCCGAGATGTTCCAGGTCGACCAGGACCTCGGCGGCATCGGGCGTGGCGGCCTCGGCGGCCGCGGAGGGCGTCGGCGCGCGCAGGTCGGCCACCAGATCGCACAACGTGACGTCGGTCTCGTGCCCCACGGCGGAGATCACGGGTACGGGCAGCGCCGCCACGGCGCGGGCCACGCGCTCGTGATTGAAGGTCCAGAGATCCTCGCGCGAGCCGCCGCCGCGCCCGATGATGACGAGATCGAGCCCCTGGAGCCGCGTCACCAGGGCGAGCGCCCCGCGAATCTCGCCCTCCGCCCCATCGCCCTGGACGCGCGTCGGGACCACGAGCAGCTCGGCGAGGGGCCAGCGCCGGGTGGCCACCGCGATGATGTCGCGCAGCGCCGCTCCGTCGGGGCTGGTGACGACCGCGATGCGCCGCGGGTAGCGGGGCAGACGCCGCTTGCGCGCCGGATCGAGCAGCCCGTCCTTGGTGAGCGCCGCCTTGGCCTTCTCGAACGCCACCTGCCACAGTCCGCCGGCCTCGGTCGACAGCAGGTCGAGCACGGTGAGGCGAAACTCACCCTTCTCTTCCCACATCGTGGGCCGGGCGAAGACGAACACCTGCATGCCGTCCGTGGGGGGCGCCGGTAGCCGGCGGTTGTCCTTCTGGAACATGACGCAGCGCAGCTGCGCGGTCCGGTCGCGCAGCCCGAAGTACCAGTGCCCGCTCTGCCACGCCTTGAATCCGCTCACCTCGCCCCGCACCCACAGCGGCGCGAGGCCCGCCTCGACCACGGCCCGGGCGCGCCGGGTCACCTGCGTCACGGTCCAGGCGCCCTCGGGGGAGACGGCGGCGAACAGGTCTAAGATTTCGCCCATTGCCGAGCCGCCTGCACGGTATTGAAAAGCAGCATCGTGATCGTCATGGGCCCCACGCCTCCCGGTACGGGCGTGATGGCTCCCGCCACCTGCTTCGCTTCGTCGAACTTCACGTCCCCCACCAGCCGGTAGCCCTTCTTGGTGGCGGGGTCGTCCACGCGATTCGTGCCCACGTCGATCACCACCGCCCCCGGCTTGATCATGTCACCCGTCACGAACTCCGGCTTTCCCATCGCCACGATCAGGATGTCGGCCAGGCGAGTCACCGCTTTGATCTCACGCGTGCGCGAGTGGCACACCGTGACGGTGGCGTTGCCCCCCGGCCCGTCCTGCAGCAGCAGGGCGGCCATGGGACGACCCACGATGTTGGAGCGACCCACGATCACGGCGTGCTTGCCGGTCGTGTCGATGCCGCTGCGCACCAGCAGCTGCTGCACGCCGAACGGCGTCGCCGGCCGAAACCCCGTGGGGTCCCCGATCGACACCTTGCCGACGTTCTCGGGGTGGAAGCCGTCCACGTCCTTGGCCGGCGCCACGCGGCGCAGCACCTTCTGCGAGTCGATCTGCTTGGGCAGCGGCAGCTGCACCAGAATCCCGTGGATCTTCGGGTCCGCGTTGAGACGATCCACCAGCGCCAGCAGCTCGGCCTGCGTCGTCTCCTTCGCAAGGCGTACCGTCTCGTGGTGGAGCCCCGTTTCCTCGCAGGCCTTCCCCTTCATCCGGACGTAGGTGGCGGAGGCGGGGTTGTCCCCGACGAGGACGGCGGCGAGGCCCGGGGTGACGCCCCGGCTGGCGAGGGCACGCAGCTCGCCCTCGAGCTCCGCGCGCATCGCCAGGCCCGTGGCGGTGCCGTCGATGAGCCTAGCGGGCAAAGTCCACCGCGCGGGTCTCGCGGATGACGACGACCTTGATCTGCCCGGGGTACTGCAGCTCACGCTCGATCTTGCGCGCGATCTGGTCGGAGAGCTCGCCGGCCTTGCCGTCGTCGATCGCGCTGGGCGTCACCACCACGCGCACTTCCCGGCCCGCCTGAATCGCGAAGACCTTCTCCACGCCCGCGAACTCGCCGGCGAGCTGCTCGAGCTGGGTGAGCCGCTTGACATAGGTCTCGAATGCCTCGCGCCGGGCCCCCGGGCGCGACCCGGAGACGGCGTCCGCCGCCTGCACGATCACGCTGATCGGCGACTCGTGCGCCACGTCGTCGTGATGCGCCGCGATGCAGTTGATCACGATCGGGTGCTCCCCGTGCTTGGTCGCCACCTCCACTCCCAGCTGCACGTGGGTGCCGTCGTGCTCGTGGGTGAGCACTTTGCCGACGTCGTGCAGCAGCGCGCCGCGCTTGGCGAGCTGCGAGTCGAGCTTCAGCTCGGTGGCCATGATCCCCGCGAGCCAGGCGACTTCCTTCGAGTGCTCGAGGATGTTCTGGCCGTACGACGTGCGGTAGCGCATGCGACCCACCAGCTTCACCAGCTCGGGGTGCATGCCCTTGATGCCGGTCTCGTAGACGGCCTGCTCCCCCGCCTCCACGATCGACGACTCCACCTCCACCCGCGCCTTCTCCACGACTTCCTCGATGCGACCCGGATGAATGCGCCCGTCGGCGATCAGGCGCTCGAGCGCGAGGCGCCCCACCTCGCGCCGTACCGGGTCGAAGCACGACACGACGACCGTGTCGGGCGTGTCGTCGATGATCACGTCCACACCGGTCGCGGCTTCGAAGGCCCGGATGTTGCGGCCCTCCCGACCGATGATCCGGCCTTTCATCTCATCGGAGGGCAGCGCGACCGTCGAGACGGTGGTCTCGGCCGTGGATTCCGGGGCGAGCCGCTGGATGGCGAGGGCGAGGATCTTCTTCGCTTCCTTGTCCGCGTTGCGGCGCGCCTGCTCTTTCAGGTCCCGCGCGAGGGCGGCGGCCTCGTTGCGGGCCTCGTCCTCGAGCTGGCGCAGCAGCTCCTGCTTGGCCTCCTGCGCCGTGAGCCCGGCGACCTGCTCGAGCCGGGCACGAACGGCGAGCTCCTGCGCGGCGAGCGCCTGGTCGCGCTCCTCGAGCGCGCGGCCCCGCTGCTCGAGCCCCCGCGCGCGCTCCTCCAGCCCCGTCAGTCGCTGCTCGACGACCTGCTCGCGCCGCTCGGTCTCGCGGCGGCGGCGCGCCGCCTCCTGCTCGAACGTCTCGCGCGCCTGCATCAGCTCCTCGCGCGCCGCCAGCACCACGCGCTGTCGGGCGTCCGCCAGGAGCCGCTCGCTCTCCGCCGCCGCCGCCCGCGCCGCCGCGTCCGCCGTGCGCCGCTCGACCCGGCGCCCCACGGCGTAGAACGCCACACCGGCGGCGACGCCTCCGCCGAGGAGGCCTGCGACGATCCCCAGCACGTCCCCCATAGGATCTATCTCCAGCACCGCTCCGCGTGGCAGGCGGAGCGAGACTCGTCTACAGCTGCCCGACGACCGCCTTGCGCTTCCCGGGGGGAAGCAGTTTCGCCAAGTCGTCCGCGAGCGCGGCGAGCCGGGCGGCGACCTCGCGCTCGCCCTTCTTCGCCTGGAACAGCTCGTTCGTGATGTCGAGCGCCGCCAGGATCGCCGCCTTATGGGTCTCCACGATCGGACCCTGCGACAGCACCTTCTTGAGCGCCTGGTCCACGTACGCCGCGACCTCGCGGGTGTACTCGGGCGCCAGATCGGACCGCACCGTGTACTCGTCGCCCCCGATCATCACCTTGACCGCGTGCTTCTTGGTGCTCATGGCACGCCTCCACCCACGCCGGTGGAGCCCCCCGTCGCCGACCCCCCGGCCGCGCGTCCACCGCCGTTGCCTCCCGAATCGCGCGCCTGCTCCTCGAGGAACGTGAGCCGCGAGAGGAGGTCGTGCACCCGCAGGCGCGCCGCCTCGACGCGCTGCCGCAGCGTCTTGTTTTCCTGCTCCAGGTCCGCCACGCGGCCGCGCGCCTCGAGATCCAGCTTGGCGCCGCCCGTGCCTCCGCCCCCGCCCTTCGCGCCACTCTCCTTCAAGTCGGCTTCGGCCTTGAGGGCACGCGTGCGCCAGCCCGTCAGCTCCTCCGCTACGTGGCGGAGGATCGTCTCGAGCTGGTCGAGCACCTGTCCATCAGCCCTCTCTCCGTCGTACGCCAAGCTCGTCCTCCAGAGCCACGAGCCCCTGCGCCAGCGCCGCCTTCACCTCCGCCTCGCGCAGCGTGCGCTCGGGGTCGCGGAACGTGCAGTGCCACGCAACGCTGCGATGCCCGGCGGGGATGCCCGGCCCGCGATACTCATCGAACACCTCGAGGCGCTCGAGCAACGGGCCCACGGCGCGCTGCAGCACCGCGGCCACCTGCGCGGCGCTCACTCCCGCCGGGAGCACGAGCGCGACATCGTGCTCGACCGCCGGCTGTACCGGGAGCGGACGATACGCCAGGGGACTCCGCCCCGTCAGCGCCAACCGCACTTCCAACCCGAACAACGGGACTGCCCACGCGGGGGCGTCCGCCTCGAGGGGGCCTGCCTGCCCCACCACGTCCCCTCCGGGTTGCACCGCCACCCAACCCACCTCCCCACCCGTTGCCGGTTCCACGTTACACCCGGGGGCGGCGAGCTCTACCGCTAACTCAAAGTGGTGCTTCAAGTCCCATATGTCCATATCAGGTAGTTTCGCACCCTGGGACCAATGGGGCGGCTGGCGGGCGCCCGTGAGGACAGCCGCGACGGAGGTCCATTCCTCCACCGGGGAACCGGCGGGCTTCCGGAACACGGTCCCCACCTCGAACAGGCGGATATCGCGGTTGCCGTTCGCCCAATTGTGCTCGACTCGTCGCACCAGGCCCGGCAGCAGCCGCCGCCGCAGGTGCGCTTCCTCGGCCGACAGCGGGTTGAGAATCGTCACCGAGTCCGGCCCGTCCGGAGGGCCGAGCGGGATCGTCCGGGCCTCGAGCAAGCCGAGGCGGACCAGCCCCTCGCGCACCCGAGCGCGGGCCAGCTCCTCGGGCGCGTCGGGGACCGTCCCCGGGCGATAGGGACGCAGCTCATCGGGGAAGGCGTCGTACCCCTTCAGCCGGGCGACCTCCTCGATCAGGTCCACCTCCCGGGTCACGTCGGGACGCCAGCCCGGCACCTGGACCGCGAGCCGGCCGTCCTTGGGCGCCAGAAAGAACCCCACGGCCGTGAGCCGCCGCTCGATCTCGGCCGGCTCGACGGGCACGCCGAGCAGGTGGGCGACACGCTCGGGACGCAAGAATATTGTCTTTTCCTGCTGCGGCTCGGGCCACAGATCGAGCGGGGGCTCGCGCAGCTCCCCGCCCGCTACGGCGACGATCAGCTCGATGGCGCGACGCAGCGCATCCGGCATGCCGAGCATGTCGATCCCGCGCTCGAAGCGGTAGCTCGACTCGCTCGACAGCTCGAGCGCGCGGCGGGTGCGCCGGATGCGGGTGGGCTGGAAGTAGGCGCACTCCAGGACCAGGTCAGTCGTGGCCGGGCTCACCTCCGAATCGGCGCTCCCCATGACTCCCGCGACGATGGTAGGCCGCTTGGCGTCGCAGATGGCGGTCATGTCCGAGGTGAGCGTCCGGGTCAGACCGTCGAGCGTGACGATCTTCTCTCCCGGCTTGGCCCGGCGTACGACCACCGCCGGGCCGTTCAGCTTCGCCAAATCGAACGCGTGCAGCGGCTGGTTGAGCTCGAACAGGATGTAGTTCGTGGCGTCGACCACGTTGTTGATGGAGCGCTGCCCGATCGAAGTCAGCCGGCCGGTAAGCCATCCCGGGCTCGGCGCGACCTTGACGCCGCGAATCACAGCGATCATGTAGCGGGGGGCGCCTTCCGGGTCCTCGAGGCGAACCTCTACGCCGTCGACGACTCCGCTCGTCGCGGCGGCAGGACGGCTCCGGCCGGCGGCCACGCCGGGCTCGGCGGCCGTCGCCGTCCCACCGCCGCGACGGCTGGGGGCACCGCGAGGGCCGCCGAGGGCGGCGTCCCCGCCGGCCCGAGCGGTGCCGCCAGCCGGAGCTGGAATGGGCGGCAGCTTAACCGTCCCGCCCAGGACGGCCGCCAGCTCGCGGGCGACGCCCTTGTGGCACAGCAGGTCGGGGCGGTTCGCGGGCACGTCGATGACGATCTGATGATCCGCCACGGGCACCACGTCCAGGAACCGGCTCCCCGGGGGCGCGGTGGTGTCGAGCTCGAGGATCCCCGCGTGGTCCTCGCCGAGGCCAAGCTCCTTGGCCGAGCACAGCATGCCGTTGGACTCGACGCCGCGGATCTTGCGGCGCTCGAGCTTCACGCCGCCCGGCAGCGTGGCGCCGACCGGCGCGTAAGGGTACGTCTTGCCCGCCTGGACGTTGGGTGCGCCGCACACGACGTCGACCGGCCCTCCGGCCCGACCGGCGTCGACCCGACACAGCGACAGGCGATCGGCATTGGGGTGCTTCTGCACGTCGAGCACGCGCCCGATCAGGACGTCGCCCAGGTCGTGGTGCCGGGGGATGACGGCGTCCACGGCCGCGGCGTGCATCGTGAGACTCTCGGCGAGCTCGCGCGCGTCCAGCGGGCGGCCGAGCAGCGCCTCCAGCCAGCGGCGTGAGACGATCACCGGACCCCGCCCGCGAACTGCGCGAGGAAGCGCACGTCGCTCTCGTGGAGCAGCCGGATGTCGGCGATGCCGTGGCGAGTCATGGCGATGCGCGCGGGGCCCATGCCCCATGCGAAGCCCGAGTACCGCTCGCTCGAGACGCCGCAGTTCTCGAGCACGGCGGGATGAACCAGCCCCGAGCCGAGGATCTCCATCCAGCCCGTCTGCTTGCAGGTAGCGCACCCCGCGCCCTTGCAGATCTGGCACTGCACGTCCATCTCGGCCGACGGCTCTGTGAACGGAAAGAACGACGGCCGGAACCGCACCCGGGTGTCGGCGGTGAAGAAGCGCCGGGCGAAGGTGGCGAGGGTGGCCTTGAAATCGACGAAGCTGAGTCCCTCGTCGACGGCCAGGCCCTCGATCTGCTCGAACACGGGGGAGTGGGACGCGTCGAACGGGTCGCGCCGGTACACCTGGCCCGGAATGACGACGCGGATGGGCGGCGGGTAGCGCTCCAGCGTGCGGATCTGCACCGGCGACGTGTGCGTGCGGAGCAGGAGGCCGTCGCCAAGATA
>Ga0209577_10000939_pt1 | contig 28995 bp, 22 predicted proteins | sample GraSoiAngelo_109_FD_185874 | JGI IMG/M metagenome (GOLD analysis project Ga0209577, IMG submission 185874) | Grasslands soil microbial communities from the Angelo Coastal Reserve, California, USA - 14_0903_12_20cm (SPAdes) (version 2) | ecosystem: Environmental > Terrestrial > Soil > Grasslands...
ACGGCGGTCAGGATCGGATTGCGTTCAAGCGTGACAATAGCGGGCGAATGGCTCTGATCATAGATTTTCCCTTCTTTATTTTTCAGAAGGTAGCGTGGTACCAAAGTCAGCCATTTGTGACGACGGTTGTCGGTGGAAGCGCAGCCGTATTGTTGCTGGCGTTGTTGTTGTGGCCGATCGGAGCGATCCTGCGGCGGCACTATCGCAATCCGCTGAATCTTGATCCGTCGCGGCGGCGCTTGCGACTGCTCGTCCGGCTCGGGTGTGCCGCCCTGCTAGTCTTCGTAGTCTCCCTGGTGGTGTTCTTTCTGATGGCATTTGAACACAATAGCCTGGCTACGCCCAGCTACAATCCGCTTTTACGCCTGCTGCAATTCATAGGTTGGATTGGTGTGGTGGGTACGATCGTCGCGCTCTACGCGGCCGTACACAGTTGGCGGGAGACAAACCTTGGCACCTGGACCAGGCTGGGAAATTCGCTGCTGGCTCTGTCCTGTTTCATCCTGGTCTGGTTCGCCTTCGCTCACCACATGTTTACCTGGAACCTGCTGTACTAATCCTCGGCTTGTGGATTAGGTGCTACGCACTGAGCCAGGATCGCGTCGTCTCCCATTTCTGAAGACGCTTTCGTCGACGTAGTGGAGAGTCGCTACACCGCTCCTGCTTAACACGCCCCCGAACTTCCCGTTGTTCTGTGAGTTCCTCGCGTTTTTGCGGATCGATCATTGCAGTCTTCGCCGCAGTCGCAGCAATGAGTTTTCCCTCGAAGAGATGAACGAAAATTAATGTGCACTAATTCGATATTGCTGAGTTAAGCTCTCCGCCGCGCAGAACAGAAGGGAGCCCTCCCGTGACTTGCAATTCGAATTTCAGAACGCTGTGCATGGTCGTCGTAGCCTTCACTGTTCTCTTCGACGTTGACCCCATACCCGTAAATGCACAAGTGGCTGGAGGTACGATGACAGGCACAGTCACCGACAGCAGTAGCCGAGTCATTACCAATGTTCAGATTGCGATTGAAAACGTCGCAACTAGCGTGAAACGCGAAGTCACCACCAATGAGGAAGGTTTCTACTCGGCGCCCAATCTGTTGCCGGGAACCTATATCGTAACGTTCTCGGCGAGCGGATTTAAGACCGAGGTGCGGCGAGGAATTGCGCTGACCGTTGGAGCATCGGTAGTCTTGGACCTTTCTCTCAGGGTCGGCTCCCTTACCGAAAAGGTAATAGTGGAAAGCGAAGTACCCGCCGTGCAGTTGTCGAGCTCGGACATTAGTGCGGTGGTAAATGCAACGACAGTCCGCGAACTGCCCCTGAACGGGCGCAGCTGGACTGACCTGGCTCAGCTTCAACCCGGCGTGAGTGCGATCCACACTCAACCGGATTTCTCGGCGGGCACGGATCGTGGCAATCGCGGCTTCGGCCAGCAACTCACGATCTCGGGCGCGCGGCCGCAGCAAAACAATTACCGGTTGGATGGAGTTAGCCTCAACGATTATGCCAATGGGGCACCAGGAAGCGTGTTGGGTGGAAATCTGGGTGTGGACGCGATCCAGGAGTTTTCAGTACTAACCACCAACTACTCGGCGGACTACGGCAAAACCTCGGGTGGCGTGGTCAACGCGATCACCCGATCAGGAACGAATCAGATCCACGGGAGCGCCTACGAGTTCCTACGGAACAGCGCGCTGGATTCCAAGAACTACTTCGATACCGGCAAGATTCCCCCGTTTAAGCGAAATCAGTTTGGCGGCGCGATCGGCGGTCCGATCGTCAAGGACCACACGTTCTTCTTTGCCGACTATGAAGGCATTCGGCAATCTTTGGGCATATCAACACTCGCTTTCGTTCCTTCGGTGAATGCCCGTAACGGGCTGATCTGTTCGAACCCAGCCGGGGATCCCAGCGGTGCTTGCTCAACCCATCAGATAACCTTGGATCCTGCAGCCGCTTCGTACCTCACCTTTTACCATTCACCCGATCCCAATACTGAAATCGGCAATGGAGATATCGCAAGCTATACGTTCTCAGGACAACAGGTCGTCAACGAAAACTTTTTCACCGCACGCCTTGACCACAAATTCTCCGAGAAAAACAGTCTGTTCGGCACCTACATGTTCGATCGGACGCCGTATTCCTCCCCTGACGGTTTGAACAATGTTGAATTCGATACTCTGACGGCGAGGCAGTTTTTGTCGTTGGAAGACACTCACATTTTTACTCCTCGACTGGCGAACTCGATTCGCATCGGCGGCAATCACGAAGCGGTCGACAATAACAAGAGCCTGAAGGCAATCAATCCGGACGCAACCAGAATCGATCTTGGTGTGGGTGGCACGGCTTTTGCAGGACGGGCGGCTGCCCAGGCTTTAGTAGGTGGCCTCAGTGACTTCACTGGCGGTATCGGCGGGAGCCCGACATATCTCGACCGATGGAACTCCATCCAGGCCTATGACGATGCCTTCCTGACCAAGGGTAAGCATTCGTTGCGATTTGGCGCGGCTGTCGAACATATGTCTCTGAATGTGGTCGCGGATACTGATCCGAACGGCATCTGGAACTTCAACAGCGTGGAAGGATTTCTTCTTAACCAGCCCACAAGATTCCAGGGTGGTATTGCCAGCACACTTTCCCCGCGCAATCTTCGGCAAACTCTTTTCGGAGCATATTTGCAAGACGACTGGCGCGTGCGATCGAACCTGACCTTGAATCTCGGCCTGCGATACGAGATGTCTACCGTTATTAGCGAAACTTCAGGCAAGCTGGCGAATCTGCGGAACATCACTGATGCCACGGCTCATCTGGGCAACCCTTTCTTCAGCAACCCCACGCTCAGGGATTTCGAGCCGCGTGTCGGCTTTGCATGGGATCCCCTCGGCAAAGGCAGAACCTCCGTTCGCGGAGGCATCGGCCTGTTTGATGTGCAGCCTTTGCCCTATCAGTTCCCACTACTGGTAACGCAAGCCATTCCATTTTTTTCGTATACGGTGGTCAGGAACCCGGTTGACCTTTGCGGATGTCCACATCCCTTTTACAACTTTGGGGGCCAGGATATTACGTTTGCGGTCAACCGCCTGCGCACCACCTACCTCGAACCTCATCCCAAGCGTAACTACGTGATGCAATGGAACCTGAATGTGCAGCAACAAATCACTCCCAACCTGGCAGGTATGCTTGCCTATGTTGGCTCGCGCGGCATTCATCAGCCATTCCGGGTAGATGATGCAAATCTGGCCATTCCGACCAAGACATCAGCGGGATATGTGTGGCCCTACATTACCGACCCCAACGATCCGAACTTTGGCGGTCCCGTCGATCCTATTAACCCGAATTTTGGTTCGGTCCGAGGAATGTTTTACCGCGGCCATTCTCAGTACGATGCACTGGAAGGACAACTGGTGAAACGGATCAGCCATGGCTTTCAAGTCCAGGGCACCTTCACCTGGAGTAAGAGCATCGACACCAGTTCGGCCACTGTAGCTGGGGATGCGTTTGGCAATTCCATCTCGAGCTTGCACTGGTTTGATATGAGGCTCAGTCGGGGCCTCTCGGACTTCAATGTTGGACGCGCGGTGGTGATCAACGGCACATGGGAAGTACCTACTCCGAAGTCTATCGCTGGGCCGGCGCAATGGGCACTTGGAGGCTGGCAACTCGGACTGATCTTCACGGCCAGTGACGGGGTTCCTTTCACTGCCACGTGGGGAACCGGGTCAGATCCGGCCAACACGAACAGCGGTGACGATTGGGCATTTCCGAATCGGCTGGGTGGGTCAGGTTGCAAGAGTCTCACGAATTCAAGGAATCCCAACGCGTATATCAAAACGGAGTGCTTCGCTGTCCCCACAGCTCCCGACATGGCTTTTTGGAATCAATACTGTGATCCGCTCCCGCCAAGTCTTGGAGCACCTGTCGCATTTCCAACGTGTTTCAATCTCCGCGGGAACGCCGGCCGCAATATCCTGATCGGCCCGGGTCTCACTGATCTGGACTTCTCACTATTCAAGAATAACTACATCCGACGGATTTCCGAGAGATTCAACATCCAATTCCGTGCCGAGATTTTCAATATTCTGAATCACGTGAATTTCGCTCCGCCATCCACCCCGACCAACACCGACGTCTTCCTAGGCGACGGCACTCCCAACCCTGTGGCTGGGGCACTTACGAAGACCACCACGAGCGCGCGCGAGATTCAGTTTGCCGTAAAGGTGATCTTTTAGCGTAAGGATAGGTATGCAGTCGGGAATTCGGTCGGATGGTTGGCCACCGCTGCTTGACCGCGGGCTGTCCCGCCCTCAACAAAAGGAAGCAAGTTAGCCATGAGTTCTACTCCCATGCGACTCGATGTCCACAGCACGAATGGGAGCTCATCCACGCTACCTGGCGGGGAAATCGTACGGAGAGCTCGCCACCGGATTGCCCGGCGACTGCTGCCGTTCCTCTTTCTGCTCTACGTCATTGCCTTCCTCGACCGAATGAATGTGGGGGCCGCAGCGCTGCAGATGCCGCGTGACCTGGGATTCAGCGAAGGTGTAATCGGCTTCGGGGCTGGGATTTTCTTTCTGGGTTATTTCTTGCTGGAGATTCCCGGCGCGCTGATCGTAGAGCGGTGGAGCGCGCGCCTCTGGATCGCTCGCATCATGATTTCATGGGGCCTGATGACGGTGCTGATGGCCTTCATCCAGACTGCCCATCAGTTCTACCTTGTGCGTTTCCTGGTGGGCGCAGCTGAGGCAGGTTTCTTTCCCGGCGTCATCGTGTATTTGACGCACTGGTTTCGATATCAGGACCGAGCCAAAGCCGTCGCATTTTTCTATGCGGCAAACCCGCTCTCTTACGTCATCGGTTCGCCGCTTGCCGGTTTGCTCCTGGGACTCTCCTGGCTAGGCCTAAGAGGCTGGCGCTGGCTGTTCATCATCGAAGGCATTCCCGCGGTCGCATTGGGATTGATCACGATCTGGTACCTCACCGATCGGCCTGAGCAAGCCCGTTGGCTGCCGGAGGAAGAGAAATCCTGGATTATCAGCGAACTGCAGCAGGAAAAAGAAGCCAAGCGGCGTCATCGTTCATTTCAGGTATGGGAGGCGCTTCGTCATCGGGATGTGATTCTGCTCACCCTGTGCTACTTCTGTGCCATGACCGGAAGCTACGGCATTGCATTCTGGTTGCCCACGATTCTCAAGCGTCTTTCGGGCAAAAGCGATTTCAAAGTGACTCTGCTCGCTGCCCTGCCATACGTAGCCGCGTTCATCACGCAGCAAGTTAACGGGTGGCACTCTGATCGTACGCAGGAACGCCGTTGGCACGCGGCCTTACCCGTCTTCGTGTGTGGTATAGCGCTTGCTCTGGCAGTTCTCTCGCGCGCGAATTTGGCGTTATCTGTCGGGTGGTTTGTTGTCGCCGGGGGAGCGTTCTACGGTTTCCAGCCTGTGTTCTGGGCCGTGCCGACGCGATTTCTGAGTGAGTCCGCCGCCGCCGCGTCGATTGGACTTATCAATTCTGTCGGCAACCTGGGGGGGTTCGTCGGACCCATGGTGATGGGCTATCTAGCCAGTCGAACGCACTCCTTCTCGGCCGCATTGCTCTATCTCGTAGCTAGTTTGTTCGCGTCGGGCATTCTCATGCTTGCCGTCGGCAAGCAAGCGGGCCGGAGTGAGAATCCTGTCTAGAGGCTCTGGCAGAGTGGCGATTGTAGGTTTACGCCCACAGCCGAACGACGGTCTCTTTTCATGCAGTCTTAAGAATCATTGGGAAGAATTGGTTGAATCGAGGATAGATTCCATGTCGAAAGTGAGATTGTGCCTCGCGGTGTGGATAGGATTAACCGGAATGCTGGCCTGGACCGAGAGCAAGCCGGCAGCCGAAAATCTCCTGCTCTACGTTGGGAACAGTCGTGGAGACGACATCAGCATTGTGGATTTGAACTCGTTCAAGGTAATCGGAGACATCAAACTCGGCGAGCGCATTCACGGGGTCACGGTCCAGCCGGACGGCAAGCGTTTGTTTGTCACAGTGGAGTCCGACCATACGCTCCGGATCATTGACACCGCTACCCGCCAGGTTATTGGAAGCGTGAAGGTGAGCGGTCGTCCCAACCAGGTCGCTGTCACTCCCGATGGAAAGTATGTAGCAGTTCCAATCCGCGACGGGGACAAAGTGGACATCGTGGACGTTGGGAAACAAGCAGTGGTCAAGAGCTTGCCTATTAAGGAACCGCATAACGCGCTGAACACGGGCAGCAATCGCTACATGTTCGTCAGTTCGATGGGATCCCACGAGATCAGGGTCATCGATTTAGAGAAAATGGACTACTCTGCAGTCATCCCAGCCGGTGGACGACCACGGCCGTATGCGGTCAGTGCCGATGGGAACACCATGTTTGTCGCGGTCGCGGAGCTCCATGGATTCAACATCGTTGACGTTCCGGAGAAAAAAGTCATTCAGAGGGTGGAAATACCCGCCGAACATCCCACTCCCCATCCTCTGCAATACGAAACCGCAGATACCCGCACTCATGGGCTTGCGCTGACTCCCGATGGGAGCGAACTGTGGGTATCGAGCCTGCTCGATGACTGCGTCTACATCTACGATGTGAAGGCGAAGAAGATCGTGGGAAAAGTGGCTACCGGAACTGGTCCAAACTGGCTTGCGTTTACACCCGATGGTAAGTTTTTGAGCGTAAGCAACGCCGATTCCGATGACGTTTCTGTCATCGACGTTAAGAGCCGTCGGGAACTCACGCGAATCAAGGTTGGCAAAGTTCCAAAACGGCTGACAGTTGCGGTCGCCCCGCCTGGCAATATGCAGAACTGAACTGTTTTTAATGTTGCGTTAATGCACGGTTCAGACTGATGTGGGCCTAATGGTGGACGCAATCTGTGCTCATCACTAACAGTTTCTTCAAACCTGGAGATCAAAATGAACAAAGCGCGCGTCCTCATCATGCTCGCGGCGATTTTTGCATTCGGCACCGGTGCTTTTGCACAAAAAGCGCCACTCAAACTCGAGCATACAACGCCCCTTCCGGAACTCCATGACGGCGATTTCGACCATATGCTGGCGGATGTCGAAGGAAACCGTCTGTTCGCCACCGCAGAAGAAAACTCCAAGGTCTTAGTGTTTGATCTCAGAACCAACAAACTGATCCACACCATTGATGATCTCAAGGCCCCGCACTCGCTTCTTTATCGGGCGGACTTGAAGAAGCTCTTTGTGGTCGACGGCGATCTGGGCGAGGTCAAAATCTACGAAACGGTGTCCTTCAAACCTGTCGGCAGCATCAAGCTGCGCGAGGGGGCGGACGCGAGTACCTATGATTCCGCCGCCAAGTATCTGTACGTCGTGAACGGTGGCAAGGATGCCAAGCTTCCCAATTCCTACATCACGGCGATCGATACCGACGCCGGCAAAACCGTCGGCGAGATCAAAATGGATTCCAACGATGTAGAAGGCATGGCTTTCGAGAAGTCAGGCCCTCGAATGTTCGTAAACGTCCGCGGAAACAGTACGGTCGAGGTAATCGATCGTACCAACCGCAAGCTGCTGGCGACGTGGCCGATCTCTGAGGTTGCGAAGAAGCCCACTGCAATCGCTTTGGATGAAGGCTCCCATCGGCTGTTTGTCGGCACACGGGATCCCGGCAAACTGGTTGTCCTGGATACGAACTCGGGGAAAGTTGTAAGCAGTTATCCGGCGGCGGCCATGGTGGATGACATGGCCTACGACGGCGGCCACAAGCGAATCTATTTCGCGGGGACAGAGTTCCTTGACGTATTCCAGCAGACAGACCCAGACCACTATGAACGGATTGCGCACGTAGCCACAGCGTTCCGGGCGAAGACGGCGATTTTCGTTCCTGAGCTCAATAAATACTTTCTGGCGGTTCCGCATCACGAGAAACAGATTGCGGAACTTCGCGTATACGATGTTGTGCCTTGAGGGGGGCGCGGGAGGTCTCACCGTGTAGACGCCAGTGGGACCTTCTCAGCGTCATGCCCGGTACCTAATGAGCCGGGTTAGCGGGCTGACACGCCTGCGCTCGCGGAAACTTCCTCGGCGATCACTTCTCCCATTTGGCGAGTGCTTGCTTTGCCGCCGATGTCACGAGTTCGCACACTCGAACTCGCAAGCACCTTGAAGATGGCTTGTTCCACAGCATGAGCGGCCTGCTCTTCGCCGAGATGTCGCAACATCATCGCGCCCGTCCAGATTTGTGCCACCGGGTTCGCGATCCCTTTTCCGGCGATGTCTGGAGCCGATCCATGCACAGGCTCAAACAAGGATGGATACTCCCGCTCGGGATTCAGGTTCGCTGCGGGAGCGAGACCCATGGATCCTACGACTGCGGCCCCCAGGTCCGACAAAATGTCACCAAACAGGTTGGAGCCGACCACCACATCAAACCAGTCAGGATGCGCCACGAGATGCGCGGACAGGATATCGATGTGGAACTGATCGGCTTTCACATCGGGATATTGCTTTGAAATTGCCGCGAAGCGTTCGTCCCAGAAAGGCATGGAGAAAACAATACCGTTGGACTTGGTGGCCGACGTCACGTGTTTTTTCCGGGTGCGAGCCAGTTCGCAAGCATATCGGATGATGCGGTCGCAGGCGCGGCGGGTGAATATCGATTGCTGAATCGCAATATCGTCCTCGGTGTTGCGGTTCAGGCGCCCGCCTACCTCGGAATATTCTCCTTCGCTGTTCTCGCGCACGATGACGAAGTCGATCTCTCCGGGCTTGCGCCCGCTCAGCGGGCTGGTAATCCCTTCCAGAAGGCGCACCGGACGTAAATTGACGTACTGCTTAAAGCCGCGCCGGATGGGAATCAACAAGCCCCACAGGGAGACATGGTCGGGCACGCCGGGATACCCGATCGCACCCAGGTAGATAGCGTCAAACGGGCGCAGCTGTTCGAGCCCGTCCTCCGGCATCATGCGACCTGTTTTCGCATACCTTTCACAACTCCAATCGAAGTTCTGCCACGAGAACGAAAGGTCGAAGCGGTGCGCAACCGCTTCCAGCACGCGAACGCCTTCGGGGACAACTTCACGGCCAATTCCGTCTCCCTCGATCACCGCTATTTTGTAGGCTTTCAAGTTTCTTCTCCGTTAAGTCGCTTCACGCCGACATTATTTGCTGCAAAGAGCTGTCAGAGTGCGCACATCAGAAACGCCTTCGAGCTTGCGCACGAGCTCAATCACGCCATCGGCCTTCGATTTGGGCCACTCCGCAAACGCGGCACAACCTTGAAATTTCTCAGCCACTTCTTCAAAGCTCATCGGATTCGACGGACTGCCTTTTCCGAAATCTGCCCTGCCCGTGATGACGCGCCCGTCTTTCAGCGTGATCTTGAGGATGGTGGTCATCTTGTCGTAGCCCGCCTTTTCAGCTTCCGGGTCAGTATAGAAGCGCACCCGCCCAATCATATCCTGCACGTCGGGACGGTTCACCACCGCATCCGTGAACTTCGTCTGGTCCGCCTTGCCGTCCACCAGCAGGATCGCCATGCAGAACTCCATGCTGAATTTTGCCTGCAATCCGGTCGTCGGACGATGATGTATCAGCGTATTGAGCATGTTGTGATTGGTGCCGACTTCCACTTGCGCGACATCGGCTGCACGGATCGAGTTCTCCCGGATCAGGCGCTGGAGTTCGGTCATCCCCGGATGAGTCAGCGATCCGGAAGGAAACGGCTTGATTGAAACTCCCGGGTTTTGGAATGTCCAAGGCTTTCCCAGATGATCGAGAATCGCAGAGGGATCGTAGGTTCCACCATAAGCATGAAAGAAGCCCCGTTGCGCCTCCAGAATCTGTTCCGCGCCCGTCCAGCCGAGCGCAGCCAGATCGACGGCGACCACTCCGCTCTCGGTTGCATGACCCGCCTGAAACGGTTTCATCATGGTGCCGAAATTTTCGCGCAATCCAGCAGCCTGGCTGGCGGCAATCGCGAATGCGCGCGCGGTGTGAACAGTATCCAGACCCTTGAGCCGCGCGCATGCGGAGGTCCCCCCAAAGACACCACAGGTACCGGTGGAATGAAATCCGTCTTCATAGTGGCGGGGTGAGATCGCTTCCGCTATCTTGCATTCCACTTCCACACCAAGCTGGTAAGCCAGGAGGAGATCTTTGCCACTCCTGCCGCCCACTTCAGCCGTAGCCAGCGCTGCCGGCAGCACGCACACCGTGGGATGCACCAGCAATCCATAGACGCGGTCTTTGCCCACAGCGAGCTGTGTGTCGTCGAAGTCGTCGACGTGAATCGCAATTCCGTTGGCGAGAGCAGCAAAGCGGGCCGGTAGCTTGGCCGCGGATCCCAACACGACGGCGGCCCCCGACTGGCAACCAAGAGATCTAATGTACTGCTGGATTAAGGGCGCAGTTTCCGCTTTCGATCCACTGAGCGCCAGTCCCAGGCCGTCGAGGATCGACTTCTTACCGAGTTCGATCGTCTCAGGGGGAATGCCTGTCAATTGTGTGTTGACGACAAACTCGGCGACCCGGGAAGTGAGCTTGTCGACCTTTGGGAACGTTGCTTCCTTACAAGTCTGGTCGACTTCAGGTCCACCGAAGGCGCGTGCCCGCGAACCGAGAATTCCAAATGTAACCGCGATCCCGGTAGTGTTTCTTAGCAGATCCCTTCGCTTCATGAGCTTGACCTTCCCGGTCCTCTCACTTCAGTCGCTTTGCTGCGGGAGCAGACCAATAGCAGGCAAGCAAATAATCTCCGAGCCATAAAGGGATAACGATGCTGGCCGCTTAACATGAAGTTCGGCTGAAGACCCGATGAAACATTGTTCAGGATTCTAAAGCCACACGAGCAGTTAGCTTGGCAGGTCTCAAACCGGCCGCGGGCCCGAATTCTGAACGATTTTTCATGTGAAGTACGCTACCGCTTGGAGCGATCGACATTATACTGATGCGGCAGAAAATCGCTTAGTGCGGTAGAAACTCGATGCGCATCCTTCTGGTGGAAGACGAGGAAAAGGTTTCCAGTTTTGTCGCTCGCGGACTCTCGGCCGAGAGGTTTGCGGTTGACGTCGCGCTCGACGGCCAATCTGGGCTGGACCTCGCCACTACCTACCACTATGACCTGGTGATACTCGACCTCATGCTCCCGAAACTGGATGGGAGCGAAGTTCTTCGGCGGATTCGGACGCAGAATACGCACGTACCGGTGCTGATTCTCACTGCTCGCGATGCAGTTGCGGACAAAGTGGGAAACTTCGAGGCCGGTGCTGACGACTACCTGACCAAACCATTTGCTTTCGCTGAATTGCTGGTTCGCACTAAAGCCTTGCTTCGGCGCGGACCCGTGACCCGCGATAGTGTGGTTCGTGTAGCCGATCTGGAACTGGATCGCCTTTCACAACAAGTGAAACGCGCGGGGCAGCGCATCGAGCTTACCTCGAAGGAATACTCGCTGCTGGAATATCTCGTCTCCAACGCTGGCCGCGTCCTCTCGCGGACAATGATCATCGAGCACGTTTGGGATCAGAGCTTCGACGGAGTCACCAATATCGTCGATGTATATGTCCGCCATTTACGCAGCAAAGTGGATGATCCCTACGTACAGAAGCTGATCCGCACGGTACGCGGGGTCGGCTACACCGTTACCAACGGAGCGTTATCGTGAACGTTCGCTCGTTGCGCTTCCGCATGACGGCTTGGTATGCCGGGCTCCTCCTGTGCGCTCTGCTGATGTTTGGGGTGTCGGTATACTTGGGGCTGGAACGCTACCTGAATTGGACATTTCAGAGCATGCTGGTCTCCGAGTGCCGCACCATCGGTACCGAACTACTTGCTCAGTTGCCTGCCAAGCGCGCTGGCTGGCTTGCGGCCGAGGTCAACGAGGCGTATGCCCCGGAAGTAAACGGGCGCTTCATCCGCGTTTATCGAGATGGCACAGGCATCGTCTATTTATCAGGGACGCCAAAAGATGGCGCCTTCGAGCCATCCGAGATTCCTTTCCCGCAAGGAAACCAAAGAGATGGGGTTCGCCGCATTCACCTCAAGGACGGGCGTCAGTTGCTCACCCAGGCGATGACCTTCACAACTCCCGATGGCAGCCATTTTCTTGTAGAAAGCGGGACCCCGTATCAGCAGATACAGATCGTTCTGCACGGATTGTTGTTAACCGTTGCGATCTATACGCCGTTCATTGTGTCGCTGGCGATCGCGGGTGGTTATTGGCTCATGCGACGATCGCTTCAGCCGGTAGATGAAATCACCGAGAGAGCCGAGGGCATCACATCCAGCAATCTGAGCGAACGCCTGCCCACCATCCGAACAGGAGACGAACTCGAGCGCCTGTCGACCGCCCTGAACCGCATGATCGGACGTCTGGATGATGCATTCCAGCACATCAATCGTTTTTCTGCGGATGCTTCTCATGAGTTGCGCACACCATTGACCATTTTGCAGTTGGAACTAGAAGGCATCGTGCACAACTATCCGCTGAGCGAGTCTCTTGAAAACCAGATCGGCAGCGCCCTGGAAGAGACCCACCGAATGTCCCGGATCGTCGAGAGCCTGCTCACGATTTCTCGCCTGGATGCGGGCGAGGTGAAACTAGACAGATTGCCGCTGGATCTCAGCGAATTGATCACTCGCACTGCTGGCGAGATGAACGTTCTGGCACAGGAAAAGTCGATTGCGCTTTGTACCTCCGTCGAGGCTGGCATTTCCCTCGACGGTGATCGTACACACCTTCAGCAGGTCATCGTGAACCTCATCGACAATGCAATCAAGTACACGCAGGTAGGCGGCACGATTCACGTGAGTCTGTACCTGGAAGGCGGCAAAATCATAGTCGAGGTATCTGATAACGGGGCGGGAATTCCAGCGCAAGCGCTTCCTCATGTGTTCGAGCGCTTTTATCGGGCTGATAAAGCTCGTTCTCGCGCCTCCGGCGGCGCTGGACTCGGACTTTCTATCGTGAAGGCGATCTGTACAGCGCATTCCGCGGGAATTTATGTGACAAGCGAGGAAGGACTGGGCAGTCGCTTCCGTGTGGAATTTCCGGCGATTTCCGCTTCTCACACAGCCAATTGCTCCAGTTGAGGTACGAGGCGTCCTTATCTCAACTCCGTCATTCCAATCATCAATGGGCATGGAGGGACGGGCATCTCGCCCATCCAGGGCGAACCTCCCTTTCCAAAAACAGGTCGTTGGTCTACACCCTGTTTGCTCTGTGGAAGGTTTAGCGGTCTACGAGCTGCTAAACTACGGCCACAAAAAAGGAAGGCGATAATTGAAAGCGCCCACGCTCTATCGAATCGCTGCTGTTCTTCTGCTGCTCTTTGCCGTCGGACATACACTTGGTTTTCGCCAGTCCGATCCCAGATGGGGAGTGGAGGCGCTTCTGGGCTCAATGCGGTCCATACACTTTGACGTGCAGGGGTTTAGCAGGACATATTGGGATCTGTTTGTTGCCGCCGGATTCTGTGTCGGCGTGTTTTATCTATTCGCGGCGATATTAGCGTGGCAGCTAGGTGGCCTTCCGGCAGAGACTTTGGCGCTGATGCGCGGCACGGCCTGGGCGTTCGCCCTCTGCTTTGCCGCTATCACGGTTCTGAGCTGGAGATACCTCTTTATCCTTCCTATCGTTTTCTCTTTCCTTATAGCGGTGTGTTTGATTGCGGCGGCATGGCTTTCCGCCAAACCAATCTGAGCCGTTGTTCGTGAAAATCCGCATTTCAGCGGTCATGCCAAGCGGGCATTTATGCGGACTTGTAGATCGACGCGAGATGGAGGGTGGCGGTGCGAGCAAAAAAATCGCGGCCAGTTCATTGGCCGCGATTGCGAATGGTGAAAAGATTCAGTAAACCTAGCACTCGGCGTTCGACGCTTGATTACGCCTCCTGTTCAGTTGCGCCTACACGCCTCGTGAGGTTCCGCGGGCGAAGTGCATGATCAGACTGATCAGGAAGACTGCCAGGAAGATGTAGAAGATGATCTTGGCAATCCCGGCAGCGGCGAATGCGACGCCACCGAAGCCCAAGAATCCTGCCACCAGTGCAATCACAAGAAACACCAGCGCGTAATACAACATGGAACCTCCTCGCCTAGCTCAATGCTTAGGCAGTCTCAGCGTACGAAAATCGGGCGCGACAGGCCATACAGGGAACAGATCAGTTTTGGATCTCAAGAGACTAAGGTCGACAGGACGCAGCCCTCCCCGATTCTCTGTATGGCTGAGCAGGAAAACTAGAATTATCAATTCTTTTGTGAAGCTGCGCTCCGATACAGAACGCTCAAAAGGCCCTGAGGGAAGCGATCCGAAGTCTCCCGAGAACGAGCCTCTCCCATCGGAGAAGCCCAGTCACACGACCCACAAAGGTAGCCCTTGCCTCGACAACAAACGGGCGCTGACCGATTATGCCGACGCTTTAGATAAGCTGTGGCAGCCGTAACCAAATCAGATCGGGTGTCGGGCGTGCGTGGGCGGCGAGGTGAGCATCGTGCCAAGGGCAGAATTTAGCTCGACCTCGACCGACCACCCACGAAACAGCGCGGCGGTACAGGGCCAGTGTTAGTGCCTTAAGCCGTTAATTCACCCTACGCCGCCATCGAACTCTCCTGTGACGGCTCCAGCTTCACCTTGACCCATCCGGGCTCTCTTTTGTCGAAAGCCTTGTAGGCTTCGATGACGGAAGTTATGGGTTCTCGCTGCGTGAGAATCTCCGCTGGATCGAGCCCGCCAGTTCGAACGAGCTCAATGAGATGCGGTATGTACCGGCGATGATTGCAATTTCCCATCATCAGCGTGAGGTTCTTTTCCATCGCGTTCCCGATGGGGAATGAGTCCATCGAACCGTAGACACCAATGATCGATATAGTGCCCGCCTTGGCGACCGCCTCGACACCCCAAGTAAGGACGATGGAGGGCGCATCGCCAGGCTCCCAATTCCCGTTGTCGGGACTAGCTTCGGGAGCGACCTTCTCCTTTTCCCAGACGTGTTTCTTCGCAGCTGACTTCGCGGCCGGGCCGCGGTGAGGGCGATTCGCGTCGATGCCGACGGCATCAATCACACGGTCCACACCGATGCCCGAGGTTAATTCTTTGATGGCTTCGATGGGGTCTTCGGCATTGAAGTCGATCACCTCGGCGCCTTGGGCGCGGGCCATATCGAGTCGCGATGGAATAGTGTCAATTGCGATCACCCTGCCCACGTCGAACAACTTCGCGCAGGCAACACAAAATTGTCCAACCGGCCCAAGTCCGAACACCGCAACGGTATTGCCGGGCTTGATCTGCGCGTTGTCGGCGCCCATGTAGGCTGTCGGCACGATGTCGGAAAGGAGGATCGCCTGGTCGTCGTCGACCTCGTCTGGCAGCTTCACTGGACCGACGTTGGCGAATGGGATGCGGGCTTTCTCGGCCTGCAAGCCGTCGAAGGGCCCAGAGCTCTTCGGCCCTCCGAAGAAGGCAGTTCCGGCGGTCGGTCCGTTGGGATTTGCGCGATCGCACTGTGCGTAGTATCCCGCCCGACAATACGAACAGTTACCGCATGCGATGGTGGAAGGAATCACCACACGATCCCCAGGGGAGAGATTCCGCGCAGCGCGGCCGATTTCTTCAACGACGCCCACACCTTCATGTCCGAGAATGGTGCCTTCCTGCATTCCCGACACAGTGCCGCGAATCAGGTGGAGGTCGGTGCCGCAAATGGCGCTTGCTGTCAGCGCCACGATGGCGTCAGTGGGCTCTTTGATTTTGGGTTCTTTTACGTCTTCTAAACGGATGTCGCCAATGTCGTGAAATACGACGGCTTTCATATCTGCTCTCCATTAATCGAAGTGGTGAAGGGGCGTGCGAAGACGCCAAGTTTCAGAATTGGGGATGAGCGGAGCCGTGTTCGGCGCACGGATCCGCCCGACCAAGGAAGATTAAACCGCCTTCTTAAACGTGTCTGCGCTCTCGGAGCCCTTTGTACTTGCCGGGCCTACCGTGCAGGTGCTGCATCCGGCCACAGCTTCTTTGCGGCGTTCGCGCAGACGAGCCTGGAAAGTATCCCAGCGGCCTCCGATCCCGACGGCACTGTTATCGATGATGACTGCGTCAGTACCTGCCGGCACGATGCGACTGGGCGAGGTGCCTTTCTCGGTCAAAGGCTCTTCCCGAAAACTTTGCCGGCTGGTCTCCGGCACGCGCGCGCCTTCGGCACGCAAAGAAGACTGATTGCCCTGGAGTTGTTGTGTGGTGGGCGTGATATTGCGATCGGTTTCCGCGCGGTGCATTACGGGACTGGCCTCCCACTTCGACCGATAGCGAACTTCATAGTCCGCCCAGCCTTCCTGGGAATTGAGGTCGGACTCATTGTAGGGTGGAAAACTCTCGACCTGTTGCTTGGTCAAATCAGAAGCAAAATCGTCTTCGTGCCTGCTCGCGGGGCGTAATCGCTCAGCGGGCACAATGAACTTTTTGCTTTTAAGCCAGCCGCCTGTGTCGACGACCACGTAGCCAATGTTTCCGCTGGAATGATCGAAAATGACATCGTCTATTTTTCCGAGTTTGTCGTCGTTGAGCCCGTACAGCGTAGCTCCGCGAATATCTTCCGCAGCATCGGGAAACTGATAATTTCCTAAACGTCCGTAATGCGCCATATTTCTCCTCCGGTAAAACCTTTATCGATAGGACTTGTGAGTTAGATGCCACAGCCCTGGGGGAGTGTTTTACTCAAGCATCCACCGGACCTTACTAGGACCGCGCAGTTGAAAGAAGAGCACCGATTGGGAGAGCAATCCTTGAACATCTTTTCGACCGTTCTTCCTCGTTGCGCTCGGCTTCTCGAACAGTGTTTCCGTCGCCGGTAATTCAACGACCTTAGGTAGAAAGCGTCGGATCTTTAGCGTGGAGATGGCGTCAGGGATCTGAGGTAGGCGACCACGCTCTCGGCGTCCTCGCGGCTCATGCGAAATTGTGGCATGGGCGGCCGGAGCCGTTGGCCATCGCGCCAGACTCCCGTGGTCAGAAGCCTGATCATGTCAGCATCACTGCCGCCGGGAGAACCCGCAATGCGAGGCGCCTGAAGCGGCCAATCTCCCATGGGCTGGGCCGGGAGCAACCACAGCGGAGCTCCCTCGAGCCATTGGCCACGTTCGAGATCGCCTGCGCTGTTGCGGGGAGTATGACACTGGCTGCAGACGGCCACGTCCTCGACAATGTACCGGCCACGATTTACCAAGGCAATGTTGGCATTGTTCTTGAGGTGGTCGTTCGTCTGCTGAGCAGCTTGCGTCCAGCTGTCGTGAACGAGAATCGGAATTATAAGAAGTGCAAGGAGAGCTACCAGTAGTAAGTCCGGGAGTCGAGTCCGGGTAACAGAAAAGAGAGACGAACGTGTCATGACAGGTACGACCAAACCTCTGGTAGGAGTTTCTCATGTGCAATCGGACCCCTGCGATCCTGTAAGGCCTGTAGCTGGCGGTGAAATTCCGTGAGGTGCAGATCGTTGCATATACAGAAAGAAATGGAGACGTTGACAAAGGAAGTCGGGCAGGAGCGTGGTCGTCAGCGCGACTTTCCCTGGAAGAGCAGAGCAGTAAGCAAACATTCACGCATTTCTATCTTCGTCGAACAAACTTCTACTTAGCATAAAGCATCAAAGGCTCGCTCGAAACCCTTCCGTTCAGGGAACCTCCAGGAGTCGAACCCATGAAAGTCAGAAGTCCCCTGTCTATGCAGCGGTTCCTCGCTCGCATCGCTAGTCTCGCGCTCTGTCTCTCGGGCGCAGTCGGCAACAGCCTCGCTCAACACGCGGTTCCCCCGTCCCTAGCAGCGTCTCCCGTGCACTTCGTGGCGAATGCGCAGGCAACCAATTGCAAGAGCGGCATCGCGGCGATACGCATCTACACTGCTCCTGGTGTGAATGCATACACCGTGAACGCTGCGAGCTTAGACACGCGCCTTTCCCTGTCATCAGGGACGTACAACATTGTGATTCAGGCTTGGGACAACTGTGGGCATGTGTATCAGGCGCCCGAGACGATCACGGTTCATTGATCGCACCTCACGCAGTGCGCTTTGAACGCCTCAGCGCGACAGAATCGAAAAGCCCCACGTCTCGAGATGTGGGGCATTTGTTTTGAAAGCTGCGCGCCGCAGCTTTCGAGGCGCGGGTAGCGGCCGCTATCACTGGGACAGCCTGGACAAGCCACTGGTTCGTTGAAATGGACGCGACGATGACGTAGCATCGGCGGACTGTGAGGTCTGCCATGAGCACCGATGTTTCAACCGCCGCGAAACCTAAGCGCGAAATTCCGGTCGGTCTGATCGATGACGCGCGGAAACACGTGTACGAGGCCGCAGTACGGACCCCGCTCCTGCGCCTTAACTATGGCGGACCGGCGGAAATTTACTTGAAGTTAGAGTGCCTGCAGCCAATCGGGTCCTTCAAGATTCGAGGAGCGTATAACGCGGTTCGGCTCCTGCCAGAGGAGCAGAGGAAACGCGGGGTCTGGACTGTGAGCGCCGGCAACGCCGCGCAAGGAGTAGCGCTGGCGGCGCGCAAGGCAGGCGTCCCTTGCAAGGTGCTGGTTATGGACACGGCCCCGGTGGCCAAACTGGATGCGGCACGGCGTCTGGGTGCCGAAATCGTGAAGGCTTCTTACGATCAATGCTGGCAGGCGCTGGCGGATCGGACGCATCCCGCCATGAGCGGATCGTTTGTGCATCCTTTCGAAGATGACGCATTCATTGCGGGCAATGCCTCGGCGGGCCTGGAGATCCTCGAAGATCTGCCAGATGTGGAGTGCATCATCGCGGCTTTTGGCGGAGGAGGATTGTCGTGCGGGATCGCGGCTGCCATGAAAGAGCGCAGCCCTCAGGTGAAGGTGTTCGCGGCCGAACCGGAAACGGCAGCGCCCCTGGCACGTTCGCTCGCAATGGGCTCGGCGCAAAAGTTTCCTGACTGGAAAGCGAGTTGGGTGGACGGGTGCGGAGGCAAATCCGTGTTTCCGCGAATGTGGGACCTGGCACATCACCTGTTAGCCGGATCGATCGTGTGCACGCTGGAGGAGATCAGGCAGGCGCTGCGCCTTCTGGCGGAGCGGAACCATGTAATCGCCGAGGGCGCGGGCGCATGTGCGGTCGCGGCCGGGCTCAGCGGGAAGTGCGGTTCCCGGAAGGTTGCGTGTGTGGTCAGTGGCGGGAACATCGATCTGGCAAAGTTCGCGGATTTGGTATCGGATGTCTGAGCCTGAGAAAAAATAACAACCAAGGACACGAAGTTACACGAAGGAAAGCGGGCAATCGTCGACGGGATCGCTTTTGGGCGTCGATCTTCAGCCGTCAGTCGTCGGGAGACCCTGACGAACCTGCGCGAATTGTTCGAGCTCCATTATGAATCGCGTGCGGATGGATACGTGGCTCTGGGCGGCGAGATTTTTCAAGACGCGTACGCTTGCGAAACGGGCATGTGAACTGGGCCGCGTCGAATCGAATGGACAGGCCGCCAAGCCGGCGCGCGACGTTCGCATCGGGGACATGCTGAAAATCGCCAATGAGGGTGGGGACTTTCAGGTTGAGGTCTTGCTTGTAAGCGAGACACGCGGCCCGGCTTCCGTGGCGCAGACTCTCTATTGCGAAACCCAGGCGAGCCGGGAGTTGCGCCAAAAACTCGCCGACGAACGCCGGGCGAGCAGACAGTTCGAAACGCTTCCACTAGGCAGACCATCCAAGCGCGACCGGCGGCAAATCATCCGGTTCCGGGAAAGAGGATGAGCGCGCACGGCGGCTAGACTGCCGGACAAGGCTGGAAGGACGACCAGTCAATTCCCCGCTGAAATTCTTCGTGTGGCTGGAAAACAGCTTTGAAATTGAACGCGTATTCCGTCGGACCGTGAGCATCGAGGTGGGCGATGCGCTTTTTCGCCTCGTCGATACCAGGCTTATGCCCCGCGGGCACCCACCAGAGCGCGAGATAGTTGCTGGCGAAAGCCTCGAACCACTCCTGGCGCTGGCGAACGAGCTCGATGTGAACGGTGCGATAAACATAATTGCGGAGTGCTTCGACATTTTCCCAGACGGACATGTTCATCAGGATTCGATCGTCGTCGTTATAAGGACGGAAGTAGGTCGCGTTTCCCTCCGAAGTCTGAAGCCGCCAGACGAAGCCGGGACTGCGATCGGCAAGCGCATTGAGTTCATCCAAGCGGCTCATGAAGCCCGCCATGCGCGGATCGTCAAGAGGAGCTTTGATGCGGCCAATGTTGACTTGGGCTAGATGGTAGGTGGTCATGTGGCGTCCTCGTCTCGGGACAGTAGATGCTGGCGAGGGGACGCGGTTTCAGAAAAACTCCGCCATGTTGGGAGCCTGCGCGGCGGCGCCCGGATAGCTGGAAATTCCCAGGCCCTGCAGGATGAGGCGCAACGTGCTCTGGTGCTGGTATAGCGTCGTGGATTGAAAGCCCGATTTTGCCTGGGGGCTCACAATAACGGCAGCCACATGTCCGCCGCCGTGCGTGGAGTCGTTGCCGCCGGCCTCGTCAAAAACAATGATCAACAATCCATCCTTCTGAAACGCCGGGCTGTTTATCAGGGCGGACATGTTTTGCTGAAGCCAGAGGTCCGCCATCGGGAGGATTCCATCGTGTGCATCGTCGATCAAGTTGGGCACGACGAAGGAGAAATTCGGCAACTGGCCGCTGCTCACATCCGAGGCGAATTGCGAAAAGGGAACCAGGTTATTGACCTCGGAGCTGCTGTTCACGACGTCGGTAAAGTAGGCGAATATGTTGTGGCGTTTCGCGTAGGGGTATACATCTCCCCCCGTGTATCCGACGGAGGGCAGACCTTCCGCATAGGATTTCCAGGTTTTGCCCGCGGTGAGCAGTTCGCGAACGATGTTGTCGTCGCTCACGGTGCCGGTGAAAGAATCGTTAGTCGTGATGATCTGGCCGGTTGTGAGCATGAGGTAATTCCCGATCGAAGGATGGATGTTGGCGTAGTACTGGGTCGCCAGACCGTACTTGGTGGCAAGGCTGTTCAAATAGGGCATCGCAGGATTGCCAATCACGTCGGAGTAGCCGTGATTCTCTTCCATGACCAACACGACATGACCGAACTGCGGGAGTGAGCCTGCAGCGGCCCCGCCTCCGGAAGTCGGCGTTCCACTGTTAGTACCGTTACCAGACGACGAAGAACTGCCACCGCAACTGACTGCAGTCAGAACGGCAATGCTTAACCAGAATAGTACGAGTACCCTCAGGCCGCGGGAAAGCATCATGATCCTTTGCTGCGCCTTGCTGGCGTTTGATATAGGGACGATTAGGCCGACATAGGGATGCGGGACACGGCACGAAAGGTTGGCAGCGGTAAGGCGCTCGGTTCGAAGAAACTAAACGCCATGACTCGGTGAGCTGCCACTCCGGACAGCGATAGTGCAAACGGGGACCTGCCAATTACGCAAAATATTGCTCGATCGAACGAAGATATTCGCGGTTGCGAAAGGCGCTGTTTTTCGGCGCCCCCATTCCCGGCAAGACGTCTTGTTCGACCAGCACGTAGCTTTGGTAGCCGATACTTTTTAGCCAGCGCAGCACCTTCGGAAAATCCACGCAGCCCTTGCCAAGCTCACAAAAGATGCCGTGACGCAAGGCTTGGAAATAATCCCAGCCTTCGGTGCGAGATTTCTCGGCGATGTCGCGACGGCAGTCCTTCAGGTGGATGTACCAGATGCGATCCTTGAATCGCTCCAGGCCCGCTATGACGTCGCAATCGCCGGAGCCGAACACGTAGTGCCCGGTGTCAAAAACCAGGCCAACGGTTTGCGGGTCGGTCAATTGGAGGAATTGTGCGATTTCATCGGGGGTTTCGACGTACCCGGCGCAATGGTGATGAAAGACGGTGCGCAGCCCGGTGGCTTTGGAGACGGCGTTGGCGACGGCATTCGCGCCGTCTGCAAACGCTTTCCACACGGCCGGAGAGAGGGAAAGGCTTGGGCGGATGCGCCCGGCATTCAGAGTCCGCTCGGGCACGGTGCCGTTCTGATCGGCGAGCACGAGGAAGGGAGCGGGATCGCGCGCGACTTCCGCGATGAGACGCGCCGTCCTGAGAGCAGTTTCGATTCCGGCCGCGTGGGCGGATGCATCTTTGAGGGCGACCGGCACAAACGCGCCGAGCATGACCACTCCGCGACGGGTAAGCTCCTGCGTCAGCGTGGGCGCGTCGGTGGGCATATAGCCCCAGTCTCCCAACTCGGTGCCGGTATAGCCGGTCTCGACGAGTTCGTCGAGCATCCGATGAAAATCGATCTGCTCCGACTTCATTCCTTCGAACTCCAGCGTACCCCAGGAACACGGAGCGTTACCCACGCGCAATTTGGTCATCTGTTCTCCCAAGAGCCTAGTTACTTATGTATTCGCACCTTGCCGGCTGGAAGTGGCGGGAAGAGCCCGCATTCACCGTGAACTGGAGGGCAAAACGCCGCGGGCGATTTTCTCACACGCCTCGATAAAGCACCACGCTGTTGTGCATCACGGTTTGACTTCGTGAGGCGCGAGAAGAGGATAATTGCGAATGATCGTGAACTTCGCTCGCCGCGCGCACAATCACAACTGGGAACTGGACCCGGTTACCCGATCCCTGCTCGATACCGATTTTTACAAGCTCCTGATGCTTCAGTTCATCTGGAAGCACTATCCGAAAACGCACGTGACGTTTTCGCTAGGCAATCGGGCGTCCTCAGTGCGCCTGGCGGATATGTTTCCGATCGAAGAGCTGGAAGCGCAAATGGAACACGCGCGCAGCTTACGGTTTCGGAGGTCGGAGCTGGTCTGGCTGGCAGGAAATACTTTCTATGGCCGGCGAGGGATTTTTCAGCCGGAGTTCCTGACCTGGCTGGAGCGCGATTTTCGGTTGTCTGACTACGAGCTCTCGGTCAAGGACGGCCAGTTCCAGATGAACTTTACCGGATATTGGCTGGAGACGACCATGTGGGAGCTGTACGCGCTCTCCATTGTCAATGAACTGAAAACGCGCGCGAGTCTGAAGAAATTGAGCGAGTTTGGTCTCGACATTCTGTATGCGCGCGCGAAGACAAAGCTGTGGAACAAGATCGAGCGATTGCGCGGTGTGCCCGGACTCAAGCTTGGAGACTTCGGCACTCGTCGCCGGCACAGCTTTTTGTGGCAGGAATATGTGGTAGAGGCGCTGGCCGATAATCTCGGAAGCGCGTTCATCGGCACCTCGAATGCCTTTCTCGCTCACAAACACGATTTGGAAGCGATTGGCACCAACGCGCACGAAATCCCCATGGTGCTGGCAGCACTAGCGCCGGACGATGCCGCGCGCAAGGCCTCGCAATATCGCGTCCTGGAGTTGTGGCAAGGCACGTACGATGGTGCGTTGTTGATCATGTTGCCGGATACGTTTGGCACTACGCAGTTCCTCGAGAACGCGCCCGATTGGTGCGCGGACTGGACAGGGCAGCGCGTCGACAGTAAGGACCCGTACCTCGCGGGCGATGAATATATCGAATGGCTGAAAAAGCGGGGCCGGGACCCGAAGAACAAGCTTCTCATTGCCTCCGACGGGCTCGATGTGGATGACATCCTAGGGCTGCATGCGTATTTTGCAGGCACCCTGCAAGCTGGCACGACGATCAAGGATTTCCGGAGTGCCGCCGACTTCGAGGACCGACGGAAATGGATCCCGGGACGACGCATTCGCTTCAGCGCGGGCTGGGGCACGCTGCTCACCAACGATTTCCGGGGCTGCGATCCGGAGGGTGGAACTGGATTTGATCCGCTCAGCCTGATCTGCAAGGTCGCCGATGCCGATGGTCGTCCCGCGGTGAAGCTCTCGGACAACTATGCGAAAGCGCTGGGTTCGGAGTCCGAAATCGAACACTATCGCGAGATCTTTGGAACGGCTGGGGTGAAGAATGTTCCCGTGCTGGTCTGAGGCAGCATCAAAAGGAACGTTGTCCCCTGCCTAGAATCTATACTTGGCAACGACGGTTTTGCTCTTCTTGCCGATAACCGCGATGGCCGCATGCTGAGAAGATATTTGCAGGCTCAAGCGCACGCCCGTGAGCTTGTCACGAAGCTCGATCTTGGAGTTCTCGGCGCTTTCGGAAGCAATGATGTAGAGCACGGAATCTTCCAGCACGATCGGGAAAACAAGTACGCCAGGTGAGGGTTGTGATTGTAGGTCGAACATAGGGGTAATACCCACTCGCGACGCGACGTAGCTGTACAGGGCTGCGGCCGCATCGGTTGTTTCGGCGAGTTCCACCGGATAGGCAGCCCAGAAAATGCGGCCCCTGCCGTAGGGCAACTCTTTCATTGTTGAGCCGTCGCTGAAGCGCAAGGACTCGACCAGATTCTGCTTTTCTTGATTGAAAGAAAGTGGAATCGCGCGACCGCCCACAGTGACTACAGAATTATGAAACATGAGGGGCTCGACCTCGGCGCTTAGCTTCAACTCCGCAGCACGAGCCACGCGATGCGAATGTTCATCGCGATCGACCGGGCCGGTGATGAGCAGGTTGCCGCCATCCTGGACGTATCTTAGAAGCGCCTGCCATGCCGTTTCCGTGAGCGATTGGGGAGAAGGCAGGATCGCCAGCGTGGGCGAACCGAGCTTCGCGAGTTGGTTTTCGGCGACGGCAAAGAGCGTCAGGTGGTCGTGATAGGCAAGGGCGCGAACGGCGTTGCGTTGCGCCTCCAGTTGCAGGTCCCCAAGCACCGAGAACTGCGCCGCCTGCGAAGTCACCAGCGCAATCGCCGGCTGCTCCGGCCTACGGAGATGATCACCCAGCGAGCGCGCGAAGGCCGCATAGGCACGCATGACCGTGGCCTCTGGCTTTTCGGTGCCATCCGGCCGAATTAGTCCTATGGGAGTCTCGTTGCTTTCGGTCATGTAGGAATTCGTGTTCCAGAGCCACTCGATGGCACCCGCGCCCTGTATAAACGCGGCTGCGACTTTGCGCTCGAGCAGAGAAGCTTCGTGGTCGGGATCGCGACGAGCGATCTCATCCATATCGAGCTCTCGTTGCAGCCCGGTTTCCTGGATCAGCATGGCCTCGCCCGGTTGCTTCGCGAGTAAGGAATCCCACAGGATGTAATCGTTCTGCCACCAGGAGTGATTGGTGGTGAAGTCGACGTACTGTCCCCAATACGCGGGCGACAGACGGTCCTGGATGCCGCCCTCATCCTGGCCGACGGTAATCAGTTGTCTTGATCCGATGTTGCGGACGGCATCGCGCATACCGCGTACCCAATTCGCGAAGACTTCCTGCGCGAAGACGTAGAAGTCGTAAACCTTGAGCGAATTGTGGCCGACATAGGCGCCACGCTGTTGGAATTCGATTTCCTCGGGGAGGGGAATGGTTCCTTGAACTGTGCTGACAGGGAGATTCCAGGCCGCAGCCAGCGCGGCGCGATCTGGGTAACGCTTATTCAACCACTCATTCCAGGCTGAGAGTTCGATCGGGTCTCCGTTTGGACGCATCGTCCACAGGTGCTGGGAGATGCTGGGCTCATTGATGAAATCCCATGCCAGGAAAGGGACGTCGCGAAAGCGCGCGACCACGGAGGTGATGAGTGTGCGCTGCCGGCGAACGGCCTCCTGGTCGAGGTAAGGATTCACGCCTCCGAGCACGTCAGGTAGAAAGGCGAAGAAGTTGAATTGCACCGGCAAGTCATGTTTGCGTGCGGTCATCAGGTAAGCTTCGAGTGTTCGCAGGGTCCACTCGTAAGGCTCGCCATTCTCGTTGCAGAACTTATCCCATCCCGTCCACCAGCCGGTGCGAAGCATGTTCAGTCCTGCTGTCTGGATGTCTCCCAGTTCCTGATTCCAGACGTAGACGTTGGGGTATTCGAAATACAAGCGCTGGGCTTCACTGGACATGTACGTAGTGCCCACTACCGCGAAGGGCTTGCCGTCCCGCTCGAAGTAGTCGCTGTTAACGCTGAGACGGGGACCTGAGCGGAGATAAGCTTCATCGCGGATCCAGAAGCCGGAACGGTAGCGAGCGCGAACCTCGTTGCCATAGATGAGTTGCGCATCGATGATGTAGAGCCCCTTTCCGCTCGGCGCAGGCACGACAAACGGTTCGGTCGAGGAGACGTCTGCGACGATCTCCGAACGCTCGCTTGGGCGGTCTTGCGGAAAGATAGCGATCTTCGCACGCAGTGCGGAGGACGATGGTTGGGCCGCATGCCACGCGACCTTCACCTCCACAGGCTCACCCGGCACGTATAACGGGAAGACAGGCCGCACGCTGAACTCCTCGCTTCCCAGCAGCGCGCGCGAGGATAAGGTGCGGAGACGCTGGGCAGCATCGGGGAGCGACCAGAATTCGGGTGCGAGATCAGCGCAGATGAAGACCCAGCGGCCACCATCGAAGCCATTGCGGAGGTGGTCGATTTCGATCACCGGAGCGGCAAGCTTGCGCCCGTCTTTCATGCCCCAGACGATCGAATCGACGTGGGCATCGAGCGAGCCGGCAGCTCCGCCACGATGGTAGAGGTCCACGGCACTCAGCCGAATGACGGGACTGAAGGCCTCGCGCCAATCGAAATGCGGAAGCTCGAGAGGGAGGTCTGGATTGCCCTGGAAGGTGAGGCCCTGGGAGCCCGGCGTTGGTTCGTATTGGTCAATCATCAGGGCGCGTGTAAAACGCACGCTGTAGTCGCGCAGATGCCAGCCCTTGGCGTCGTGGAACGCAGACCGGGTGAACGGTCGTCCGCCGATCACCAGAAGATTTCCACCCCGATCGACGAACCTTTGAATGTCCGTCCATGCTGCCTCTGGAAACGCTGAAGCGAAAGGCAGCACAAGTAAACGGCTTGCGGGCGAGATCAAGGCTTCCCCTAATTCTTGCGCGTGGACCAACTTTGCATCTGGGAACGCCGCAGAAATCTGGTCGGGGGAGGGAAGCGAAGAATCGGCGGAAGGAAATCCTGGCTCACTGAATACCACCACTGATGCGGTTTGAGCAGTCGAAAATGAAAATGGCTTAAGCACAATAAGCAGCAGAATTGCCGACAACCAAGCCTTGCTCATTTCAACCTTTGCAGCTCGGGAAAATTGAACGTAGCGATTGTATGACTCTGTCAAATCTCAGGGGCGCGGCCTGACGAGGCAAGCCATGATCTGTCTGCATCTTGGAACCTGAGATAGTACAGTGAACCCGCGAAAGTGTGCTGGAAGACAAAGAAAAATGTCAAGTGTGAAGTAAACGTTATATCTCATAAGATAAGCGATAACCCTCATCAAGGAAGTAGCTCAATTGTTCTCGCTCCAGGTGATATGATGCCTGCCTCGTTTATTTTCCGCTAAACGAACGCCCGGCTCCTCCGCACTCACCATGGCGATTGTCAGCGCAAACACTTCGGCGGCCCCGGGCGCAGCTCAGACTTCCTCCCGGAAGGCTGCGCTCGCGGTCGTAACCTCCCTGTTTTTCATGTGGGGATTTGTCACGGTACTCAACGACGTCCTGATCCCACACCTGAAATCGATCTTCGATTTGAAATACGCGAAGGCGAGCTTGATCCAGTCGGCATTTTTTCTTGCCTACTTCTTGTTTTCGCTTCCGGCTGCGAAGTTGATCGACCGGGTCGGATACAAGCGCACCATGGTGATCGGCGTGGTGGTCATGGGCATCGGGGCGTTGCTGTTTATTCCGGCGGCGATGGTGCCGTCCTACGCGCTTTTTCTAGGCGCACTGATGGTGTTGGCGGGCGGAATCACCGCGCTGCAAGTGGCCGCGAATCCGTATGTCGCGGTGCTCGGTCCTCCAGAAACTGCCTCGAGCAGGCTAAATCTGGCGCAGGCTTTCAACTCACTGGGCACGGCGATCGCGCCCTATCTCGGGGGATATCTCATCCTGAGTGCAGCCCCGAAGAGTATGGATGCCGTCCGGCAGATGTCGCCGGTTGCGTTACAGGCGTACCGCGTGCAGGAAGCCTCTTCCGTGAAGCTGCCCTACCTGATCATCGGATTGGCGCTGATCCTTCTGGGCGCAGCGATCTCGATGTTCAAGCTGCCGCCCCTGCCCCAAGCCGAACATCACGAACATGATCGGAGCGCGCTCCAGAGCCTCTGGCGGTTCCGGCACCTGGTGCTCGGCGTGGTTGGAATTTTCCTTTACGTGGGAGCGGAAGTCTCCATTGGCAGTTTCCTGATCAACTACTTCAGCCAGGCGAACATCGGCAACATTAGTGAACTGGCAGCCGCGAAATACGTTTCGCTCTACTGGCTGGGCGCCATGATCGGGAGATTCATCGGATCGGCAGTCTTGCAGAAGCTTCGCACGGGGACAGTTCTGGGAATTGCAGCCATCGTGGCCTGTGCGCTGGTGTTCACGTCGCTCGTCAGCGTTGGTCATCTCGCGATGTGGAGCATCATCCTGGTGGGCTTATTCAATTCCGTGATGTTTCCGAGCATCTTCACGCTGGGCATTGCAGAACTGGGGTCGCTCACGGGAGACGGGTCGGGATTGCTGATCATGGCAATCGTCGGGGGAGCGGTCATTCCGCTGGGCATGGGTTTTCTGGCAGACCACATCGGCTTGCATCACGCATTTATTCTGCCCGCGGTTTGCTACGTCTACATCGTGTACTACGCGTTTCGAGGATCGAGACCGATCGCAACGGCGTAAGAGCGTGCGGGGGCGGGTCGAACAGAAAGCGGGGAATGAAGGAGGCTACACAGAGCGACGGTCTTGTGATGGGGGTCGACATCGGCGGCACCAAATTGGCCGGTGGGTTCGTGAATCCCGAGGGCGAGATCACGAAACAGATTCGCGTGCCGATGGCTCCCAGTGGAGACCTGTGGAAGGGTTTGCAGCCGTGAAATGAGAGTTAACGATTATCTTGCTAAGAAAATCGATTACTTCACGAACAAATTATGGAAAAAACATAGGCCTTTGGCGAAGGCGTAAGTGGGCTGCCGTGGTATTCTCGCCGCCATGCCGGTGACGATGCTGGATATCGCCAAGGGACTGAACGTATCCGTCGTAACCGTTTCCAAAGTCCTTCG
>Ga0209577_10000941_pt1 | contig 28974 bp, 20 predicted proteins | sample GraSoiAngelo_109_FD_185874 | JGI IMG/M metagenome (GOLD analysis project Ga0209577, IMG submission 185874) | Grasslands soil microbial communities from the Angelo Coastal Reserve, California, USA - 14_0903_12_20cm (SPAdes) (version 2) | ecosystem: Environmental > Terrestrial > Soil > Grasslands...
GTTCGGCGACTACAGCACCAAACTGCAATGGACCCTCACGCTCGTGATCGCCGGGTTCGCGTGTGGTTATATCGCGAGCGTGCGCGAACATGTCATCCGGCCGTGGCAAACGGTCACGAATTTGCTTGCGGCCCTGCGGGAAGGCGATTACTCGATCCGGGCCCGCGGTGCGCGCGAGAACGACGCGCTTGGCGAAGCGTTGCTTGAAGTTAACGAACTCGGAGAGACCTTGCGGCGACAACGTCTCGGCGCATTCGAGGCCACCGCGCTTCTGCGAACGATCATGGCCGAGATCGACGTCGCTGTTTTCACTTTTGATCCGCAACGCAAGCTACGTCTCGTTAACCGTGCAGGGGAAGTCTTGCTAAAGAGACCGATGGACAAGCTGCTCGGGCGAACCGCACGAGAGCTCCGACTGGATGTTTGCCTGGATGCCGACGAAGATGCGCCTTTAACGCTCGCCTTTCCGGGCGCGACTGGCCGCTGGGGTGTGCGACGCAGCACTTTTCGGGAGCAAGGTTTGCCGAATGAACTGCTCGTGCTCACCGATCTCAGCCGGACGTTGCGTGAGGAAGAGCGGATTGCATGGCAACGATTGGTGCGCGTACTCGGTCATGAGCTAAACAATTCGCTGGCGCCGATCAAATCAGTCGCGGGAAGCCTGGAAAATCTGTTACGACGCGATCCGCTGCCGTCCGATTGGCACGAAGATGCGCGCAGCGGATTGAACGTCATTGCAACACGGGCCGAATCTCTCAGCCGCTTCATGGAAGCGTATTCGCGACTGGCCCGCCTGCCGCCGCCATTGAAGGAAGAGATGGACGTGGGTGAAGTCGTGAATCGAGCAGCAAACCTGGAAACGCGATTGCCGGTACAGCGACAGGGTGGCCCGATGATGACCATTCGCGCAGACGCCGGGCAGGTCGAGCAAGCGTTGATTAACTTGCTGCATAATGCAGCGGAAGCATCGCCGCCGACGGGTGGCCCGGTGACAATCGGCTGGAACGAAGTCGAGGAAGGCGTGGAAATTTTTGTGCGCGATGAGGGTGAGGGGATAATGAATCCGACAAATCTGTTCGTGCCGTTTTTCACCACCAAACCTGGCGGTTCCGGAATTGGTCTCGCTCTTTCCCGGCAAATTGCAGAAGCGCACGGTGGAACATTGACGCTGGCAAATCGCGTCGGCGCCCGGGGAGCGGAAGCGTTATTACGCTTACCGCGATAAGAGCAACAGCTTTCTCTTTCGCACCAAGCTACCGATTAATTTCTTCGGCGTCGTTCCGCTAACAATGAAGCCGCCGATTAAAACATTTTTGCCGCCCAGAACGGGTTTGGGATCGCTGCGCCACTGCAAGATCCGATGCTTGATCTTTACAACAGCAGCGGCACGCGCATTGCCTGGGACAACCATTGGAAAGACAGCCAAGAAGTCGCGATTGAGGCGTCCGGCTTCAGCCCCAGCGATTCACGTGAAGCCGCGATCATGTCTGTGCTGGCGCCTGGGGCCAACACCGCAATTGTTCGCGGCCGCGATGATACGAGCGGCGTAGCGTTAGTCGAAGTCTACAATCTTCATTAACGTAGCGGAAACATGGCTCCCACCGGGGATCCGTCGACTGCGCTCAGGATAACCATAAAATGTGTTCCGAAATCGGGACGGCATTTTCCCACAACCGAAGCTAGGCATGCCCTTCATCAGTGCGGACGGTAACTGCAAGTCTCGAAATATCAGTCACTTATCGCGCTTTTTTTACGCTTGGCACGGGCATTGCAATAGGGGGCCGAGACACAATTAATTTTTTGAATCCAACGCTGCTGCGAACCGCATCACAAGGGAAAGGAAAAGGAAAATGAAACCGACAGTTGAACAGAATAGTTTGAGCCGGCGAGGCGATGGCGCGCAAAAGAATGGCGCGACCTTTCCGTTCGTTGATTCCAATTACCATAGCGTCGCGCTCCCGAGCTATCGCGGCGGATGTCTGCGCGCCAAACCTTTATCGTTTCGCAATATCAGCGGCGAATATTTTCGTCGCGAAGCGCGCAATGAATTTTGCATCGAGGCGCTGGCATTTTTTGCGATGGTGGTCACGGCCGCGATTCCAATTTTGAACAACATGCATGCGCTGGCGGACTTTCTGCGCGTGACCGGGAGGTTTTAGTTGGACATGATGCCGCAGAAATCGGACATACGGGCGGAGGAGACAATTGTGCGACCGGCAGGATTTTCACCGGTAACTTCGGGGATGGATATTGCGCGGCCGCATATTGCGAAAAAGAAACGTCGCCGCCGGATTTTGTTTGCCTCCGGCGGCGTGCTCGGACTGATCGTGATCACGGTGGCGTTGTCGCATTTGAAACCAGCGGTGCCGAGTGTCGATCGCTCAACGGTGTGGATCGATACGGTAAAACGGGGGCCGATGGTGCGCGAAGTGCGCGGTCTTGGCACGCTCGTTCCGGAAGAGATTCGCTGGATTCCAGCGAACACCGAAGGCCGGGTAGAAAAGATCGTCGTCCGTCCGGGAACAGAAGTGAAAGCGGACACCGTGATTTTGGAACTATCCAGTCCGGAACTGGAACAGGCCGCGAAAGATGCGGAATCGAGATTGAAAGCGGCGGAAGCGGAGTTCACGACGCTGCAAGCGAAATTGCAACGTGATCTGCTCGATCAGGAATCAACGACGGCGCGGGTGCATTCCGAATATGAACAGGCGCGGATGGAAAGTGAGACGAACGAACAGTTAAAGAAGAACGGCCTGGTGGCGGAGTTGCAATACAAGACGGCGCAAGTGAAAGCGGCCGAACTGTCAAACCGGGACGCGATTGAACAAAAGCGCCTGAATTTTGCGCGCGAATCCATCGAACCACAACTGGCGTCGAAGCAGGCTGAAGTAGATCAGGTGAAAGCAGCCGCGCAATTGAAACTCGATCAGGTGGAAGCCTTGCACGTAAAGGCCGGCATGAATGGCGTCCTGCAACAAATGCCGGTGGACGTGGGGCAGAAATTGAAAGCGGAGATCAAAATCGCGGAGACCCAGGCGAAGGATATTCAAATTGGCGAGAAAGCGACGATTGATACGCGCAATGGAGTTGTGACCGGGCATGTGACCCGAGTCGATCCGGCGGTGGAACAAGGAACAGTGAGAGTAGACGCGGCGATTGACGGCGAGTTACCACGCGGGGCCCGACCTGACCTAACGATTGATGGTACGATCGAACTGGAACGCCTGGATGATGTCATCTTTGTCGGCCGGCCGGCATTTGGTCAGGAAAACAACACCGTCGGCATTTTCAAACTTGTTTCGGGCAGCAGCGAAGCGGTCCGAACGCCAGTCAAACTGGGCCGCAGCTCGGTTAATTCGATCGAAATCATGAGCGGCCTGCAACCCGGCGACCAGGTCATTCTCTCCGATACCAGCGCCTGGGATGCGCACGAAAGAATCAAATTGAATTGAGCACAATTGAATTGAGCACTTTAGCAATCAGCAACCAGAAATCAGAAATCAGAACATGAACAACGGATCCAAACCTCTCATTCATTTAGAAGACGTGACCAAGGTGTTTCTCACGGACGAAGTGGAAACACACGCGCTCTCCGGAATTCATCTCGATATTAAGGATGGGGAATATGTCTCCATCGCCGGGCCGTCGGGTTGCGGAAAATCGACATTGCTCTCCATTCTGGGATTGCTCGATACCCCGAGCGGGGGCAGTTATTCGCTCAAAGGATCCGAGGTTGCCAATCTTTCGTTTCCCGAGCGCGCCCGCATTCGTAACCGGGAGATTGGTTTCATTTTCCAAAGCTTTAACCTCATTGGCGATCTCACGGTTTACGAGAACGTCGAGTTGCCGCTGACCTATCGCGGGATGAGCTCGGGCGATCGTAAGTCCGCCGTGACGCAGGCACTGGAGCGGGTCGGGATGGGACATCGCGCTAAACACTTGCCGAGCCAACTCAGTGGTGGGCAGCAGCAGCGAGTCGCGGTGGCGCGTGCCCTTGCCGGCAAGCCTGCGATTTTGCTGGCGGATGAGCCGACCGGAAACCTCGATTCGCGTAATGGCGAAGCAGTGATGGAGTTGTTAAGGGAATTGCACGCTGCCGGCGCGACCATTTGCATGGTGACGCACGACCCTCGCTTCGCGCAGAACGCAGATAGGACTGTGCATTTGTTCGACGGCCGCGTCGTGGAGGATAATCGCATTGCGGCATAGCTGGAGGCCTCCGCGATGTGGAACGATATTCGTTTCGGCGCGCGGATGCTGGTTAAGACGCCAGCGTTTACGATCATCGCAGTCCTGGCGCTCGCGTTAGGGATTGGTGCGTCCACCACCACGTTCTCGGTGGTTAACGCACTTCTGCTGAAGCCGTGGCCTTACATTCAGGATCAGAACCGCCTTCTCTACGTCAGCGAATATTTTCCCAAGGTAAGCAGCGAGCACGACAACGGTGTTGCTTACCCGGATTATTTGGATTTCAAAAAGCAGGCGACGACTCTCGAAGGTTTCGGCACGACGACTGCCGCAACCATGATCCTGAGCGACGGCGAAAAACCCGATCGCTATCTGGGCGCTTTTATTACCGCGGACGCCTTTTCGTTTCTCGGCGTGCAGCCAATTCTGGGTCGGATCTTTCGTGCCGACGAAGATCAAAAGGGGGCGACCCCGGTGGCGTTACTCGGCTACGAGGTTTGGAAAAACCACTTCGGCTCTGATGCGAATATTATCGATCGCGTTGTAACAATAAACGGAAAGCGTGTCACCATCGTCGGGGTCATGCCGAAAGGCTGGCGTTTTCCGGAGGCATGCGATTTGTGGATGCCGTTGCAAGTCGAAGAAAAAGAAAACGCGCGTGGCAATTTCAACTTTGCCTGTTTCGCGAAAATGAAACGCGGCGTCTCGATCGAGCAGGCGCGGGCGGAATTGGAAGCGATTGGGACGCGCATCGCTGCTGATAATCCCCAAACCAACAGCGGAGTAAGTGTGCGGGTGAGATTTTTCCGCGAGGAGGCAGTGAGCGATGCGAAAACTTTGACCCTTTTGCTGATGGGAGCGGTGCTTTTTGTCCACCTGATCGCGTGCGCGAACGTCGCTAATTTATTGCTCGCGCGTGGGGCTTCGCGGGCCCGGGAAATTGGGATTCGTCTCGCCCTCGGTGCCGGCCGGCGCGCGATTATCCGACAACTATTGGCCGAAAGTCTGGTGCTCGCGGTCGTGGGCAGCGCGCTCGGTCTAATCCTCGCGGTTTGGGGAATCGATCTCGTCATTCGCGCAGTTCCGGTGGAGATGCCGTACTTTATCCGATTTGATTTCGACTGGCGGGTTTTCAGTTTTTCGCTCGCCCTCGGTCTGGGCTCGGCGGTTTTGTTTGGATTGTTCCCCGCGCTCCAGGCATCGCGTCCGCAATTAGTGGAGGCAATCAAGGAAGGGGGCCGAAGCGGAATTGGTGGCGGCAAAGGTCAGCGCGTTCGCAATGGGCTTGTCGTAGCCGAGGTTGCGCTTGCATTGGTCTTGTTAGTGGGTGCGGGATTAACGCTTCGCAGTTTCCTTAAACTCCAGGCGACCGACATTGGAATAGACCCATCACACACTTTGACTTTTCGGGTTGGGTTGCCGCCTACGCAATTCAAACAGGAAGACGCCGGCCGCTTTTTCACGGCGCTGATACCACAAATAGCCAGCATTCCCGGAGTGGAATCATCGGCCGCGACCACATCGCTGCCAGCATCGGGAAACATTGGAGTGAGCGCGCTGATTCTGGAAGGCGAAGCTGAACCGCGGCAATTGCAGAACGCGCGACTGGCTCACGGTCTTGCCATCACCCCTGGCTATCTCGCTACCTGTCGTATTCCGCTTTTGCGCGGACGCGATTTTACGCTCGCAGATAATAAGGACAGTCAGCGCGTTGTCTTGATTGACGAGCTGGCCGCGCATAAGTGGTTTCCGCATACTGATCCAATTGGCCGCCAGCTAGCTATGCTCGAAAAACTGGGCGAGCCACCGAAGTGGGCGACGATCATTGGGATCGTACGCAACGTCGTTTACGATCGGCTGACGGAACGACGCGAATTCCCATGCGTTTACGCCGCGCAATATCAAAACCCGGAATGGTTCATGTCGGTGATGTTGCGGACGAAAACGGATCCTGCGGCTTTTGCCAACTTCGCCCGCGCAGCGGTGCTAGCGGTGAACAAGGAAATTCCGATCTACAAGGTAAAAACGATGGATCAGGTGATGGTGGAATCTTTTTGGGAACGCAGATTTTTCGGAACGCTTTTCACCGTCTTCGCCGGGCTGGCCCTTTTCCTCGCCGCTATCGGATTGTATGGAGTGATGGCGTATTCTGTTCGCCAGCGCACCCAGGAGATAGGGGTGCGGATGGCATTGGGGGCGCAAGCCGGGGATGTGTTACGACTTGTCACTGGTCATGGCATCCGGTTGGTTGCATCCGGTCTTGCCATCGGGGTTGTCTTTGCGTTTTTCCTAACGAAACTTTTGCAGGGAAATTTGGAAGGCGTTTCCGTGCACGATCCGTTGAGCTTCGGAGTTGTCTCGGCCGTTTTGTTGATTGTGGGATTACTGGCGTGTTATCTGCCGGCGCGTACGGCCACTCAGCTCGATCCGGTGCGAGCGCTGCGTTACGAATGAGAGGAGTGAGATGATAAACGATCTGCGATTTGCCTTTCGACTCCTGCTCAAGAACCGTACCTATACCCTCGTCGCCATCGCGGCGCTCGCTTTTAGCGTTGGCGCAAACACCGCGATTTTTAGCGCCATCAATTCGCTCCTCTTGCGCCCGTTGCCGGTCGAGGAGATCGACCGCTTGGTCTATCCCATTGCATTGCGGGAAGGCTTCGATCCCTTCGGATCATCACTCATCGAGTACGTCGCGTATCGCGATCGGGGCCACTCATTCGTCAGCAGCGGCGCAGCCGCGCAACGCTCGTTCAATCTGACCGGACACGGCGAGCCGGAACGCGTCCGCGGCGCCACGGTGATGGCGACCTACCTCACTACCCTCGGAGTGAAGCCTGCGCTTGGTCGCATCTTCACGGCAGACGAAGATCGGCCGAGTGGTCCAGCTGTCGTCTTGATCAGTTATGAGTTTTGGCAACGACATTTCGGCGGCAAGGCGGGCGTAATTGGCGAAACCCTGAATCTCGAAGGTCGCAACTATAATATCGTGGGAGTACTGCCGCCTGGGTTTGATCTTCCAGGCGCCGCTGAAGTTTGGTTGCCACTTCAGGCTAATATCGACAGCTTGCCTTTAGTAGAACGGGCGGCGTCGAACTACGAAATCGCTGCCCGACTGAAACCGGGCGTCCCTCTGAAGCAGGCGGACACCGAATTGAAAGCGATCGCGCGCCAACTTGAAGGAGAATATCCCGAATTTCGCCGCGGCTGGGGCGTGAAAGTAATTTCCTTGCGTCAGCAACTGCTGGGCGATCTCGAAGGTCGTGTTCACAAGGCGCTGTTCGCATTGATGGGCGGCGTCGGTTTTCTTTTGCTGATTTGTTGCGCGAACATTGCGAATCTTCAGTTGGCCCGTGGGATCGCCCGGGAACGCGAACTGGCACTTCGTCGCGCCCTTGGCGCCAGTCGTGGGCGTCTCGTCAAGCAACTGTTTACCGAGAGCATACTTTTGGCCGTGCTTGGCGGTATTGGCGGATTGCTTCTGGCGTATTGGCTGGTGCCAGCCCTGGCTGCGCTCAATCCCATCCAAGGGATCTCTCTTGCCGCGTTTTTGCGTCATTTCGAGATTGACGGACGTGTTCTGAGTTTCGCTTTGGTTGTTTCCCTTCTCGCCGGCGTGATCTCTGGGTTGCTTCCTGCGCTGAAAGGCGCCGGTGCCGATGAATTGATGCCGCGCATTAAACAAGGTGATCAACGATCGGGAGGAGCAGCCAGCCGCCAATGGTTGAATTCATTGATCGTCGCCGAGATCGCAATTGCGATGACTCTACTCATCTGCGGCGGGTTAATCGTGCAAACCTTTCAGCGGCTCCAGCACGTCGATCTTGGATTTCATCCAAAAAATCTCCTGACTTTGAAAATGACTTTGCCGGAGTCGAAGTATTCCGAATATCAGAAGCGCGTCGCGTTCAACGATCAGGTGCTCGATCGGATAAAGAATTTATCCGGCGTAGTGTCGGCTGGTAGTACGACCAACATCCCGCTTGAGCGAGAGATCGCCTACGATGCACGGTTTGAGATCGAAGGCCGTGTGCCTTCTAATCCGAATGAGGTCCTCATCACTTCGCATCGCATCGTTAGTCCAGACTACCTGAAAACGATAGGTATTACTTTGATGAGCGGTAGATTTATCGACGAAAACGATCGTGCCGGCAGTTTGCCCGTCGTTGTCATCAGCGAGGAACTCGCCCGCCAAGCGTGGCCAGGACAAGATCCGCTCGGCAAACGGCTGAAGCGTGTCCGGGCTGGCCAGACTTTCCCGTGGATGACCGTCGTCGGCGTCGTCAAAAACGTGAAAGAGGATCTCTTCAATTACCGGATCAATCGCCCCGTTTGGTATGTGCCCTATGCCCAGGTCGAAAATCATTTTCCGGTCAACCTTGTCGTCCGGACTAAGAACGATCCGACCTCGCTGACCGCGGCGGCGCGCGAAGCGATCCGCGCAATCGACCCGGATCAACCGGTGTCAAGCGTCATGACGATGAATACAAATCTGAGCGGCGTTCTTGTGACGGAACGTTTCAGCGCCGTTCTGATGGCAGCGCTGGCAGGTTCCGGTCTGTTGCTCGCATCAATTGGGCTCTATGGGGTCATGGCGTATTCCGTCAATCAGCGAACGAGCGAAATTGGGGTGCGCGTGGCGCTTGGGGCACAACCCAGGCACGTTTTTCAGCTCATCATGGGTCATGGCATGAAATTGACCTTGTTGGGCGTGGCGATCGGATTGCTCGCTGCCTGGAGCGCGACACGACTGCTGGTGAGTTTACTTTTCGGGCTCGGTCCGCGCGACGCGACCACCTTTAGCGCGATCACCTTGTTACTGGGAATCGTCGGTTTGCTCGCTTGTTATCTCCCCGCGCGGTCGGCCATGCGCCTCAATCCAGTGGAAGCGCTGCGTTACGAATAGTCTTATGATCCGCGAAATACGATTTGCATTTCGGCGATTGGCGAGAAGCCCCGGTTTTGTTGTGATCGCGGTCGTGACCCTGGCGCTGGCGATCGGGGCGAGCTCGGCCGTGCTCAGTCTGGTGAATGCGTTGCTCATCCGGCCTTTGCCGTACCGGGCGCCGCAACAGCTCGTTTTGCTGTTGCAGCATTTCAAATCGCAGAACCTCGAGCGGATTCCGGTTTCACCGCCAGAGTTCCTCGATTACGAAAGTCGCGCCCAAAACTTCGAGAAGATCGGCGCGTTTGGTTATGTCGACTTCAATCTGGCTAGCGGCGACAAACCGGAGCGCATTGCTGGCGCTCGGGTCACAGCCAACGTTTTTCCTTTACTCGGAGTAACGCCGATCAAAGGAAGGTTTTTTGAACCGGCTGAATGCCAGCTCGGGCGCGACGATGTCATCATCATCAGCGAGCGGCTCTGGCAGAGAAAATTTAACCGCGACCCGCAAATTCTCGGCACCAAACTGCTGCTCGACGGCAAAGGTTTTACCGTGATCGGGATCATGCCGGCGGGATTCGATTTTCCGTTGCAGCTTTTTAATCTTGGCGCTGGTGGCCAGTTCGGCGGCCGCGCCGACATCTGGCAGCCGCTCGCTTTCACTGACAAAGAGATAAACATTCGCTACAACCGTAGTTATTTTATCGTCGGTCGGCTGAAACCGGGCATATTGCTCGCGCACGCACAGGCGGAAATCGAAATGATCAACCGCCAGATGCGCAGCGAGCATAAAGACAATTATTCGGACGGCGATAGCTTCGGTGGCGATGTCTATCCATTGCAGGAATTGGCGGTGGCAGGAATGCGTCCCACACTGCTCATTTTGCTCGGTGCCGTCGCGCTGGTTCTTCTCATCGCTTGCGCCAATCTGACGACGATGCTGCTCGCCCGTGCTGCCGCGCACGAACGCGAGATGGCGATTCGAGTTGCGCTTGGCGCCGGGCCACTACGTGTGCTCAGACAAGTGCTGACCGAAAGCGTGATGCTGGCACTTCTTGGCGGAATCGCTGGCGTATTGCTTGCCGTTTGGGGTGTCGATCTCCTGAAAAGCATCGGCGCGCAAACCGTGCCGCGATTGCGTGAAGTCAACCTCGACCTGCGCGTTCTCATAAGTACCTTCGCGATCTCGGTTGGGACTGGAATCCTTTTCGGCCTTGTCCCCGGCTTGGCCAGCGCGAAACCGGAACTCACGGAATCCTTAAAAGAAGGTGGGCGCGGTTCGACGGCGGGGAAGAGTCGCAACCGCTTGCGCAGTGCGCTGGTTATCGCCGAAGTCGCGCTGGCCCTTGTTCTCCTCACCAGCGCCGGCTTGCTCATGAAAAGTTTCGTCCGTCTCCAGAACGTCAACCCAGGTTTCGATCCCCATCATGTTCTGACGGCGGAGGTGTCGCTCCCGAAGCTGCAATATCCCGACGACAAGGCGATCGTTCGCTTTAGCGATGAAGCGCAACGGCGGATCGCGACGCTTCCCGGAATTCAGGCCGTCGGTGTGACCACGGTCCTGCCTCTCGCCGGGAGCAACGGTGATTCATCCTTTGCCATTGAGGGCCGGACGAATGATCGGAAAGCACCAAGTCCAGACGAAGAGAAGCGCGAAGTGTCGCCCGATTACTTTCGCGCTATCGGGACGCCGCTGATTAAAGGACGCTTCTTTACCCTCGCCGATAATGCGGATGCTCCACTCGTGATCATTGTCAATCAGGCGTTCGCCAAGAAGTTTTGGCCTAACGAAGACGCAGTAGGAAAGCGCATCGTCATGGGCGGAATGTCTTCCGACCCCAAATGGATCACGATCGTGGGCATTGTCGGCGACATCAGACATGCCGGGCTGGACATTGAGCCGAAGCCGGAAATGTACGTTCCGTTCGCGCAGGACCCGTATAAGTCCATGATCTTCGCCGTCCGCGGGGCGGAGGACCCAACTACACTCGCCTCCGCCGTCCGCACTCAAATCCAGTCGATCGACCCAGGGCTTCCTCTGGCAAACATCCGAACCTTCTATGCGGTTATCGCGGAATCTGTCGCGCCGCGGCGGCTGTCGGTCGTCCTGCTCGGAGTGTTTGCGGCGGTCGCTGTGCTTCTGGCGAGCGTTGGAATTTACGGGCTGATGTCGTTTCTGGTTGTGCAGCGTACGCACGAGATCGGCGTGCGCATGGCTTTGGGGGCGCAACGCGCCGACGTCATGCGTCTGGTGATTGGTCGGGCTCTAAAGCTAATCGCGATCGGCACCGCTGTCGGATTAATGATGGCGCTTTTCAGCACGCGGGCGCTGCAAGCTTTGCTTTACCGGGTGAGCGCGATCGATCTGCCGACATTTTTCTTCGTTACGTTTGTTCTCGCTTTGGTCGCTCTGGCCGCCAGTTATTTGCCGGCGCAACGAGCTACCCGCGCCGATCCCATGGTCGCCCTTAGCCACAATCCCTAAGAATGAATTCGAAAATTGTCTTGTTCGTCCTCGGCTTGCTCACCTTGTCGTCCTTGCGTGCAGCAGAAGAAAGCACCGCCGCGAGAGCGTTAAACCAGTTGAAGGCCCTGGCTGGAAACTGGGAAGGCACTTTTGAATGGACTGGAGCTCGCACTGCAAATGGACCAATGAAGGCAACGTACTACACCACCGGCAATGGCTCAGCGGTGGTTGAGAATTTAATTACGGAAAACGCCCCCGTTATGACGAGCGTTTATCATCTCGACGGCGCTGACCTGAGGATGACTCATTTTTGCGGGGCCCAAAACCAGCCCCGCCTGAAGGCAGGACAAATCGATCTCGCGAAAGGCAGCATCAATTTCGATTTTGTCGACATTACAAATCTCCGTGCGCCCGACGCGCCTCACGTCCGCGGTCTGGAAAGGCGTCTGATCGATCCAAACCATCTACGGATAACTTTTCTATTTCAGAGCGGTGACAAGGAAAGTCGGGAGAACATCGTTTTGAAGAGAGTTGAAACAAAACCTTCCTAATACTTCACCATCAGTTTCTAACATGATCCGGCTACACAACCTCGAACGCTCTTATCCGCTCGGTCGCGGGCAATTATTTTATGTCTTGCGCGACATCGATCTCGACATCGCTGAGGGCGATTTTGTTTCCATAATGGGCCCCTCGGGCGCGGGCAAATCTACTCTCCTGCACATTCTCGGGATGCATGATCACGGCTGGACGGGCGAATACTTTTTCGATGAAACCGCAGTGCATCACTTGAAAGCAAAGGAGCGCGCCACTTTGCGGAACGAACAGATCGGGTTCGTTTTTCAACAGTATCATCTGCTTGACGATCTAACGGTTTACGAAAACCTCGATATTCCGCTCTCCTATCGCCATTATAGTAAGAGCGAACGCGCCGCTCTGGTGGCAGACGCGCTCGACCGGTTTCAGATCGTCGGTAAGAAAGATTTATATCCGCGCCAGCTTTCCGGTGGCCAGCAGCAACTGGTCGGAGTAGCCCGCGCCATCATTGCTGGGCCGAAACTTCTGCTCGCCGATGAGCCAACCGGAAACCTGCATTCCAGCCAGGGCGAAGAAATCATGGAGTTATTTCGTAGGCTAAATGAAGAAGGAATGACGATCGTGCAGGTCACGCATTCGGAAAAGAACGCGTCCTACGGAAAACGGATCGTGCAACTGCGCGATGGCTGGATCGTATGACGGCTGATCTCAAATACGCTTTCCGAATGCTGGTAAAAGCGCCGGCATTCGCCAGCATCGCGATTCTAACCCTTGCCTTAGGAATCGGTGCGAATACCGCCATTTTTAGCCTGATTCATGAGCTTTTCCTTCGCGGACTCCCGTTCAAAGACCCTTCGCGCATCATGCACATCTACGGCGAAGCAAAGGAGCGCGACCTGAAGCAACTGCCGTTTTCCGTGCCAAAGTTCTGGCATTACCGCGACGGACAAACGGTTTTCTCGAGTGTAGCCGCTGATTGGGGCAATGGTTACATTTTGACCGGACTCGGCGAGCCCGTTCAGGTATTGGGCGAGAACGTCACCGCAAATTATTTCGATCTGCTGGGCATTCGTCCGATTCTTGGTCGCAGCTTTCTTCCACAAGAAGAAATGCACGATGATGTCGCGCTGATTACAGAAAACTTCTGGCGTAAACGACTCAGCTCAGATCCTGGTGTGCTCGGCCGCAGCATCGCCCTCAACGGCGTCGTCACGACGATCGTTGGCGTCTTGCCCAATCTCCCGATTTCGTGGTTTGGCCGCGATACGGAAGTATTCACGGTCAAGCCGTTCGAAAACTCGAACGCGACGAAAGAGCGCATGATGCTTGGCTACAGCTTCATGCGCTGCATCGGACGCCTCAAACCGGACGTCACCATGGAGCAAGCGCAGTCGGCGATGCCTGCCTTGGTGCAGAGCTATCGTACGCAACACCCCGAGACTGCGGACTGCACTTGGACGTCGGTTCTGGTCAGCGCATCTGAAGACGTGACGGGCGACTTGCGACCGGCTTTCGTTACGCTGCTTATCGCAGTCGGTGCTGTCTTGCTGATCGCATGCAGTAACGTCGCAAATTTGCTGCTCGTTCGGTTTAGCGGTCGCCGCCGCGAGATCGCATTGCGCATGGCTTTGGGAGCTGACCGGCGTGATGTCGTTCGACTGTTCCTTCTCGAAAGTACCACCGTGAGCGTTATTGCCGGAATCATTGGGTGGTGCCTTGCGCTCTGGATCGTCGCGCTCGCCCCAAAAATGGCAGGCGACAATGTCCCGCTCGAGAACAGCATCAGCCTGCACTGGCCCGTGCTCGTTTTCACCCTGGCGCTTTCACTGCTGACCGGGCTGGCCATGGGATGTTATCCAGCGTGGCAAAGTTCGCGGGCTGATCTCATTGAGGGATTGAAAGAGAGCATCCGCGCCGTCAGCGGAAGCCGCGGCCAACATCGACTTCGTCGGGGACTCGTTGCCGCCCAGGTTGCTCTCTCCATGGTGTTGCTTGCCACGGCGGCAATGCTCGCTTCGAGTTTCGTTCGCCTGAGTAATCAGGAAACGGGATTTCGTTCGGACCATGTTTGGGCTGCAGGGATCGGTCTGCCGGACGGGCGATATCCCGACGCCGCTTCGCGTGGTCGCTTTGCCCAACGTCTGGTGGATGAAGTGCAGGCGTCTCCCGGCGTTGAGACAACAGCGACTGTGGAAGCTCTTCCGATGAGCGGCAACTATTCGCAGACTCCATATGCGCGCGCCGACGGAAATCCTTTGCCGGTGAATCATCGGCCACTTGGTCTGACGCGAAGTATTTCGCCGGGATACTTCCAAACGCTACGAATTCCGCTCCTCGCCGGCCGCGATTTCACCGAACGCGACGGTACAGATGCACCGCTCGTCGTGATTTTAAGCAACTCGACAGCCAAAAAATTGTTCCCGGGCGAGAATCCGCTTGGCAAGCAGCTGCTTTTCGGCGTGGACCATGGCAATGGCCTGATGGCTGAAGTAATCGGCGTGGTTGGCGATGTTCGATCGCGCGAACTGGCGAAAGCAAACGATGTCGAGTTCTACCGGCCCTCGCCGCAACGAAGTTTTTCATTTTTCAACCTGGTCGTCCGCACCTCGGTGAATCCGGAAACCGCCGCGCCCATGGTTCGCGCTGCACTCGACAAGATCGATAAGGAAATTCCGATTCTTCAACCCAACACGCTCGACACCATCATCACTCAATCACTGGGACAACGGCGGTTAACGATGGGATTGCTTGGCGCGTTTGCGGGAATTGCATTGTTGCTCGCAGTCGTCGGAATTTACGGCGCTGTCGCCTACACGGTGGAACAACGCACCGCCGAGATTGGGGTGCGAATGGCACTCGGCGCTCAGGTCAAAGACGTTTTGCGGCTTGTTGTCAGGCAGGGCATGAACCCGGTTTTAATCGGATTGGGTCTCGGTCTGGTTGCAATTTTCGGAACCGGCAGATTTCTCACCGCACAACTTTACCAGATCTCGCCTCATAATCCGATCTTGCTCGCTCTCACCGCCGCCGGGCTGGCAATTGCCGCGCTGCTGGCGTGCTTAGTCCCGGCACGGCGCGCGACATCGATCGATCCAATTCAAGCTTTGCGCGCCGAATGATTCTCTATCACGGCCGAGGTTCGTCTTTCTTTGCGGGTGTTCGCGACAACGGGGCCCCCGCCAGCCTGCTTGCGGTTAAACAACCCAACCAATCCTGATCGATCCCATGGCACGATAAGAACAGCCGCGTCACACGATGAATGATTTGAAATACGCGGTGCGAATGTTGATCAAGTCGCCCGCTTTTAGTCTGGTGGCGATCGTAACGCTTGCGCTCGGGATCGGAGCTAATACCGCGATCTTTTCAGTCGTCGAGGGCACGCTCTTGCGTCCGCTGCCATTTGCAAATGCGAACCGCCTGGTGCGTCTCTATGAGGCGGCTGATGATAACGGCGCGCGCGGCAGCACTCTCAACCTTAGCGAACAAACTTTCCGACAGTGGCGCGAATTTGGTGGTGATATTTTTGAAGGCGTCGCCTCAGCCACCGGAACGAACGTGACCGTCGGCGCAATCGGCAGCAACCCAGCACGCAGCGTTGCCGCCGCGCGCATCAGCGCAAACTTTTTCTCGATTGTCGGATTGCCTCCGGCGCTCGGTCGCGCTTTCACCGCAGAGGAAGACTTCGAGAGCGGGCCGCACGTCGTAATTATAAGCGACGATTTCTGGCGGCAGCAGTTGAACGGACGCGCGGATGTTCTTGGGACCACCATCGCAATCGACGGCAATGTTCACACGATTATCGGGGTCATGCCCAAAATGTTTCGCCATCCCTATCGGGCAAATCTATGGCTGCCGCTCGCGTTACCAGCCAATTCGCCCTCGCAGGCGACCAATCACTACCTTTACGGTGTCGGGCGTTTGCGAAAAGGGTTAACAATCGCGCGAGCCGGGGAAGCGGTTCGTCGCATGTGCGCGGCAATCAATCAGGCGCATCCGGATCCGAACAACGCCCACGCAGCTTATATGCCGCCCCTGCGCGAAAGTTTTGTCATGGATTTGCGTCCGAAAATTCTTGTCATCATAATTGCGGCATTGTGCGTTCTGCTCATCGCGGCCGCGAATTTCGCTGGCTTACTCCTCACCCGTGTAGTCGACCGTGAAGGCGAATTTTCACTGCGTCGCGCGCTGGGTGCGAGTTGGCGACGACTGGTGCGTCAGCAATTAATGCAGGGCCTGGTCCTGGCCCTGCTGGGAACGCTGTGCGGTCTTTTTCTAGCTTCGTGGATCACGCCCGCGTTGGTGGCGATGAGTCCAGAAGGCGCCGATGCCACCGGTAGTGCCATGCGCGAGTTCGATTACGCGGTTCGGCTCGATTGGCCGGTGTTCGGATTTGCCACGGCGGTGATGTTCTTGGTCGGGATCGGCTTTGGTTTTCTCCCAGCCATACACGCATCACGCATCGACCTTCGCGGCGCGATGAATGCCGGTTCACGTAACGCGACGCTTGATCGAAGCACTCGTCGATTACTCGGCTCTTTCGTGATCGTGGAACTGGCCGTGGCTTCGGCGCTGTTAATGGCGAGCCTAACCGCGGCGCAATATTTTCGAAAACTGGTTAACGAGTCGTGGGGCTTTGAGACCGAACATCGCGTCATGTTTAACGCGACCTTTTCAGAACGGCTCTTCCCAAATGCCAGTACACAACAACAGGGAATCGAACGCGTCCTGTCGGAATTACGCTCAATTCCCGGCGTAACCGCGGCTACCGCGAGCGAACCTTCGCCGATGACGGCGCCGCGCAACCTGATCAGTTGCAATCCCGAGGGCGCGCCCCCGCCCGAGCCGCGTGGCTTTCATCTGGCTTATCATCGCATGATACCACCAGGTTACTTCAAAACGGTGGGGCACCCATTACTTCAGGGACGCGACTTCACCGACAGTGACAACGGGGATTCGCTGCAGGTCTGCATTGTGAGCAGAGCCTTTGCTCAACGTTTTTGGCCGGGACAGGACCCGATCGGTAAGCGGGTAAAATGGGGAAGGCTCGATGGCCCGCGACCGTGGTTCACTGTTGTCGGTGTTGTCGGAGACATGAAAGCAATCGCGGATCCGCGCGACGGTGAAGTCGTGGGCATGATCGCGCGCCCGTTAACGCAGGTGCTGGCGATTGCCTCCAATCTGGTGGACGAAGTGACGTTTGTTTTGCAGACCAAGAACAAGGCCGTGACGGAAACGGCTATCCGCGACGCTTTGGCCCGAGCCGATTCCCGGCTCGCTGCCTATCAGATCATTTCTCTGGATCAAGCTTCCGCCGACTCGCGCACGACCGAACGTTTCATTTTGGTGCTGGTATCTCTGTTCGGAATTCTTGGGTTAATCCTCGCCGCTGTCGGTCTATATGGGCTGCTTTCATTGCAAGTGGCGCGACGTGAACGAGAATTTGGAATCCGAAGTGCGCTTGGCGCGACCGCAGCTCAACTGATTCAACTGGTTTCCCGGCAGGGTGCGAGTTTGCTCGGGCTTGGTTTCATGGTTGGTGCATTCGGCACGTGGGGCATCATTCGCCTAGTTCGGAGTCAATGGTCGGGTCTTCCGACGCCCAACATATTGGCATGGTTGTTCGGAGCGATCGTGCTTTGTCTTGCGGCCGGAGTTGCATGCTGGTTACCCGCGCGCCGCGCCGGCCGGGTCGATCCCGTAATTGCGTTGCGAGCGGAATGATCGAAGAGAAATATGATCGCTGATTTCAGATTCGCGTTGCGGATGCTGGCAAAAACACCCGGGTTCGCTATTATCGCCGTTCTCACCCTTGCGCTCGGCATCGGCGCCAATAGCGCCATCTTCAGCGTTATCAATGCCGTCCTGCTCCGTCCGCTTCCATTTCCCAAACCAAATCAGCTCGTCGCCGTTTGGTCCAAGGTCGCGAATGACAATTTGGAAAAGCAAACCGAATCGGTCCCCAATTATGTAGATCTTCGCGATCAATCGCAGACTTTGGCCGCGCTCGCCGCTTTCACCCGGTCGGGTGCTGTACTTAACGGAACGGAAGAAGCACGCCAGCTTTACGGTGTCGCTATTACTTCGGACATTTTTTCGGTGCTCGGCGTCGCGCCCGCGCGCGGTCGGGTTTATACCCGCGCGGACGACAACGTGGATACGCGCGTTGTCGTGCTGACCGATTACGCCTGGAAAACGTATTTCAATAGCGACCCCAACATTGTTGGAAAACAGGTCAACTTGTCATGGCGCTCCAACACCGTGCTCGGAGTCATGCCGCCTGGGTTCCAATTTCCGGTTGAGGGCCAGCGCGCGGAATATTTGCAGCCGCTGCATCCGCTCGTGCCGGAGGCGGTCAATAATCGCGACTGGCGTTTTGTTCGGATGGTCGGCCGAATGAAACCGGGTGTAACGATCCAGCAATGCGATGCGGAAATGAATACGATCGCGGCGCGACTCGAGAAACAATATCCACAATCAAATACGGGTCGTTCTAATCGCGCCTACTCGCTGCATGACGACATTGTCGGCGATGTGCGCCCGGCATTGATCACGATTCTCGCCGCCGTTGCCTTTGTATTGCTGATCGCGTGCGCCAATGTCGCCAATCTTTTACTCGCCCGCGCAACCGCGCGGCAACGCGAGATCGCGATCCGGACTGCGCTCGGCGCCAGCCGCGCGCGGATCGTCTGGCAGCTTCTCGGCGAAGGTTTCTTATTGTCGATCTTCGGCGCTGTCGCTGGTCTGCTCATTGCCTGGTGGGGAATCGATCTTCTTCGCGTTTTCGGTCCGCACGATGTTCCGCGCCTTGGCGAAGTCGCCATTAACGCGCCGGTCTTTTCTTTCACGTTCGTCGCCGCAATTTTCAGTACCCTGGTGTTCGCGTTGGTTCCAGCGCTCCAAGTGACGCGACCAAATGTGAACGAGTCGTTGCAAGAAGGAAACCGTGGCGCTGTTGGACCCGGGTCACATCGATTGCGCCGTTTGCTCGTCATCGCACAGGTCGCCTTGTCCCTATTGCTTCTCGCGGGCGCTGGTTTGTTAATCAAGAGCTTCGCCAATCTCAGTTCGACCAAGCCGGGATTCGATCCGCAGCACGCCCTTGTCGCGGAACTCATTTTGCCGAAGGCGAAATACCCCGACTCAGAAAAACATCGACAATTTTTCGATCAGGTTATGCCCAAACTCAGCGCATTGCCCGGAGTGGACGCAGCCGGTGCCGCGTTTCCGATGCCGTTTTCTAACAATGATTGGGGTTCGACATTTTCAATTGCCGGTCAACCGCCGCGACCGCCTGGACAGGAATTGGAAGCTTCACATCTCATCATCACACCGGATTATTTTCGCGCGATGCGAACGCCGTTACTCCGCGGTCGCGTGTTCAATTCCAGAGACACGAAAGATTCGCCGCCGGTCGTGATCGTAAACGAGGTGCTAGCCCAGCGTTGTTTTCCCGGCGGCAACGCGATCGACCAGCGAATTATTTTGACCCATGGAGAAAACAATCAGCCATCGCCTCCGAAGGAAATTGTTGGCGTTGTTGGCAGCTCACGTCACGAATCGCTTGCGATCCAGCCGCTGCCGGAATTTTACATTCCGGCTTCGCAGGATCCGGAGCGTCGGATGGATGTCGTCATTCGCACAGCGGCCGTTGATCCCGCCGGATTGCAGGCGTCCCTACGCAACATTGTGCATGAGTTCGACAAAGATCTATTCGTTCCAAATCTCGAGCCTTTGGAAAAACGCATCGGTGTCACTTTGGCTCAACCGCGATTTAACATGATGCTGCTTGGGACCTTCGCGGCAGTCGCCATGATCCTGGCTGCTATCGGTATTTACGGTGTCATTGCCTACACCGTGGCGCAGCGAACGAAGGAAATTGGCATTCGCATGGCGCTGGGCGCGCAGCGTCATGACATGCTGCAAATGATTCTGCGGCAAAGTTTTGGCGTTGTTGCGATCGGTTTGGTAATCGGCCTGTTCGCAGCGCTGGCCCTTACCCGGTTAATGGCGAGTCTGCTTTACGGCGTGAGCGCGCATGATTTCTCCATTTACGTGCTGGTCTTATTTGTTCTTAGCGCGGCGGCACTGTTTGCGAGCTATCTGCCAGCGCGTCGCGCCATGAATGTCGATCCAACGGTGGCGTTGCGTTATGAATGATCTTCGCTACGCCCTTCGCATGCTGCTAAAGTCGCCGGGCTTTAGCCTAATCGCGATTGCCACGCTTGCTCTCGGCGTCGGGCTGAACACGGCAATCTTCAGCTTGATTAATGATCTTTTTCTGCGCGGTTTGCCATTCAAAGAGCCAGCCCGTGTCGTTCGCATGTATTCCAACGCCAGGGAGCGAAATCTTCTCGAACTCGCGATTTCGGCGCCGCGTTTTCAACATTACCGGGAGAGCCAGACGATTTTTGACGGATTCGGCGCGGAAAATCAATTCGCCTTCACGCTGACCGGCCTGGGCGATGCGGTGCAAATCTTCGGCGGCAGGGTCACGCCAAATTACTTCGATGTGCTCGGTGTGAGTCCGATTCGTGGTCGGAACTTTCTGCCGGAGGAAGAAGAAACCGCCGATGTCGCGATGGTGACGGAAAATTTCTGGCGAAAGCGCATGGCCGGTGATCCAAACGTGGTCGGGCGCAGCATCACTTTGGATGGCGTGCCTCACACCATTATCGGAGTCTTGCCGAATCTGCCGTTTTCATGGGTCGGCCCCAACGCGGAAGTCTGGACCACGAAACCGTATACGCTTCCCGGAATTTCCTACGAGCGGATGATGCGCGGCAGCGGTTTTCTCCGGGTGATTGGCCGACTCAAGCCGGGAATGACGGTAGAACAGGCGCGGGCGGCAATGCCGTCACTGGAGCAGAGTTACCGGGCACGTTATCCGGACAAGATCGACAGCTCTTCGGTGATGACTCTCAAGACGCTGCCCAATGATGTGACCGGAAATTTGCGGCCGGCATTTGCTACTTTGCTGGCGGCGGTTGCATTCGTCCTCTTGATTGCATGCAGCAACGTCGCAAATCTACTTCTCGTTAGGTTCAGCGGGCGCCGGCGCGAAATCGCGTTGCGGATGGCGATTGGCGCGTCGCGCCGGAGCGTGGTTCGGCTTTTTCTTTTCGAAAGTCTACTCGTCAGCGTGCTCGCTGGAATAGCCGGCGCATTCCTGGCGTGGGAGCTCGTGCCGTTCGTCCCCCAAATGGCCGCGAATTTTCTTCCGTTCGATCCCACTGTGCGCATTGAGTTGTCGCTACCGGTGCTCGCTTTCACCATCGCAATGTCGATCGTGACTGGTCTCGCCATGGGCATTTATCCCGCGCTGCAGAGTTCGCGCGCAGATCTGGTTGATGGATTGAAAGAGGGTGGGCGGGGAACGAGCGGCAGTCTCCAGCAAATGCGCTTCCGCAAGATTTTGGTCGGCGCTCAGGTCGCGCTTTCCGTCACCTTGCTTGCGGGCGCGGCCTTGCTCATCACTAGTTTTGTGCGTTTGAGCCAGCAAGACGTCGGCTACCGATACCAAATTGTCTGGATCGGTTTCGTGACCTTACCCGAATCGCAATATCCCAATCTCGGCGCGCGCGATCGATTTGCGAACCAAACACTGCCGGCGGTGCGCGCGATTCCTGGCGTCGAAAGCGCGACCCTGAGCGCAGACATTCCGTTGTTTCCCGGCGCAGGTGGTAACGCTCTCTATACGCGGCCGGACGGCGAGATTTTACCGATCGACAAGCGCGCAGCTGCAGCCGCCCACAACATTGCGCCGGATTACTTCAAGACCTGGGGCATTCCGATCCTGGCCGGACGCAACTTCGATGAGCATGACGGGCCGGGTCATCAAAATGTGCTGCTCATTAGCCAGGCGGGAGCGAAAAAAGTTTTCGGTAATGATAATCCCATTGGGAAAACACTTCTCGTTAGCAGCGCCAGCACGCCGGCGGAGATTGTCGGTGTCGTCGGTAACGTGCGCTCGCGCAAGGTCACCGAGTCGGACGATGTGGAATTGTATCGTCCGTGGGGACAGGAGAATTTTTCGTTTCTTAGCATCGCCGTGCGCAGCCATCTGAGTGTCGATGCCGTGACGAAGTCCGTGCAATCAGCCCTCGCCACCGTCGATCCCGGATTAGCCATCGCTCTTCCACAATCAATGACAACGATCGTGGCGCAGGCGGTCGGGCAGACGCGACTAATGATGTGGCTGCTTGGGATTTTCGCTGGAGTCGCGCTTCTGCTCGCGAGCATCGGGATTTACGGTGCCGTTGCTTACACAGTGGCACAACGTACCGGCGAAATTGGCGTTCGTATGGCCCTCGGCGCGCAAACGCGCGATGTGCTGCGCCTCATTTTGAATCAGGGAATGAAACCGGTTTTGTCCGGACTGGCGATTGGCATCATTGCGACGTTTGCTCTCGCCCGATTGATCGCCGCGCAGCTGTATCAGGTTTCTGCGTATAACCCGGTATTGCTCGGCGGTGCCACCGTGCTTCTCGCACTTACTGCTTTCATCGCGTGTCTGGTGCCGGCGAGACGCGCTGCGCTGGTTGATCCGGTTCAGGCATTACGCGCCGAATGAAAAGGAAACGTGCGTTATGAATAAAATCCTCACCGTCGCATTTATCAGCGCATTCGTGGCCGCTTCGATGCCGGCCGGCGAGGTGCTCGAGGATGTCGTTGAAAAAACATTTCCGCTTGATCCGTCGGGCACGTTTTCGTTGCGCGCAATCGACGGGATCGTTGAAATCTTTGGGAGCGATAGCCGCGAGATCACAATTTCGGCGATGAAGAAGGCATTTTCCCCCGAGCGTTTGAACGCAATTGCCATCCGCGTCGATGCGCGTCCCGACGCCATCAACATCGAAACCACATCGCCACCGGAACCGCGCCATCATTTTATGGATCGCTCAGGGGCAGTGGAATACAGGATTAACCTGCCGCAAACAGTCCGAATCGCTCACGTCGAATTGCCGAATGGTGAGCTTGTCATTAAAGGGATGCGGGGCTCGTCAATCACCGCCAATCTCGGTACCGGCCAGCTCGTCACCCAGAACTGCTTTTGTGATCAGACCATTCATGTCAAACAGGGCACGTTGAATGTTTTTTTTGATTGGTCGGAGAGGCGCCCCATCTCGATCGATGCGGCGATCGCAGATGGCAACGCCCTGGCGCGTATTCCCACGGACGCGAGTTTTCAACTGCATGCCGTTGCGAAGCAGGGGAACGTTCGGAACGACTTCACGCAAAGTCGGAAGCAAGGCGATGCTTCTGAAATTAATGAAGTCATCGGCGCTGCGCCTGCGACAAAGCTGAACTTCCGTGCCGACGACGGGAACATTCATATCTCGGAGATGATGTGGTGATCTGGCGCGACCTACGCTACGCCGCCCGTGCGTTAATCAGGACCCCGGGATTTCTCGCCGTCGCCTTTGTCGCGATTGCCCTTGGGATCGGAGTCAACACCACCATCCTCGGAATCGTTAACGCGCTGCTCCTTCGTCCGCTTCCCGTTGGACACTCGGATCGAGTGCTGCAAGCCTTCACCACCGATACTCATTTTACCGGCCGCAATTCGAACTCGTACCTCAATTTTCTCGATTACCGGAAACAGAACAGCGTGTTCACCGGAATGGCCGGTTACGGCTTTGCTGTCGCAGGCATGACTAGGGGCGGCGAGACTTCCAATGTCCTCGGCCAGATGGTGAGCGGAAATTACTTTGACCTTCTTGAATTGCGGCCATTTCTCGGGCGCGCATTTCTGCCGGAGGAAGATACCGCACCGAACGGCTATCCCGTTACCGTTCTTAGTTACAAGTTTTGGAAAAAGCTCGGCGGCGACAAAGGCATCATTGGCGATACAATAACGCTGAATAACCATGCGTTCACCGTGATCGGAGTGGCGCCGCCGGGATATACCGGCATCGATACCGGTGTGGCACCAGAGTTTTGGGTGCCGCTAGCGATGCACAACTGGATTCGACCTACCGGTGACGAATGGTTCGAGAATCGCCGTGCCCTCTTTCTTAATATTGCTGCGCGATTAAAACCTGGGGTTTCGATTTCGAGTGCGCAGGCGCAAATGAAAACCATCGCGCATCAACTCGAGCAAGCTTACCCGGACGTGAATAAAGAGCGGTCACTCGTTCTCGTCTCGGCCGAAAAAGCGAAATCACAGGGATTCGGTGGGCCGGGAAATGAGAACACCACACAAAATATTTCGCTCCTGCTTCTGGTTGCCGCTGGAAGCATCCTCCTTATTGCCTGTGCGAATGTTGCTAATCTTCTCCTGGCACGTGCAACCACACGGCAGCGCGAGATGGCGATCCGTGTGGCGCTGGGTGCGGGTCGCGGCCGGGTGATCCGCCAATTACTTACCGAAAGTGTTTTGCTCGCCGCCATCGGCGGGATCGGTGGGATTCTGCTCGCTTACATTCTGGGCGATGTGTTGCTTTCACTTTTGCCCGCGACCCCAGTGCCTCTTTCCCTTGATCCGAAGCCGGATGGGCGCGTCCTGATTTCCGCGCTGCTGCTCACCCTTTTTAGCGGAATCATTTTCGGACTCGCGCCGGCATTGCAAACGACCCGCGGGGATTTGACTCAGGGTTTACGTGAACGCGCGGTCGCCGAGGGTGGCTTTCATCGCTGGACCTTGCGAAATCTTCTTGTCATCGCGCAAATCGCAGTTTCGCTTTTGCTTCTCATCGGGTCGGCGCTGTTTTTGAAATCATTCCACCGCGCCCAGCAGATCGATCCCGGATTTCGCACGCAAAATCTAGCAATCGTTAGTATTGATCCCGCGCTGGCAGGTTACGATCAGAAGCGTGGCGGCCAAATCGCGCGCGACATTGTCGAACAGGCGCGACGCGATCCGCAGGTGCGCAGCGCTGATCTGGGACAGTTCGTGCCTCTCGGTTTCGGCGGCGAAGGCCGGACCATTGTGGCCGAAGGCCGCGATGAGAATGCGCAAAGCAATCGCAAAATCGCGAACATCAGTGCCGTGACTCCGGGTTACTTCGAAACCATGGGCATTCCCATTTTGCGCGGACGGAATCTTACCGAACACAACGCGGGCGAAAATGCCGCCAAGGTTGCAGTTATTAGCGAGACAATGGCGAAAACATTTTGGCCTGGAGAAAACGCGGTCGGCCGGCGCTTCCACTATTACAACCGCGAAGGCTCTTTCGAAGTCATCGGCGTCGCGCGCGATGTCAAAGCAGCGACGCTGGGAGAAACGCCAACCCCGATGCTTTATACTCCATTTCACGAGCTGCCGGATGGCGGGATCACTATTTTCGTTCACACTGCCGGCGCGCCCGGACCGATGGTGCCCGAAGTCCATCGGGTCGTGCGCAACGTCGATAACCATATTTCCGTCACCTATGAAAAGACCGTGACGCAGCACCTCGCCTTTGCTCTTTGGCCATCATGGATGGGCGCGATTTTGCTCGGCAGTTTGGGATTGCTCGCGCTCGTGTTGGCCTCAGTCGGCGTTTATGGGGTAATGGCGTACTCGGTGAGTCAGCGAACGCGCGAACTGGGTATTCGCATGGCGTTAGGCGCGCAAGGCAGCGAGGTGCTTCGGCTGGTCTTGCGTCAGGGCATGTTGCTGGCGGCAATTGGATTGATCATCGGTCTAATTGCGGCTTTTAGTTCGACCCGACTGGCCAGTACCCTTCTTTACGGGGTGAATCCGAGCGATCCGTTGATTTTCAGCGGCGTGACGGTGTTGCTCGCTGCCGCCGCCTTCGCCGCTTGCTATTTCCCAGCGCGCCGCGCCCTCAAAATCGACCCCGTCATCGCATTGCGCTTCGAGTAGAGGATCGTGGCGCAGGCGTCTCGCCTGTGGGGCACGCAGGCATCCTGCCTGCGACTCAATTGTGGAGCGCGGAGCTCTGCGACGCCGAAGGTGAAGGCTCGCGGGAGCTCGCCCCTCCAGACGTTTGCACGATCGCTTCAATGGTACGCAAAAGCCACTTGGCGAAAAGCCGAAGTCGCGGCAATGCTAATCAGAAATCAGCAATCAAAAATAACCATGCCGTCGTTCGATATCGTTTCGGAAGTAGACAAACAGGAAATCGACAATGCGCTCAATCAGGCGCGCAAAGAATTAGCCACACGGTTTGATTTCAAAGGTAGCGCCGCGGAAATAATTCCCGAGAAAGACAAAATCACTCTCACCGCCGAGGATGCCAATCGTCTCCGCGGGTTGCGCGAAATTGTGGTAGGCAAGCTGGCAAAACGCAGCGTCGACCTGCGCAACATCGAGCACGCGGAGCCCGATATCTCACCGCTGGGCCACGCGCGTCAGGAACTCAAAATTCGACAAGGCCTCGAAGGCGAAAAAGCGAAGGAGATTATCAAGGCGATCAAAGAAGCCGGCTTCAAAGTCCAAAGCACACTCCAGGACCGCCAGATTCGCATCACCGGCAAAAAGAAGGACGAACTACAAAGCGTGATCCAGTTTGTGCGTGGTAAAGATTTCAAAGTCGCAACCAGCTTCAAAAATTTCCGCGACTAAAAGCTGACCTCCGTCCGCTGATCCCTGACCTCTGCATTGGTGGCATCCGCATCGCTCGGCGCGCCGTAGCCTTTGGTGAAGGAGGTTGCCGATAATTTCAAATCTTTCGCCAGAAACTGTGAAAAATTATTCGCGAGAAGATTTACGAGATTGCTCTTGGATTATCTCCTCTGCCTCTTTGGACGCTGTGGCGATATCGCGTGTCCAGGCTCCTTTCACAAAGAGAATGTCCTCTGCATCCTTTGGCGGAGACTCCCCATCTTTCCACATTTTCGCTCGAAAAACCGAAACGTTGCCGCCGCCATGTGCAATGCCCTCCAGCCAGACATCGCGAATGTCATGACCTTCTTCTGATCCGTCCCCAACCGGGCCGGAAACGGAACTTCGCATGTCCATCACTGATTTCCGAGGATATGAGCTTAAAAACTTGCGAGCTCGGCGATCCAACAACTTGGTGACGAGGAACGACGGTTCGTATAACCTAGACTCAAGGTGGAGGAGAAAGGTTGGTAAAGGCAGCTGTGTTATCGCTTCCCATTCGCCAACCATCCTCTCCTTGTTTAGAGGGGGCGGGGTCGAATCATCGATCTGGCTGTTTGCCAGATCTCCCAACAAGATCACCAACGCGATTGCGAGAAGCACATTCTTCACGGGGACGGCACCCTGGGAAATCGGGTTGATATTGTCGTTGATCATATCAGCCGCCTTGCACCGGTGGCATAATGGCAACGGTGTCGCCATCGTTTAACTTGTGATTTCGATCGACGAAATCGACGCCGATGCCGAAAAGCGTGCTCCTTTCGAAATCCTGGAGCTGCGGATACGTTTCTTGTAGGTGCGCGAAAAGATCCGCCACGGTCGCATTTTCCGGCACCGATAATTCGAGCGTAGAAGCACCGACGATTTCCTTCAGCCGTGAATAAAATTCTGCGCGTACTTTTATCACGCCATTAATTCCTTCCTCAAAACGCCGATACAGGGGAGATTGCGATAGCCTTCGCCATAATCCAGGCCGTAGCCGACAACAAATTCATCGGCAATGTCGAAGCCGACATAATCTGCTTCAATTGGACGCGCTCGATCCTTAATCTTCCGCAGTAAAACGCAGACGCGAATACTTTTCGGAGAAACAGTCTGCAATTTTTCACGGATGGAGTTGATGGTGGTTCCGCTGTCGAGAATATCGTCGAGCAGCAGGATGTCCCGTCCGGCGATGTCGGGCTGCGCGATTTGCCGGAAAATGACTTCGCCGCTGGTTTGTAATCCGCCATGGTAACTGGCCACGCTCAGGCAATCGAGCCGCAGCGGCAATGGGATGCGCCGCAGCAAATCGGCCATAAAGATCAAACTGCCGTTGAGAATCGCGATCACGGTTAGTTCGCGATCGCGATAGTCTGCGGAAATCTGGATGGCGAGTTCGTCGAGTCTGCGCAGGATCGTGCCTTCATCGAATAGCACACGGTCGAGATCGTCCTGCATGCAGCGAGTTTCCAGTTAATCGGGAGCAAAGTCGAGCTGCAACGGATCGCGAATGCGAACGGCCAGGCTTTCAAAAGGCGTGCGGCCACGCGCGTTAGTCCGACAGATGATCGGGAATGACGAATGACGAATGACGAATTAATGACGAAATCCGAATGACGAAAAACGCTTCGCGACCATTCTTGTCATTAGCCATTCGGGCGTCCTTCGTCCTTCGTGCTTCGTCATTTGCCCGCACCGGTAGCCTGCGAAGATTAGCACGTGCGCATCGTCACCAGAAACTTTAGCATCGCCACTTCGGGCAAGGGCACTTACGAGATCACCGATAAAATCGAAGTCATCGTGCGCGACAGTGAAGTTGAGAATGGCGTCGTCACGGTTTTTGCGCAGCACACCAGTTGCAGCCTGATCGTGATGGAGAATGCGGATCCGGCGGCACGACGCGATCTGGAGGAATTTTTCAATCGGTTGGTCCCGGAGAATGCCGATTATTTCGAACACGACGCAGAAGGCGCCGACGACATGCCATCGCACATCCGCATGGTGCTAACTCGGACAAGCGAGACCATTCCGATTGTAGATGGACGAATCCAGCTAGGCACGTGGCAAGGTATCTTCCTTTTCGAGCATCGGCGCGCTTCGCATCGCCGGAAAATTGTGGTGACGGTAATGGGCGAATAACTCGCCCTGGGGCGCAGGCATCTTTGCCTGTGGGGCAGGCAGGCGTCTCGCCTGCCGAATGACTGGCGAAGACCAGGCGAGACGCTGGTCGCCCCACGGCCGGGAAGGCTGCGCCCCGGGGAGTTTACGGAGCGTAAATCGCATTTACCAGCCGCAGAGATTTCTCGTTCGGCAATACGGACTGCTCCATTTGGTTCATCACATAGGCAAAACTGATTTTGTTTTCCG
>Ga0209577_10000942_pt1 | contig 28940 bp, 25 predicted proteins | sample GraSoiAngelo_109_FD_185874 | JGI IMG/M metagenome (GOLD analysis project Ga0209577, IMG submission 185874) | Grasslands soil microbial communities from the Angelo Coastal Reserve, California, USA - 14_0903_12_20cm (SPAdes) (version 2) | ecosystem: Environmental > Terrestrial > Soil > Grasslands...
CACGAGTTCATGCTGTACTACGACATTTAAAACTGTCAGCTTTCAACTATCAGCTGTCAGTTGGGCCCGGGTCAAAGCCGGGCCTTTTATTCATTGTGCCCCGAGCGCCGCGGGAAGATTTTTTCGAAATATTCTGAATTCTTCGCGGTAAATCAAAGTACAATGCCTAGCTCGCTTGGTGAACCATGCTGTACGGGTCCCTTTTGCACGGCGACGCTCCACGCGGTCTTCTCTTGCCAAGAATGGTTTTTGGGGGACCCTCGCGCTGCCCGCGCTGGCTTCACTTAGCGATTTCCGGCGTTGTGTTCGACGCAATACTCTCACTCGGAACTTGTCTGGCGCAGAAAGCGCCGGAAGCCACGACTCAGTCGCGGGAGATCGCTTCTGTTTCCATCTCCCAAGACCCGCAAGACACAATCCAGAGAAAAAAGGACAAGGTTCGTGCCAAGTACGACGTTGACCGCATTGGCAATCGCGGAGTCGGCCATGGAGTCAATATGTACTCGCTTAGCCACGAACGCAGCATCGGTGAATCCCTCGCCCGGGCGATTGAGCAGCATTCCAAGGTGCTCAACGATCCGGTCGTGACCGATTACGTGAATCGGGTCGCGCAGAAGATCGTTCGTAATTCCGATGCCGAGGTGCCATTCGTTATCAAAGTCCTGGATTCGCCGGGGATTGGCGCCCTCGGCCTTCCCGGGGGATTCTTGTACGTGGACAGCGGCTTGCTTCTGGCGACCGACAGCGAGGCGGAGCTGGCCGGTGTCCTGGCCCACGAGATTGCGCACGTGGCGGCCCGGCACGCCACCCGCGCCACCACGCGCCGGTATTTCTGGGACCTGTTGTTTCCTGTGAGCCTGATGGGGGGTCCGATCGGAATCGGAATAGAAGAAGGCGGCGGCATCGCAGTCCCATTTTCGTTGAAGAAATTCAGCCGCGACGCCGAGCGCGAAGCAGACCTGCTGGGAATCGAGTATCAATATGCCGCAGGTTACGATCCGGAAGCTTTCGTCGTTGCATTGGAGAAACTGCAGGCAATCGAAAAACGAATGCACAATCTCTGGACGAAGGCGCCCGGTTACCACTTGATGACCAAGGTGCCATTGCACAGTCGACTGCGTAAGGCCTTCTCCAACTATCCTACGACGGAGGACCGGCTACGCCGACTTCAAGCCGAGATCTCCACTGTCCTACCGGGCAAAACCGACTACATTCTCGACACCAGCGAGTTCCAGGAAGTGAAATCCAGACTGGCCAGCGCTGAGGCTCCCCTGTTGCGCCGGCATTCGCCAGATGGCACCCCGGGCAAGGCTGGGCCGGTACTGCGCCGGGGCAGAGTGCCGGATTCGCCAGACGCCGGAACCAAACCTCCTCCCACCCCAGTCCTGAGCTGGAATTGACTCCTGCTGCAAAGCCGCATTCGGTCCACGACACAACTTTAGGGAAACCTAGTCTGGCCAGAGAGAAACCCAACCGCGGCATGGGCCCCCAAACCATAACCTTCTCGGCAGGTGTCGGTTGCCAAGACAACCGCAGCCAAACCCCAAGCCGGGAGCGGCATCCAACCTAAGTATCGCTTCAGCCGGATTTCGGCCGCTTCGACCGGTCGAGGGCGGCGCCTAGAGAGCAAAACAGAACCGACACCGGGGGAAGTGAGAGCATGAAATATCTTCTTGGAATCGCGGCACTGGCTTTTTGTCTTTCCGCCCCATCGCTGGTACTGGCGCAGGAAGGAAACGAGTACAACCACGCTGAAGTCGGAGTGTTCGTCGATTATCTTAATTATGCTCGGACGCATCCGCATATCAACTTTTTTGGGCTGGGAGGGCGCGCGGCTTTCAACGCCGGCCGGTATGCGCAAGTTGAAGCCGAGATGAATTACGACTTCAAGCGTAATTACACCAACGAGATCTCGAACGGCGTCAGCACGCAGTTTGTAACCACGCGTCTACGCCCTTTGAGCGCGCTGTTTGGACCGAAGTTCAATACCAATGTCGGTGAGGCCCGGGCTTTCTTCACTTTTAAAGCCGGGTTCGTGAACTTCAGCACCACCACAGAGAACCCACCATCCGGATTCACCAACGCGGTGGGAACGATCACTACGGGCAACACGCGGCCGGCACTCTATCCTGGCGTGGGATTGGAAGGCTTCTGGGGACCGTTCGGATTGCGCTTCGACCTTGGGGATGACATCTACTTCGATAATGGAGCGCGGAATAACCTGAGGCTTACCTTCGGTCCGGCGATCCGGTTCTGAACCGGTGAGCAAAAACCCGTGATCGTGAGCGGCAGCCTGCGTGGGCTGCCGCGCGGCGTGGTGCCGATTGTCAGTCGATCAGGAGTGCTCGACCCGCTTGCTCCGTGTCAGGAGCCCGCTAAAGCGGTGTCCGGATACGAATACCGTCGAATTTCCTGCCGCTTATATAATTCTTTTTCGCAAACCAACCGATCTCATCGAATTTCGTTTTGCTGCGAGGTCTTCATGCGCATTCCAAAGGCAGTCTTGCTTCTTCCAATCCTGGGTGCGACGGCGTTATTAGGATCGGCTCCGAGAGCAAGCGACACGCAGAAGATCGAGTACACGCCCGGTCTCGATTTAAAGTCGCTCGACCGGAGCGTCGATCCTTGCGTGGATTTTTATCAGTTCGTCTGCGGGGGGTGGCTGAAGACGAATCCCATTCCTCCGGATCAGACCAGCTGGGGTCAGGATTCGAAGCTGCAGGAAAAGAACCGGCTCATCCTGCGTCAGATCCTGGAAGAGGCGGCTCAGCCTAATCCAGCGCGCACAGCAGTTCAGCAGAAGATCGGCGATTATTATGCAGCGTGCATGGACGAGCCGGCGGTCGAGGCATCGGGTGTGAAAGCTCTGCAACCAGACTTGAAGCGCATTCGAGAACTCAAATCCGCGCGGGACTTGGCTGGATACCTGGCCAGTTATCATGAGCGCGATGTTTTCACTGTGCTGCCCACCGCCACGCTTTTTTCTTTTACCGCAGACCAGGACTTCAAGGACTCGACGCAATATATTCCTGAGGCCGACCAGGGCGGGATCGGGCTGCCCGATCGCGACTACTACACAAAGGAAGATGCCAAGTCACGGGAGATTCTGACAGGCTACTTGGCGCACGTCGAGAAGATGTTCGAACTGCTGGGTGAACAGCCCGAGGTAGCGGCCGCGAATGCTGAGAGCGTGATGCGGCTGGAAACCGCGCTGGCGAAAGGATCGATGACCCGCGTCGAGCGGCGGGACCCGGCCAGCCTCTATCACAAGATGACGCGGGCAGAGTTGCAGGCGCTTACGCCGTCGTTTGATTGGAACGCCTATCTCGCCGGAGTCGGATTGGCGGGCGCGCAGTCATTGAACGTTGTCGCTCCGGAATTTTTCAAGACGCTAGAACAGGAATTGAAGTCACAACCCGTGGATGCGTGGAAGACTTACCTGCGGTGGCATTTGCTGCATTCCAGTGCGCGTTATTTGCCGGCGGCTTTCGTGAATGCGGATTTCGATTTCTTCAGCAAAACGATGGGCGGGCAGAAAGAGCTACAACCGCGCTGGAAACGCTGTGTGCGCTTGGTGGATCGCGATTTGGGGGAAGCACTGGGCCAAATCTACGTGGAAAAGACTTTTGGCCCGGACGGCAAGCAGCGCACCTTGAAAATGGTCCAGGAGATTGAACAGGCCATGGAGCGAGATATTCATCAGCTCCCCTGGATGTCGGAGGCCACGAAGCAGCAGGCGCTCGACAAGCTTCACCTGATCCGCAACAAGATCGGATATCCGGACCGCTGGCGAGACTACAGTTCGATTGCCGTTCGGCGTGAGGATGCCCTGAGCAACGTGCAACGTTCCGTCGCATTTGAGTTCCATCGGCAGTTGAGCAAGATTGGTAAGCCGATTGATCGCGGAGAATGGCAGATCACGCCTGCCACCGTGAACGCCTACTACAACCCTCAGATGAACGACATCAACTTTCCTGCGGGAATTCTACAGCCGCCGTTTTTCGACAAGAAGATAGATGACGCGGTGAACTACGGTGACATTGGCGGAATCATCGGACATGAACTCACGCATGGTTTCGACGACGAAGGCCGGCAGTTCGATGGCCAGGGCAATCTGCGCGACTGGTGGACAGCAGCGGACGCCAAAGAGTTCGAGAAACGTGCGAGCTGTGTTTCAGACCAGTATTCCGAATACCCGGTGGTAGACGACATCAAGATCAACGGCAAGCTTACTTTGGGGGAAGATGTGGCCGACCTGGGCGGGCTCACTCTGGCGTTCATGGCGTGGCAGGAGGCGACACGGAATCAGAAGCGGGCGGCGATGGATGGATTTACTCCCGAGCAGCGCTTCTTCCTGGGTTATGGCCAGGGCTGGTGCACGAATGAAACTCCCGAGCGGCTGCGCATGCGGGCGGCGATGAATCCGCACTCGCCCGACAAATACCGGGCCAACGGAGTAGTTTCCAATATGCCTGAATTCCAGAAGGCGTTTGCCTGCCAGGCGGGCCAGCCCATGGTCGGGACCAGCCGGTGCCGAGTCTGGTGAGCGTGTGCCGCTTCGGCGGAATTCCAGCTTTTCCAATCAGCGCCACCGAGTCGAGAATGCCGCTTCCCTTGGCTTGAGGATCGGACTCGGAGTGCTCACAGAGTTCGCATTTTCGTCCGCCGCACCCAAGGCTCCATTCCCGTACCGCGCAGTTTCAAAGTAATTCGAGAACTGGAGGGTCTTTGATGAAGCAGTTCCTGTGGCTTTCTCTGTTCACCCTGACCTGCGCCGCCGGGGGGCAAACCGCCCCGGCAGCGGACTCGGGCCGCCTATTGCTTCCGAAGAATTTTGTCTGGGGATACGCGCAATTCGATATTGCCCCGCCGCACAACGAGCCTGATCCGAACCTGTGCGCCGCCAATGCGCGCGATTTCGGCGGCGCCAATGCCCCCTGCAACGCCTTTGCACGCTACCTGTTGTGGGGATATGTGGAATTGCGTCCGTTTGCGCGAACGCCCCTGCGGCGGCTGCTGTTTTTTGGCGAGCCGCGTTTCTTATTCGGGAGGAATGTGCCCCAGGCGCGGTATACCTGGTCAATGGCTGGGATCGGGTGGGAGCGGTCGTGGGGTGCGGGAATCGAAGTTGGGCATGGGTTTGAAGTCCGAGTGACCCAGCACTTTCTGTTTCAGCGATTCGGCTCCCGAGATCGCTACCTGGGGCCAGCGGACTTGGGCGTAAACGGGCCATGGGGACGCTATAACGTGATCGGCGTGAGGAAATATTTCGGGTACAGGAGGGAGGGTGAGTAGGGTTACACAACTCTTTGACGAAGCAGGCGAATTCGAGACGTTGCAAAAACCCAGATTCCTCCAGGTCTGAAATCGTCCCCTGACAACCACCCGCCGGTAGCAAACGGCTCTGTTCAAGGCTCGTGCTATGCTCAGGTTTCGAGCCAATCGCCTTGCCCACGCCTGAAGCTCCAATCGACTCGCGGGAGCCGCTCGATGTTGCTGCGGCTGTGGCCAGCATCGCGTTCCAGCATCCGGAGGCGGCGCGGCAGAATCTTTCGCGAGCTGTGAGGCTCGTTTCCCCTGGTCTGGCGGCTGCCCTTCCGGCGTTGCTGGCGGAAATTCCGGATCCCGACTCTGCCCTTATTCTCTTTGACCGGCTGGTTAGCGAGCCGGGAGGAGAAATGGTGCGCTGGCTGGAGCGTCATAACTTTCTCGCGCACTATGCCATTGCCGTCTTTGGGCACAGCCGCTATCTGGGAGAAACGCTGATCCAGAATCCCGATCTGCTGCAGTCTTTTCTCAGGGAAAAAAATCTGGACCGCAGTTTGTCGCGAGAAGAGTTTCACGAAGCTCTGGCACGCTTCCGGTCGCGGTCGTTCGAGACCGACGTGTCGTTGTTGCTGGCACGCTTCAAGCGGCGGGAATACGTGCGAATCATGCTGCGCGACGTGCTGAAGATCGCGCCGCTGGCGGAGACCACGGCGGAAATCTCGGCGCTTGCCGATGCGCTGATCGAAGACGCTCTGCGGGAGGCCGATAATTACTTGCAGCGGCGGTACGAAGCTCCGCAGCATCTCGACGCGGAAGGACGCCTGGTGGATACCTCGTTCACGATTCTTTCCCTAGGCAAGCTGGGGGGCAACGAATTGAATTACAGCTCCGACGTGGACTTGCTTTTTCTGTACGGCGACGGCAAGGAGCCGGCACAAGCTTCCCTGTCGAACAAGGAGTATTTCATCCGCCTCGCCCAGCAGGTTACCGAGATACTGTCGCGGGTCACGAAGGAAGGACCGACTTTTCGCATTGACCTGCGGCTTCGTCCGCAAGGAAATGAAGGTGAGCTGGCGGTCAGCCTGGGTCATGCGCTGCGTTACTATGCGGAAACAGCGCACGATTGGGAGCGACAGGCGTTGATCAAAGTGCGCTGCTCGGCTGGGGATCCTTTGCTGGCACGGGAGTTCATCCGCGGCGTGCAGGCGCACGTGTACAGCGAGCGGGTGAATTTCGCGGCGATCAAGACAGCACTGGTGTCGCGGGAGAAGATGCAGACGCGGCGGCGACCTCGGGTCGTACATGATGATCATTCGTTAGATGTGAAGATCGATCACGGTGGGATTCGCGACATCGAGTTTCTGGTGCAGTGTCTGCAACGGGTGTATGGGGGAGCGGAGCCGTGGCTGCGTTCAGGCGGCACCCTGTTCTCGCTTCAGAAGCTTCATGACAAGCGACACATCAGCGGGAAAGAGTTTCATGAACTGACCAGCGCTTATGTCTTTCTGCGGCACCTGGAACACCGGCTGCAACTGCGACAAGGTCAGCAGACGCACCGGTTGCCCGGCAATCCAGTGGAATTGGACATTCTGCGGCGGTCGATGGTACGGCTCCTCATGGGCGAAGACCGCTCTGCCGACATACTGGAAGCCGTGCGGCGGCGCATGGCAGCGGTGACGGAGATTTATAACCGGATCATTTATCACCAGCAGGCGCGCAAGGACCAAGAGGCGGCCGACAGAGAGTTTCAGCTGCGCAGCCGGGTGGAGCTTAGTGGAACGGACCAGTCGAACCAACAAATTCTGGAACGACTGGCGTCGGATGTGCCTCGACTGCACGAAGTCGCTGGCCGCAGCGATCTCGGACCCCAGACACGGCGGAACCTGTATCGGTTTCTGAGTTCCGCGTTCACCAGTTCGGAGCGCTATGCGGCGGTGGTGCGGCATCCCGAAGCTGTCTCGCGAGCGTTGGTGCTCTTCGACACCAGCGATTATCTGACGGACATCCTGATCCGGCACCCTGAAGAAATCGCTACCCTCGCTGAACAAGGCGAGACGCCGTCACGCGTGGCGAGCGGATACCTGTTCGATGGGCCAGGGGGAGCGGGGCCGGCCTGGGGCGATCCGGTGTTTGCCTACCTAGCAACCTCATCGGCTGCCTACGGCGAGAAGCTTTCGCTGCTGCGGCAGCATTATCGGCATCGGACGTTTGCCGGTGGGGCTAAGGACATCACCGAATTGCGGGACGTGCACGAGTCTCTGGCCAGTGCGACAGCCGCTGCCGAAGGCGCGATTCTAGCAGCATTCGGTATCGCTGAGCACCCGGACGGTCTAGCCGTGATGGCGCTGGGACGGCTCGGCACGGGGGAGTTCGACCTGCTCTCGGATGCGGACGTGCTGTTCGGGTGCGAAGAGACCCACGATCGCGCCGCTCTGACCAAGGCAGCCGAGCAGATGATGCATGCCCTGGCTGCCTACACGCGCGAGGGCATGGTGTTTCCCGTAGATCCGCGATTACGTCCGCGGGGGGGAGAAGGGGAATTGCTGGTCACGCCGAAGCAGTTGGAGGTTTACTTTGCGCAGGAGGCGCAAGCCTGGGAAGCCTTGATGTATACCAAGTTGCGCTTCCTGGTTGGGTCGCGGCGAGTCGGGGAGAGAACCAGTGCCGCGGTCAGAACGCTGTTTCAACGCTTCGCGGCAGATTCGAATTTCTTGCCTGCAATCCGCGAGATGCGGACGCGGCTGGAAAGCGCGGAGAAAAGTTTCAAGACTTCTCCCGGCGGAGCCTACGACATCGACTTCATCGCCAGCTACCTGCTGATCAAGCATGGCTTGCCCGAGACGAGCGGAAGCCTGCGCGATCGGCTATGGCGATGTGCGGACGCCGGGATTCTAGACAAGACGGAGGCGGGGCGGCTGGATCACGCGGCGGAGCTGTTGCGCACCGTGGAGCATGTGGTGCGGCTGGTGGTTGGCCGGACTCGCAAATGGCTGCCCGGCACCGAGCACGCGCGGCAAGTCACGGCAGAATTGACGGCAAAAATATTGAGGCGCGAATTCGCTGAAGGACTGGAGGCAGAGTTGCAGCACGACATGCAAAAAGTACGTGAAATTTACCAGCGCGTGCTTGACTAGCCGATCACACCCTGGCTAGCGGCGCCCGGCATCTGCGGCCGGCGGCTGCGCTCGACCAGCCAGATGATGAGGGTCACAATGAGGGTCACAATCAGACCGAGGCAAATCAGCGGGGGCAGAATAATCGCGAGCAACCAGCGTGTCCCTTCCAAGGAAGTACGGTCGCCGGTAATGGAGGCCTGCGGCTGTACACGGGTGGCTCCGGCTACGGACGTGACGTCGCCGGCGATGCGCGTGCCATTGGCCACGCGGATGTCGCCCCAGATCGAGGTTACATCTCCCGTCACTTCCGCACCGTCCTCGATCATGATGTTGCCGTGTATGACGGTCACCTCCCCATCCACCTGACCACGCACATAAACCGAGCAGTTTATGCAGGTAACCTCTCCGGTTTTCTGTCCCGCTTCGACACGAATGTCACGGCTGAATTGGGTCACTTCGGAATTGGCCTTGGCCAATGCAGATAGCGGCAAGATGAAAACCACCAGCAGAGCGCAGGCTAAGCCGAGAATATGGCGGTTCATACGATTCCTCCTGAGAGCCGAAGGCACACACCGGCACGGTATCGGTTAGGGATTATGCCAGAGATTACCGACTGCGGAGCAGGAGGTAGACGAGAAGGGGCGATTTTCCACGCCTGGTGACATTGTCAAAAGGAGCATGTGACCGATGTCATTTCTCGTCTGTTCACGGCTTTCTTTATAATCGGGGGGTTATTTCAACGCTTCCGGAGGTGTATTCATGGCGGGTTCATACAACGCTGTTCCGGTGCCTGGCGACGGCGCCCGGATTAGCTATGACAAGGGGCGCTACACCGTGCCTGATAATCCCATCATTCCATTCATCGAGGGTGACGGCACGGGCCGGGATATCTGGAAGGCATCGGTGCGCGTATTCAACGCGGCCGTGGAGAAAGCCTACCGGGGCAAGCGGCGTGTGGCCTGGTTCGAAGTTTTTGCCGGCGAGAAAGCCATGACGAATTTCAATACCTGGCTGCCGGATGACACGATCGATGCTATCCGTGAATTCAGGGTGGCGATCAAAGGGCCTCTGACTACGCCGGTGGGTGGCGGCATCCGTTCTCTTAACGTGGCGCTGCGGCAGATTCTTGACCTTTATAGCTGCGTGCGTCCGGTGAAGTACTACCAAGGCACGCCTTCGCCGGTGAAGCATCCCGAGCGCATGAACCTGGTTATCTTCCGTGAGAACACGGAAGACGTTTATGCCGGGATCGAGTGGGAGCAGGGCACGCCCGAAGTCGCCCGGCTGATCGATTTCCTCAACCAGGAAATGCTTAAGGGTGGTAGAAAGCAAATCCGGCTGGACTCGGGTATCGGCATCAAGCCCATCTCGGTTACGGGCACCAAACGCCTGGTGCGGATGGCCATCAAGTTCGCACTCGAGACTGGCAAGAAGAGTGTCACGCTGGTGCACAAGGGCAACATCCAGAAGTTCACCGAGGGTGCGTTCCGCAAGTGGGGCTATGCGCTGGCGACCGAGGAGTTTCGCGATAAGCTCATCACCGAGCGCGAGAGCTGGATTGTCGATAACAAGGATAAGAACCCAAACATCACAGTCGAGCAGAATGCCAGCCTGGTGGAGCCCGGCCTGGAATTTGCGGCCGAGCAGTTCCGGCAGTCGATCTACAAGGAAGTGAGGGACGTGCTGGACAAGATCTACAAGACGCATGGCAACGGCGCCTGGAAGAAGAAGCTGATGATCAACGATCGCATCGCGGATTCGATCTTCCAGCAAATCGTGACCCGCGCGGATGAATACCAAGTGCTGGCCGCGCCCAACCTGAACGGCGACTATATTTCGGATGCCTGCGCCGCTCAGATCGGAGGGCTCGGGATCGCGCCCGGAGCCAACATCGGCGACGGATACGCAATCTTTGAAGCCACGCACGGCACGGCGCCCAAGTATGCCGACAAGGACGTCATCAATCCAGGGTCGGTCATTCTATCAGGCGTGATGATGTTCCGCTTCATGGGTTGGAACGAAGCGGCTGACCTGATCGAGCAAGGGCTGGAGCGCACCATCGAGCAAAAGAAGGTCACCTATGACTTCGAGCGGCTCATGGAAGGCGCCAAGAAAGTGAAAACCAGCGAGTTCGGCAGCTCGATCATCGAGAACATGGAAGCCGCGGTTCTGACCGTGGCTGATTAAGCAAACCGGTAACCTAAAGGGAGCGCATGACGAGTGCGCTCGCTTACCTGAAACCACAAAGGGCAGAAAGGGGCGCGAAGAGTAATCCGCTTTCGTGGTCCTTTGTGCCCTCTGTGGGTTAGACTTTTGCCCTTCCTTCCCCAGTTATTCTTTTCCGCGCCCAGCGCGGCCAAATGAGAAAGGACTTTTTCATGCGCAACAAAGTAACCATCGTGGGTTCGGGCAACGTGGGCGCTACCGCCGCTCACTGGATGGCCTCCAAGGAACTGGCGGACATCGTGTTGATTGACATCATCGAGGGCGTGCCGCAAGGGAAGGGGCTCGACCTTCTCGAGGCCATGCCCATCGAGAAGAAAGATTCCTTCGTGCTCGGCACGGAAGATTATGCGGATACGGCGAATTCGGACATCGTGGTCATTACCGCAGGCGTGCCGCGCAAGCCGGGTATGAGCCGCGATGACCTGCTCAACATCAACCACAAGATTATGCGCGACGTGGTTGGCAAGGTGGTGCAGTATTCGCCGAACTGTATCCTGATCATCGTTTCTAATCCGCTCGATGCCATGGCGCAAGCGGCTTACAAGCTGAGCGGATTTTCTCGCAATCGTGTGATCGGAATGGCAGGCGTGCTGGATTCGGCGCGGTTCCGGGCATTCATTGCAAGGGAATTGCAGGTCAGCGTGGAAAACGTGACGGCATTCGTGCTGGGCGGACACGGCGATACCATGGTGCCCTTGCCGCGCTACTCTACCGTGGCCGGGATTCCAATTACCGAGCTGATGGAGTCGGCAACGATCGAACGGTTGGTGCAGCGTACTCGCGATGGCGGGGCGGAGATCGTGAAGTTCTTGAAGACTGGAAGCGCGTACTACGCGCCTTCGGCGGCGGTGACGGAAATGGTTGAGGCCATTCTCAAAGACAAGAAGAAGATCCTGCCGTGCGCTGCGTATCTGGAAGGCGAATACGGATTCGAGGGCTTGTTCGTCGGGGTGCCTTGCAAGCTGGGGACGCGCGGTATCGAGCAGATCATCGAAATCAAGCTCACGCCCCAGGAGAAATCGGCACTGGAAAAGAGTGCTGGGGCGGTCAAGGAGTTGGTGAGCGTGATTGGAGTATGAGAGCCGTCTCAGTTATCGGTTCTCACTTAATCGGGTCCGCGAAAGCGGGATTCATATTTAAGTATCCACCATTCGACAGGTTCAGTTGTCAGAGAAAATCTTCCGAGTCGAGACGCGGCTTGCCGCGTCTCCTGGCGGGATCAGAGACCGGGGCCGACACGGTCTTAAGAGAGAACTATTCCGCCTGCTCGCGCGGGACGTCCGGGGACGCGAGCTTCGGGTCCTCGATAAGGTAGTCCACCACGGCCTCACGAATATCTTCGACATCGTAGCGGCGAACGATGATGACAGAGCCAGTACGCAAGTATTTCCAGGATTTCTCCTCGAGGAGATCGGCTAGACCTTCCGGAGTGGCAACCAAATACGACTGAGTCCAGGAATAGTCCGCGGCGGGGTCGTAGAGCTCCACAAACAGTTCGTCACAGACGCGTTTCGGATCGGTCGGACCGGGCACGGCGTCGAACTTGGAAAAAATAAAGGCGTGTGATGCGAATGGAACCGAGCCGCGGATCCGGCGGCAGAAAGGCCAGTACCGACTGGGGATCCACGGCAGGCCTGGCCGGTACGGAAGTGTCCAATTCCGGGGCTCGCGGATACGAAAGGGAACGATCATGGCCGCCCAAACGAGATGCCCAGCGGGCGAAGGCCCACAACCCTGCGGCGCAGCCCAGCAGCGCCAGGTACTTCGGGGTCTCACCATCGAGTAGTGGTTGAGGAGTCAGCACAGATGGAAGTGAACTAGGCGCGCTCGATAGTCAAAGACTTCAGGGTTACATCTTTCACTGGCCGGTCTTGGCGGTTCCGGGGTACTGCCGTGATCTTACTCAACACATCTTGGCCCTCTACCACTTCACCGAAGATGGTGTGCTTGCCCGTCAACCAGGTTGTGGGCGCAACCGTAATGAAAAACTGTGACCCGTTAGTATTCGGTCCGGCGTTCGCCATCGCCAGTTTGCCTGGTGTATCGAACTGGTGAGGCGAGCCACGCGTTTCGTCTTCGAATTCGTATCCCGGACCGCCCATACCGTTGCCCGCGGGGTCGCCGCCCTGGATCATGAATTCAGGAATCACGCGATGAAAAATCGTGCCGTCATAGAGACGGTCCTTGCTCTTCTTGCGCGAAACCGGGTGGGTCCATTCGCGCCTGCCTTCGGCGAGTTCGATGAAGTTGGTGACCGTCTTGGGCGCATCTTTTTCAAATAAACGGCAGACGATCCGGCCTTCCGTGGTGTCGAAAACAGCGTAGGTGCCGGGTTGGCGGGTCATAGGAGTCCTTTCTTCAAATAATCAAGGCGAGCGCGGAACGCCCTCGCGACAGCCGGCGAGACGGCGGCGCTACTCATTTGGGGGCTGCCGCGCCTCCACGTTCGATGGTGATGTGATTGATTTTCACTGGACGAAAGGGGCGGTTATCGCGAGGATCGCTGGCCATGCGGGCAATCTGCTTCACGAGAGTCACGGTCGCCGGATCGCATTGTCCAAAGATGGTATGGCGACCGTTCAAATGCGGTGTAGGCACCTCGGTGATGAAAAACTGGGAACCGTTAGTGTTAGGGCCTGAATTGGCCATGGCCAAGCGGCCAGGGCGGTCGAACGTCAGGGTGGGCACGATTTCATCACGGAACTTATAGCCGGGATCGCCAGTGCCGTTGCCGGCGGGGTCACCGCCCTGAATCATGAAATTGGGGATTACACGGTGGAAGATGGTGCCGTCGTAGAGAGGGACTCCGTGCTTGGTCGCGCCGCTGGCCGGGTTCTTCCAATCTTTGGTGCCGGTGGCTAATCCGATGAAGTTGGCCACCGTCTCGGGAGTTTCCTTCTCGAATAGCGTGCAGCGCATCTTGCCGGCCGTGGTGTCGAAAACAGCCACCGGTTCAGCCGACGAGGCAGTCTTAGGGGCGGCTTTAGAGACCTTGCTGGTCCCTGCTTGCGACCATACCGCCAGGGAAATGAATAGAAACGAGAGTGTTGCCAGAACCTTTCCCATTCAATCACTCCTCAGATATTCGCCTTGGCCACGGATTAGCACGGATGAACACGGATCACGGTGCCCTGGCTAGTCGCGATTAAAGAATTGTACGACAGCGGGTTCAGTTGCTGGGTGTCTCCTCGATTTGCTGGCTGACGCGTTCGACTTCTCTCATGACCCGCAACAGGTTTCCGCCAAGAATTTTCCTGATGTCTTCGTCTTTGTAGCCGCGGTCAACCAGCGCCTGAGTGATCTTGGGCAGGTCAGCGGCGGAATTGATTCCTTGGGGCAGTGCGCCGCTGACTCCATCGAAATCCGAGCCCAGGCCGACGTGATCAATCCCTGCGACTTTGGCGATGTGGTCAATGTGGTCGATCAGCGACTTCAATGGCGGCCGCGGGATCCGTCCCAGCCACCGTTCTTCGATAGGCTCCACGTCCATGTATTCGGGTTTCTTGCCCTCGGCCTTCTGTTTGGCGAGAGCTTCTTGAACGGCGCCTTCCCGGGCTTTGCTCTGGGCTGCTTCTGCTTTCAAGAAATCCTCGTCAACGAACCCTGCATAGAAATTAACCATGACCACGCCATTGTTCTTTGCCACCGCGCGCAGCATGTCATCGGTCATGTTCCGTGGTGCGCTGGTGAGGGCCCGTGCCGAGGAATGGGACGCAATGACTGGGGCTTTACTGACCGCGATCGCATCCCAGAAGGTTTTGTCTGCGACGTGGGAGATGTCGACCATCATGCCCAGGCGATTCATCTCGAGGACCACTTGCTTACCGAAATCAGTGAGCCCGTTGTGATGCTGGACCTTGGGATCGTTGATGTCGCCCGAGGAATCGGCCCATTCGTTCGTATTCGACCAACTCAGGGTCATGTAGCGCACGCCAATACGATAGAAATCGCGGAGCAGACCTAAGTCATTCTGGATAGCGTGGCCGCCTTCGATTCCCATTAAGGCGGCAAATTTCTTTTCCTGGTGAGCGCGCTCAATGTCGGCTACGCTGAAGGCCATCGTCATTCGGTCGGGATGATGGGCCGCCTGCTGGTAGACCGAGTCGATCAGATCAAACGCTTGTTTAGCATAGTTCGCCGGCGGCGTAGTTTGCGGGTCCACCCAGATCGAGAAAAACTCCGCTCCCAGGTTTCCGGCGCGGACCTTGTCGAGGCTGATCTGGCCTTTGTCGTGGGGATCAGCGCTGCCGATGTCGAAGCCACGTTCGAGAAACCGCTGGGGGGTGTCGGCGTGCGTGTCCACCACTAGGGCGGAGTCATGCAGGGCCTGAGCATGTGGACCGACCTCGAGGCTGTCATTCTGGGCGGCAGCGATCGCACAAGTCGAGATAAGCAGGAGAAGGCAGGGTCGGCAGTCGAGTCTTGGCATGAGTCCACGCGTCTGAGTTCAGGCGCAAGGGAAGGATTGTATACGGGGTCGGGGGCGAGATGGAAATTCGAGCGGCTACTCAGCGCGAGTCAAAGCGGTATCGGCCGGCAGCGGATGTTCGGTTGGGAAGATAGTCTGATTTTGCCGCCAATCGGAATAGCGATCGGAAACCATTACGTGAAAAACCCACTGACGGCGCTCTTCTTCGGGCTCAACCAGCCCGAGCGCTTTGAGGTAGAACAAATAACTCTCGACATAGCGAATTTGCGCCTTGCTCATACCTCGTCGCTGCAGGTCCAGTGTGACTCCCGCCAGGTGTGACGAGGCGGTTTCGCCCTTTTCCGGGGCGGCATTAGAGTTGCGTCGGCGGAGCCTGCGCTGCACCCTCACCGTGCGGACAGCGGAGTTGACCTGAATCTGAGCATGGAACTGGCGGTAGTAGGCCTGGCTCAAATCTTCGACGAATTCTCTCGTCCAGGCACGGCAGTAGCGGCGGGCGGGGTCGAGGCGCGGGTCGAAGCGCAGGGATTCACTCTCGCGGATCGGCACCAGAGCCTCCTTGGCCTTCAGTTGTTCCAATTCCTGATCGTCGGCAATACGGGGAAGCTCCAGGCGATCGATTTCCTCGTTCTGCCGGAGCAGGGAATCATGGGATGGCCGGAACATGGGGTTCCAGCGCACGCGGCGGAAGTGCCGTTTCCAGGTGCGCGGGCGCTGCGCCGTTCCATTGTGGTGCATGGCAAAGACCGGGCCGCAAAGGGCGAGAGTCAGCAATGCCAGCAGCGCTAGGGAGCGTGGGAGTCTTACGGGCAACGAAGTGGCCTCAATTCCGGGGGGCTGCCTGTGGCTTAAGGCAGAATGCGATTGTAAACCAGAGTAGGAAGAAAGCAAGTACTCAAGAAACGGTGATTGTCGTTACCAAAGATATGCGAGAGGGCAGTTACGGAAGAGAGATTACCGATTACGCGCCTGGCGTACCGGCGACATCCCGATTTTCATGTCGTCATCCCGAACCGGCGTAGCCGGAGAGGGATCTAGCGTGCAATGAAAATGTTGTCGTTCTCGATGCGAGATCCTTTCCGGCCTGAGACCGCCGAGGATGCGCCGGCGGGCTCCCGCTCCGCTCCCGCCCGCTAAACGGCGTCACTTCCTGAACAAATCGCCGATGGCTTGCTTGATGACCTCGCCGCCGACTTGCGCAATGGAGCGCGTCAAGGGGATGTCCTTGGGGCAGACTTCGACGCAGTTCTGGGCATAGCCGCACTCCTGGATGCCGCCGTCTCCCATAAGGGCTGCTAGACGTTCGCGCCTGAGGGCTCTTCCCGTGGGGTGGGTGTTGAAAAGGTGGACTTGCGAAATGGTCGCGGCACCCACGAATCCAGTGCTTTCGTTGAACTGCGGGCAGGCTTCCATACAACAGCAGCAGGAAATGCAGCGGGAAAGCGGATAGGCCTGCTCCTGGTCTTCCATGCTTAGGCGGGGTCCGGAACCGAGATCGTAGGTGCCGTCAATCGGCACCCATGCTTTTACGGCCTTGAGATTCTCAAACAGCACGCTGCGGTCAACCGAGAGGTCGCGGATCACGGGAAATTTCGAAAAGGGCTCCAGCTTGATAGGCTGCTCGAGCTGATCGACCAACGCGGAACACGCCATGCGGGCGCGGTTGTTGATGAGCATGGCGCAGGAGCCGCACACTTCTTCGAGACAGTTGGAGTCGTAGGTGATGGGCGTAGTTTTTGTGCCGCCGCGCGTCACCGGGTTCGTGGCAATGTCCATCAGGGACGAGATGACGTTCATGCCCGGCTTCCAGGCAAGCTCGAACTCTTCCCAGTGAGGCCGGGATTCTGGGTCTGCCTGACGCTTGATTCGAATAATTACGTTTTTATGATCAGCCATGAGTATCGGTCTTCTGGGGGGTGTTAATTCCTAACACCTGGCACATCGTTCAATGATGTAGACACCCGCTTAAAATTGCCCGCACGCCGCCTAGGATCAGGACCACCACGGTCAGCCAGGGAAGTAACTCAAAGCCTAACAAGGGCACGACCAACAGAACCACGCCCGTGACGACGTACAGGATGCTCAGTCGCGAGTTGAGGTTCCGTTCCAAGTGCATCTTCTAGTTGGTCCGCGATTTAGTACTTCCTGGTTCGCGGCGGAATCAGTGAAACGTCTACCGGTTCAAATTCGAATTTGGGTTCGTCGGCATCCGGCGCAAAGGTGGCCTTGGTTGTCTTGAGCCAATTCTTGTCGTCGCGCTCTGGGAAGTCAGGCTTGTGATGCGCGCCGCGGGACTCGTCGCGCATGATCGCTCCCTGGGCAATCACTCGCGCCAGTTGCAGCATGTTGTAGAGCTGGCGCGCGAACACAAACGACGTATTCGCCCACTGCGTGCGATCGCTCAAATTGATGCGCTGGTAGCGCTCCAGCAGTTCGACCAGTTTGGCATCGGTTTCCTTCAGGTTCTTGTTATAACGGATGACGGTGCAGTTCTTGGTCATCACGTCGCCCAACTCGCGCCAGAGCAGGAAGGGATTCTCGTTGCCCTCCGCCTTCATCAGATGGGCATTGATTTCTTCCTGGCGCTTGCGCTCCGCGTCGAAGCAGCCGTTGCTGGCAGCGCTGGTGGAATTACGGGCGTACTTGACCGCTTCCGGTCCGGCAACAAATCCGCCAAAAATGCACGAGACGAGCGAGTTTGCTCCCAGGCGATTGGCGCCATGGTACTGGTACTCGCACTCGCCGGCAGAGTAAATTCCGGGAATGTTCGTGGCTTGCTTGAAGTCCACCCAGAGTCCGCCCATGGTGTAGTGCATCCCGGGGAAAATCTTCATGGGCGTGGCGCGCGGATCGTCGCCGACGAACTTCTCGTAGATTTCCAGGATGCCTTCCAGTTTGCGATCGAGCACTTTGCGGTCGATATGGGTCAGATCGAGATAGACCATCGGTTTGCCATCGATCCCCAAGTGATGCTCGTAAACGACCTTGTGAATGGCGCGGGTGGCGACATCGCGCGGGACCAGGTTGCCGTATTTGGGATACCACTCTTCGAGGAAGTACCAGCGCTCGCTTTCCGGGATGGACTTAGGATCGCGCTGGTCACCTGATTTCTTCGGCACCCAGACGCGTCCGCCTTCGCCGCGGGCTGACTCGGACATCAGACGCAGCTTGTCTTCGCCCGGAATGGAGGTTGGATGGACCTGGATGAATTCGCCGTTAGCGTAATAGACGCCCTGCTGATAAAGGGCCGACTGGGCCGAGCCCGTGCAGACGACCGAGTTAGTAGATTTTCCGAAGATGGCGCCGATTCCGCCGGTCGAGACGATAATCGCATCCGCCGGGAAGGTGCGCACCTCCATGGAGCGCAAATCCATGGCGCAGATGCCGCGACACACGCGAGTGGGATCAATGACCGCGGAAAGGAATTCCCAGCCCTCGTACTTGGTGACTTTGCCCTCTGATTCATAGCGGCGCACTTGTTCATCGAGTGCATAGAGCAGTTGCTGGCCGGTAGTGGCGCCGGCGAATGCAGTGCGGTTATAGAGGGTGCCGCCAAAGCGCCGGAAGTCGAGCAAGCCTTCGGGAGTGCGATTGAAGGGAACGCCCATGCGGTCGAGCAGATCGATGATGCCGGGGGCCGCCTCGCACATCGCCTTGACCGGAGGCTGGTTGGCCAGGAAATCGCCGCCGTAGACGGTGTCGTCGAAGTGCTGCCAGGGGGAGTCGCCTTCGCCCTTCAGGTTCTTGGCTGCATTGATGCCACCTTGCGCGCAAACGGAGTGAGAACGCTTCACGGGTACGATGGAGAACAGGTCCACCTGTCCGCCCATTTCGGCGATCTTGATGACGGCGGAGAGTCCTGCCAGCCCGCCGCCTATGACGATGATTCTAGGATTTGATGCCATGTCACTCGAGTTCCCATCTGCCGGGATTCAGCCCGGTTTATGAACGTAAAACAGCCGAATGCGCCGCGCTCGGCATCGGCTGCAACGGCGTTCTCAAGAACGCATACATGGTGGCCACCCCGGCCGCGATGAAGATCAGCGCAATGGCGAGGCAAGCGTAGCCCCACTTGCGGCGCGCGTTGTCGCCGCTGGTAATGCCCCACTTGGCGGCGAACAGCCACAATCCATAAGCAAAGTGCCAGGAGGCTGCCACCACGGCGATCGCGTAAAAGGCAAGGATCCAGGGATGCTGAAATTCCATTTGCACTTTAGGAAACGCGGCGGCCGGTTCAGAGAGAATATGCACTCCGTAAAAGCGCAGGTGCCAGACGTGATAACCCATGTAGAAAAAGGCGATGGCGCCGGTCCAGCGCTGGGCCGCATACATCCAGTTGCCCATCCAGGGATAGTCTCCTACATTCGTTTCGCCGCGGTACCAGATGTAAAAGCCATACAGGCCGTGAAACGCGATGGGAATCCAGATGAAGCACAGCTCCAGAAAAAAGACGAACGGAAGACCGGCAAGCAGCGCGACTTGCTTGGTGTAGGCCGAGGGGCCTTGGGTCGCGACGAAATTGGAAAAAAAGTGCTCGACCAGAAACGCCCCAATCGGGATGATGCCGGTCAATGAGTGCAGCCGGCGCAAAAGGAAGGAATGACCCTGCCCGGCTCGCAGGGGGGCGACGCCTTTGCCTTGGGTCGGAGCCGCTGGACCGGCCGTCGTTGCCACGGAATGCTCCTTGTAGGTTCCCGAACGGTGATGGAACCTTTCATTATCTTGGTGCTACAGAAATGAAGTCAAGAAAAGAGGAAGTGCAGAACCACGGGAAACATAATGATGTGACGGCAGTCACCGAGGATGCGTGAGGCCGGAAACGGTTTCGCCACTGCCATCGGAGACGAGGTTTCGTGGCATCGCATGTCATTTCTGGTCGTACCACGCTAGGAATTTGCGGAACGCCGCTCCACGATGGCTGTAACGGGCCTTCTCTTCTGGCGCGAGTTGGGCGAAGGTTTTCTGGATTTGCGGGAAGTAGAAAAGCGGGTCGTAACCGAATCCGCCGGAACCGCGAGGCCGGTCCAGAATGATGCCTTCTGCCTCGCCACGGAAGGTGGCAACGGTTTGGCCATCGCGGGCGGCGGCAATCACACAGACAAACCTCCCCGTTCGCCGATCTCGAGGCATGCCCTTGAGCTGTCGGAGAACGCGCGCGTTGTTTGCCTCGTCGTCCGTGTTGGTCTCGGTGCGGTGGGGTTTCTCGGCGGCGTAGCGGGCTGAATGGACGCCTGGAGCGCCGCCCAGAGCATCAATTTCCAGGCCAGAGTCGTCTGCCAACACAATTTCTCCAGAAAGAAAGCGGCTGTAGTGCTCGGCTTTCTTGCGGGCGTTAGAATCGAAGGTTGGCCCGTCTTCGATTGCTCGCGGAAGGGAAGAGAATCCAGGCACGCTTTTCACTTCCACACCGTGCGACTGGGCAGCGCCCGCGAAGTCGCGAAGCTTGCCCGAGTTCGAGGTGGCGATGAGGATGGGTTTCATGCCTTAGCGCTGAGCCCTCGGCGCTAGGCTCCGGGAAAGCAAGAGCAGAAGGCCAAGGGTCTATCATCTATCGTTTCCATGTCGTGATCCTGAGAGACACCTTCTAGATCCCCGAAGCATCCCGCGAATATCGTAAGCTCAGTCGTGCACGCCAGCTCCTTCGCGGGCCGCAGGCCGGTTCAGGATGACAACATATATTTTGATCGTCTCTTGTCCGCTCGGATGACGGCAACTAGGAGAACCGCAGTCACTCCCGATACCACTCCTCCCAGCGTGCGGTCCCAGGTGCGCGTCAGCGTGACCCGGACACGGTTGTCGCCGGGCGGAAGTTGAAACATCAGCTGTCCCGTCACTTCGTGAGCTTCAGTCGGGACAAGGTGGCCGTTCACCTCTACCGTCCAGGCTGGGTAATTGAATAGTCGCAAGACGGCGCGGGCGGGTTGCGTCACGTCAGCGGTGAAGAGCCTGAATTCGGGCGACCATTGCTGGACGTGAATGCGAGCCTGGCTGGCTCCTTCGACGATGACTTGGCCGACGTTTTGCTTGATCTCGTAAGGGTCCGCGCCGGTCGGGACATATTCGTCGGTGCCCTCGTAGCCCTGGCCTTCTTCCAAGTTGTCACGCATTTCGGCGATGTCATCGGCGCCATCCCACCATGGAGTTTGGATTTTGTACCGGCCGGTGGCGATTACCCCAAGCATGAGAAGGCATACCAGGGTTCTGCTTATCCAGCGTCCCATTCCCAGCGTGACCCATAGGGCGAACGCCAGGTTGAGACAAAGCAGCCAGCGCCAGGGCAATTGCACGAAGCGGAGCTTAGGCAGGTGCTCCCAAAAGAAGAACGTGACGGAAAACATCAGCAGCAGGGCGGCTGCGCTCCAGGCTGTCAGCGCCCACCAGAGCAGCGGCTGGTTGCGTCGCGAATTGCGCGCCAGAAATGCCGCAGCCACCAACACGACGATTTCGTTAAGTGCGACTGTGGAGACCAGCAGGTTGAAGCGGTTGTGGTCGGGGTCGGGGATGACCGTGAACAGAAAATTGTCCTGCGGGCGCACACCAGGGGAGAGCACTTGCGCGATGTTCACCCACTTCTCTTCATAGACGGCTGGCAGTAGATAGAAGCCAGACAAGGCAGCCCCCAGGATCACCGCGGTGGCTCCACAGAGCAAAATTCGCGGCGCGCGTCGAACCATGGCAACAGCCACCACCAAGAGCGCGAGCGAGTAATTCACCATGACTGCTGCGGGGGCATTGGTCAGCCATGCGCCGGCCACGACTAGGGAAAGCGGAACAATTATTTTGCGTCCGTCTTGCTGGGCGCGCAGCACCCACAGCAAGAGCAAGGGGAGCAACCCGGCGGCCAACAACTCGGCAAATGCGCTTCGCCAATAGACGATCACGATGTGGTAGGGGTTGATCGCGTAAAGAGCGGCAGCGAAAGTGGCATCAGCTCGTGAGAGCCATTGGCGCGCGAGAAAGAACATGGAGACACCGGCCGTGCTGAGTGCAATCCAGATAAATGCCGGCGCAACCAAGGCCCAGGGAAGTACCAATCCCAGCAGTCCGCCCAGTACCCAGGAAGCGGGCGGATAGAAAAGAAAACGGGCTTCGCCGTAGCTGTAGTGCGCCATCGCGGCCCAGCGTGGGTAGACGATGCCTTGCTTCCACTGATTGACTACTTCCATCCAGGAGTTGAGATGAAATTCGAAATCGTGCCCGGAGGGGTTGCCGAGGAAAAACATCGGGACCAGCACTGCGAAAGCTGCTACCGCAATGAGGATTGCGGGTCCAGGAAACAAGTGAGGCAGGCGCGCTTCACTGGCGTGTTCTTCACAAGCTATGGTCATCGTCTTGCTGGAAAGGGGTAATTTGAGAAGGGCTCCTTTTCGAAATGCCAGCCGGTTTCGGTGTTTACCGAAGAAAGCATAGAGCAAAACCGGCTGTGAGTGGGTTACAACCTGCTGCGATATACTCAACCCTTGGCTACACGCGAATCGTCGGAGTCGTGAATGTACGTGTCGGTTATTCGGAGAATCCTTAGTATCCTCGGTCTATATGGCGCATTGGTTGGATCCGCGGGCTGGGCGCAGTTTCTTCCAGCCCCTTCCAATGGGGCTCCTTTCGGGCCGCTGGAACAATGGAGAAGCGCAATACTCGCCGGAGACACGCTGAGGCTGAAGATGCTCTATAGCGTGAATCCGCCTGCCACGATTGGAGCAGGGGCCAGTGAAACACCTGTCAATGCTGATGCGGAAATAGGCTTTTGGCGGAGCCTCAAGGTCCAGGGCATCAATCTCAAGATCGATCAGTCGAACTCGCCGCAAACCGGGTTGCATCAAGTTGTTTTTGTGGCCGAGGTGAAGTCGGCTGCCAAAGCGCCGGGTCGCACAGTTTATGTTTCGGAAGGGCAGTTATGGGCACAACAAGGCGAGCAGTGGCGCATTGTAGCAGCTAAACGCGGCGATATTGCGCGGCTAGAACAGCCCATTTCGACCAACAAGGATTTGTATCCTGCGGGGGTCGATGCCAAGGCGGCGATCAAGGAAGCGCGAGAGCACGCTGCCAAGAGTGGAAAACACGTGCTGCTTGTTTTCGGCGCTAACTGGTGCTACGACTGCCATGTGCTAGAGGCTGCTTTTCATCGGCCCGACTTGGCCGCGCTTCTCGAAAAGAATTTCGAAGTCGTGCATGTGGATGTGGGCGAAGGCGACAGAAACCAGGAGTTGATGAAGCTGTATGAAGTGCCTATGTCCAAAGGCATTCCTGGGCTCGCCGTCCTGGACGGCAGCGGAAAACTTCTCTACAGCCAGAAGAACGGCGAATTCGAACATGCCCGGGCATTAGCACCGGAGGACCTGGCGCGATTTCTCAACCGGTGGAAGCCGGAGAAGCGCTAATCGGCTTCCCCGGTTAAACCCGAACAGTTAAGACCGGACCAGGCGCACCGCTTACCATCTCGGTGGCCCGGGGCAAGTGAGTTGAGGCAGCGCCCCCCTTTCCTACCTCATCGCAATCCGATGCAACGCGCGTTCCTGGGCGAGGCGCAAGATTTCTCGGCCTCGAATTCATATAACACCATGCCCTCGGGGTTGCACCAATCGGATGCATCGCGGGGTAACAGATCGTTGAGTTGCTTCAGAATCTTGTCCCTCAAGATCATCCTTGCGTCCATGGCGACCATCGCCGGCCCATGCAGCAGGATAAGGTTGGCCTGGGTCTCCTCGGCCAACGACAAGGCAAAAGGAAGGGCATGCAACGAAGTTTCGGAGAAGTCGGCGGGGAAGACTATATTTTTCGGCTTCCAGGTATGGACTTCGACCAGAGCCACTTGCGGCCCGATGGTCATCGCCGGACAGCATGCTTGCCGAAAAATCGTCTCTGCCAGCTCCACCGTATCGACTGGCAGGACTTTAGAACCGTACCAGGGGGCGATAGCCAGCGCGAAGCTCAGGCGCGCTCGGAGGTCGCAGAAAAATCTGTGGTGAACAAGGATGTTGGCTTTAGTGAACCGAGGGTTTAGGTGGAATGCGGGGTGGAGGACTCAGGCTGTGGCTTGCGCCTGGGAACGGCGCTGGCTGCGTAACTCAGTCAGGAATTCTTCTTGGGTCATGTTTTGTTCCTGGCGCAGCAACTGGAGCAAGTCGTCTTTTAGTGCGTCCTGGTAAGAAGGTGAGTGTCCATCCTGGGGTGAGAAGTCGATGGATTTAGGCGCCACGGAAAGCTGCGGCATCACCTCCGACTGGTTGGTCAGGAACTCGATAAAGTGTTCGACCTGGGAGCGCTCATCGCCGGTTCGCGAGGCAAACTCGACACCCATGCCATGACCGGGGTGCATGACACGCACTATGCCCTGGGTGTGAACTTCCCAAGCGGCTGCCCGCAAGCAGAGATCAATTTTGGTCTGACGCGGGAATGGGGATTCGGTCTCCACGTAGCATCCGCCCAAGCTCAGGTCGGACAAAGTGCACTGCGAGAGAGGCTCAGGTTCCGCCGGTACTTCTGGCGAATTGGCGCCCAGCCAGGCGCAGAGGGTTTCCCGATTGGCTTCGGGGAAATCCACGAACTGAAGCCCGGCTTGCCCGTTGGTGTTGGCCCACACTACTTGGGCTTGCGCGCGCAGCTGAGTCAAATCGGGCAGAGAAAATTGAACCTCTACATTCTGTGAGCCCTCGAGCGGCTGAGCGGAAAGCACATCCATTCCGTCTTCGCTGACGTCCAGCATGATGCCTTCTACTTCGGGCGCATCCTGCCAACTCAAAGTAACGGGCAACTGCACGGGCAGACGAAACTTGCGGCGGCGCTCGCGCTTTAGTAAAGCAATGGCTGCGCGAAGGCTGGCGTGGGCCTGCTCACTCTTTATGGGCTTATAGAGAACAAAATTCGCTCCCCGCCCAAAGGCGCGGCGCACATTGGAAGGGTCACTCAGAAGACCGACGGCAATTGCATTCTTGCTGGCGGAATGCCTTACATTTTCGATTACTTGGGCGGCCGCATGAGAATCGTCAAAATCGGCAAGAATGATATCGAAGCATTTTTCTTCGAGCAGTAGAGCCACATCGGCAGAGTTAGCACACAGGTCGCCATCAACTTGGAACTTTGCTAGCACAGGACTGAGCAGCTCGGCCGCGCTGTTGTCAGTCAAAACCAGCAGTGCCTGAAATTGCATATCCCCCTCAGTGGGCCTGACAGAGGCGATTATGGCCAACGCGGAGCGGTTCCGCGGCTCGGGGCTTTGGCGGCAGGCGGAGCGCTCGCGGGAGCAGAGCTGGCTTTGGCGCTCATGGCGCGAGATTCTTCCCCGCCTTCGTCGACGACTACCGGTACCGCTTCTTCCTCGCCATCTGCTAGCAGTGGAGCGACTTCGCGAAGCTTGTCGGCGGCGGCCTGGAGCGCCTCGATCTGCTTGGCCAACGCTGCGTATTGGGCTTGCTTGCGACGCAAGACCTCGTGGATGTCCTTCATAGTTCCCCCTGGGGGCGACTGTAAGGGCGGATATGCAAGCAGTCAACGGTAATCCCCCTGCATCGATTACCGGGGTAACGGCTAGCCGGGTCCGAAAGGGTAGGTGGGCGTGGTTCTAATCCTCTGAAAAGCACCGCCAAAAGTCGGGTGCACGCTGGATTGGGCAGAACCGACAGCCGAGTGCAGAAGTCGGGCAGTTTTGCCGAGGTAACCAAGGTCTAGCGAATCATGGCCGGAGGCCGGGCCTTACCGCACGTCAAGAGTAGCCATTTGGTGCCAGACCTATGGCACGGAAGTGTAATTTACAGTTCTGGAACGCGAATTTAGGGTGGGTGGCGAGCAGTTCTGGGGGAGGGCTGTTCGGGCGTCCCATGACTCAAACTAGGGTCTGGGGCGCTTCTTATTTTTGGGAAGATTTTTCCCCGGCTCCCCAGCAACTTCCCGCTGGGACACGCCAGACTCTTCGCGGACTGCCGTCCCACGGAACTGGCCCTGAACTCCTGAAGAACGCGAACCGCTGACCGAGATCATCGTGGAGCGGCAGGGAGAGTTGTTAGCAGAGATATCCCGGGCTGCCCATCATGGCTTCCAGGGTGGAAGTTAAGCAGAAAGAAACTCTGCTGGAATCGGTATGGGAGAAATTGGGCGCGCTCGAGACCGTTCGATCTTAACCTCAGTTGGTTTGGCCAAGAGCCTCCTCAGCACGGTGGCTGGCATCTTAAATGCCGGTGCGGAGGAGTTCGAAATGATTCGCAAGCTCAAATCCGGGGAGTACCGACTTTATTCGCGCAAGAAAGATCCTAGCAGTGGTAGACGACGGAACTTGGGAACATTTCGCAGCCGGAGAGCGGCCGAAGCCCACGAACGCGCGGTGCAGTTCTTTAAGCGCCGTGGCTAGATCTACCAATCTACCAATTGACCGGCGGGAGTTCCGGTTCCGCAGATCCATCGGCTCGCGCATCGGAGGCGCCGTAGTTCATTTTGTTTTTGGAATCGTGCAGTACCGCCTGACCGCGTCCCATGGTGGTCGAAAACGCGCCGCGGAGTTCCAGTTGGTGGCCCATCGCAGAAAGCGTTGCAAGAACCTCTGATTTCACTCGCGACTCGATGCGGATGTGGCAGCCACGCTCCGGGCTCACGGTGAAGCGTGCGGTTTCCATCGCAGCCTGAATGTTCATGCCGTAATCCGCCACATTGGAGACGAATTGCGCGTGGGCCAGCGGTTGGTTCGCGCCTCCCATGATTCCGAAACCAATATGCTGGTCGCCGCGCTCGAGGAACGCTGGAATGATGGTGTGAAACGGACGCTTGCGCGGTGCCAACGCGTTGGGGCTGGCGGGATCGAGCGAGAACAGGGCGGCACGGTCCTGTAGCGCAAATCCCATGCCCCGAACCGTGATGCCCGACCCAAAACCTTCGTAGTTACTCTGGATGAGGGAAACGATGTTGCCGTCGCGATCGACAACCGAGAGATAGGTGGTGTCACTCATCGGCGGCGTGCCGGATGCTTCCTGGCAGTTCGCTTGGTTTGGATCAATTAACTTGGCTCGGTCTTTGGCGTAATCCTTCGAAAGCAGTCCCTTCAGTGGTACCTTAGCGAAACGCGGATCGGCATTGTAGCGGGCAAGATCGGCGTAGGCCAGCTTCATGGCTTCTATTTTCTTGTGCAGTTCCCGCACGCTGAGCGGACCGTCTGCCGAGGCCGGCGTGAGCTCCATGAGGTTGAGCATTTCCAGGGCAGCCATGCCTTGGCCGTTGGGAGGCAGTTCGTAGATCATCCAGCCCCGGTAGGTGGTTGAGATCGGCTCAACCCACTCGGGGGAAAACTCGGCAAGATCGGATGCCGCCATGGTGCCGCCGGCCGCTTGCGAGGTGCGCAGGATGGCCCGCGCAATTTCTCCGCGATAAAAATCCTTGGCGCCCTCTTGCGCAACCAGACGGAGCGCTTTGGCGACATCAGGATTTCTGAAGATTTCGCCGACAGCAGGCACTTTGCTGTTGAGCAGAAACACGCGCCGACTTTCCGGATCGGAGGCCAACGTTTCTCGACTGCCTTCCCAATAGCCATGAATGATTTCGGGGACGGCGTAGCCGTTTTCCGCGTAGAAGATGGCGGGCTGGAACAGGTCTTTCCAGGCCAGCTTGCCGAAACGCTGGTGCAAGGCATTCCAGCCGGCCACGGCGCCGGGAACTGTTACCGAATCGATTCCTGCAAGGGGCATCTCCCTCAGACCCTTAGCTTGGATGTGCTCAATGGTGAGTCCCTGGGGCGCCCAGCCGCTGGCGTTGAGACCATAAAGCTTGCCCGGCTTGGCCTCCCAGTAGATGGCGAACAAGTCACCGCCCATGCCATTCATCATGGGCTCTGTGACGCCCAGAACGGCATTGGCAGCAATCGCCGCGTCAACGGCGGAACCACCTCGCGCCAGGACCTGAGCTCCGGCCTGCGAGGCTTGCACGTGTGTCGTCGCCACGATCCCAAACGGGGTTACAACCATGGAGCGGGCGTGGGAACGATCCTGACCAGACATAGTGGAAACAGGCAAAAGTACACTAAATGCTATCGCAGCAGCCAGACGCATGGTGCACCGCCGGAGGAAGTCGAAAAGCACTCGGTATTTTTTTTGGCCCAACAACGTCGGTGACTTACGCCCCGTAGCTAAAGCTAGGGGCTTCAAGGGCCACGCCAGCTAGCGCAGGCGTTTCGGTCCTTAGGCGCAGTCCACGCCTTAAAATCTCCAATGCCGAGGCGTGGTCGCGGATGGTCTTGAAACCGCAAGCCGAACAATGGTGCTTCCTGTCCCACAACTGCTTGGGCACAGGTCGACCCCACCCGCATGGTTGCCATGTGCCACGGGCATTCACTTTCACCAGCCATCGACCAGCGCTTTCAGCCTTGTACGGTCGGCTGCTTTGCCGGCGGCCAACTGCGCCGATTGCATGGAGTTAAAGATACCCAGGTGCGGCACAACTTCCAAGCCTCGCGCCGCTCTTCGAGCGCATCGTTGTACAACTGGCGGCACACTTCCAGCTTCGAAAACAAGACTTCCCGCTGTTTGCGGTTTGGCCACAGCCGATATTTATACGTTCTTCTGCTTTTCGACATATTGTTGGATGACCGCCAGCGGCGCCCCCCCAACGGTGGACACGAAATAGCTGTTCGTCCACAGCGTCGGCAACCGTGATTTCAGGGTGCGAAATTCCTGCCGCAAGATGTGCGAGGAAACCCCCTTGAGGTGCTTAACCAAGCGATGGATACCCAACTGCGGGTCTACTTCTACCAGCACGTGTACGTGGTCGGGCATGATTTCCAGAGCCATGATTTCGGCACGATATTTGTCTGCCACTTGTCTAAGCACCTGTTCGCACCGTTTAGCGACTCGTCCGACCAGCACAGCTCGCCGATACTTAGGTGTCCACACACAATGGTACTTGCTTGAATAGACCACGTTGCGGTT
>Ga0209577_10000944_pt1 | contig 28911 bp, 25 predicted proteins | sample GraSoiAngelo_109_FD_185874 | JGI IMG/M metagenome (GOLD analysis project Ga0209577, IMG submission 185874) | Grasslands soil microbial communities from the Angelo Coastal Reserve, California, USA - 14_0903_12_20cm (SPAdes) (version 2) | ecosystem: Environmental > Terrestrial > Soil > Grasslands...
GCCGGGCGCGGCCGTCGGCGAGGCTCGAAGCACCGGCCGCGATCTCGGCGATCCACGCGCCGAAGTCGCCCGTTCCCATGAAGGCCGTCAGCTCGGTGACGGGGTTCTCGCTGACGCCCGCGGCGAAGCGGCCGGGACGGCGGCCCAAGAGCCAGTTGACGATGTACCCGCCGTACGAGAGGCCGAGCACGCCCAGCCGGTCCTCCGCGCCGAGCCCTTCCTCGACGGCGTGATCGACGACCCGGAGGAGGTCGTCGGCGTCGGCGTCGCCCCAGCTCCCGTCGATCGCGCGGGCGAAGTCGAGGCCGTAGCCCATCGAGCCGCGCGGGTTGGCGTAGACGACGGAGATGCCCGCGTCCGCGAGCGCGAGCATCTCGAGCCACGGCGCCGGACCGTGGGCGACGTGCGGGCCGCCGTGGACGTGGAGGACGAGCGGCCTTCGGCGCGGGCTTCCGCGGCCGCGCACGACCCACGCCTCGATCTCGTGCCCGTCGGGGTGCGGCACCGGGAACGGCTCGGGATCGCGGCGCTCGCGGCCGAACCACCGGCTCCCGTCGCGCGTGAGCGGGCGGAGCCGCCCGTCCTCGACGGCACAGACCTCGCCGGGCCGACCGGCCTCGGTCGCGACCGTCGCGATCCGCCCTCCCCCGACCGCCGTGAACGAGCAGACGACGTCGCCCTCGGTGAGCCGCTCGACGCGTCCGTCGAGACCGAAGCGGTAGAGGTGGGCGCGACCGCGGTCGCAGACCGGCGTCACGATCGTCTCGTCGTCGAGCCAGAGGACGAGCGGCTGCCTCGCGCCGGCGGAGTACAGGTCGCCGGTGGTCAGAAACGCGGTCGACCGGTCGAGCTCGGCCCCGAGCTGCCGGAGCCCGCCGCGCTCCTGGACGTAGAGGTCGTAGTGAGCCCACGCGGCGAGCTTCTCCGCCGGCTCCGAGGTTCCGATCAGTCCGAGGACGCCGGCGTTCGACCACGCCGCCGCGGCAACCTCGCCGGGGAGCGTCGCGAGCTTCCGAGCACGCCCGCCGGCGGCGTCGACCTGCCACGCCTGGGGCTCCTCGCGGAGCTTCGACTCGGGTCGGAGATCGGCGACGAAGGCGATCCGGCCGCCGTCCGGCGACCAGGCGGCGTCGAAAACCTCGGAGCCGGGGTCGGTGAGGCGCTTCGGCTTGCCGCTGCGGAGGGAGACGACCCAGAGCGACGTGAGCTCGTCGCGGATCCCGGCGCCGTCGAGGCGCCAGGTCAGATCCTCGATCCGGCGCGCGAGCGGCTCGGCGGGATCGCCGACGACGAAGCGCTGCTCGCCGCTCGGCGCGAGGAGGAGCACGCGCTTGCCGTCCGGCGACCACTCGGCACTCGAGACGTCCCCCTCGGGCGCCGCGATCTCGGTCGGCTCGCCGCCGGCGAGCGGAAGGAGCCACGGCCTCACCTTTCCGGAGCGGCGCGAGAGGAAGAGGATCGTCGAGCCGTCGGGCGAGAAGCGGGGCCCGGCGTCGAGCTCGCCACGGGTCAGCTGCTCGGGCCGCCCGCCGCGCCAGGGAACGCGCCAGAGCCGCTTGCGGTACTCGCCGTCCTCGACGGTGCGCCGCGCGTAGACGACCCACTCGCCGTCGGGCGAGACCGCGAGCTCCTGCATCTGCACCTGCCGCAGGAGGTCGCGAGGCCGAAAAAGAGGCTCCTGCGGCACGCGGCCAATCTGTCACGGGCGGCGCGAACCGGCAAGCCCCAGCGCCGTCCGCCCGTCGTTGTAGGGTCCCGCGCGATCCGAACCCCTTTAACCCGGTCCAGAGAGGCCGGAAAGGAGTCGAATGACGCTGCCTGCCCGCACCGCCGGGAAGACGTTGCTGGACGAGGTCGCCCTCGACCGGACGCTCTCCCGGATCGCCCACGAGATCATCGAGCGGAACGCCGACCTCGACGACGTCGCCCTCGTCGGCATCCACACCCGCGGCGTGCCGCTCGCGCAGCGGCTGCGGCGGCTGGTCGAGGAGCGCGCCGGCGTCGCGCCTGTTCTCGGCACCGTCGACATCACCTTCTATCGCGACGACGTCCAGGTGCGCGGCGGCGAGGCGCCGCTCCACGCGCAGCCGGTCGTGCGCGCGACCCAGCTCGACTTCCCGCTCGAGGGTCGCACCGTCGTCCTCGTCGACGACGTGCTCTACACGGGCCGGACGATCCGCGCGGCGATCGACGCGCTCTTCGACTACGGCCGTCCGGCGCGCGTGCAGCTCGCCGTCCTCGTCGACCGCGGCCACCGCGAGCTGCCGATCCGGCCCGACTACGTCGGCAAGAACCTCCCGACCTCGCGCGAGGAGCGCATCCAGGTGCAGCTACTCGAGGTGGACGAGGTCGACCAAGTCCTTCTGATCTCGACGAGCGAAGAGGAGAGCGATGGCTGAGATACGCGTCATGCGGGCAGACGTGCTCCCGCCCGAGCCGCCGCCGCGGCGGCACCTGATCTCGATCCGCGACCTCTCGCGTGAGGACGTCGAGCGCCTGCTCGCCACCGCGCGGAGCTTCGAGCGCAGCCTCGAGCGCGAGATGAAGAAGCTCCCGACGCTCCGAGGCCGTACGGTCGTGAACCTGTTCTACGAGTCGTCCACGCGCACTTCCTCGAGCTTCGAGCTCGCGGCGAAGCGGCTCTCGGCGGACACGATGTCGATCAAGGCCGCCGGCTCCTCCGTCGACAAGGGCGAGTCCCTGAAGGACACGGCCCTGACGATCGGCGCGTACGACCCGGACGTGATCGTCATCCGCCATCCGCAGATCGGCGCGCCGCACCTCGTGGCCCACTTCACGAGCGCCCACGTCGTGAACGCGGGCGACGGCAAGCACCAGCACCCGACCCAGGCGCTCCTCGACCTGTACACGATCCAGGAGGAGTTTCAGCGCATCGAGGGGCTGCACGTCGCGATCGTCGGCGACGTCCTGCACTCGCGGGTCGCGCGCTCGAACGTGCAGGCGCTCGTCCTCATGGGCGCGCGCGTGACGCTCGTGGGGCCGCCGGCGCTCCTGCCGCGTGGGATCGAGGCGCTCGGCTGCGAGACGTCGACCGACATCGCCGCGATCGGCGCCGCGGACGTCGTCTACGTCCTGCGTATGCAGCGCGAGCGGATGGAGGAGGGCGCGAACTACGTCCCGAGCCTGCGCGAGTACACGGCCCGTTGGGGCGTGACGCCGGAGCGGCTGCGGCCGGGGCAGAAGGTGATGCACCCCGGTCCGATGAACCGCGGCGTCGAGATCGACGGGCGGGTCGCGGACGCGGCCGACGCGCTCGTCGAGACGCAAGTGCGCGCCGGCCTCGTCGTCCGGATGGCGGTGCTCTACGACCTGCTCACGGGGAGGCCCGTCGGCGTCCAGGCCGCCGCGGCCGTGGAGGTGGCGTGATGCTCGTCATGAAGGACGGCCGCTTCGACGACCTCGTCATCCGGGGCGCCCGCGTCGTCGAGCCGGCGGAAGGGATCGACGCGACCCTCGACGTGCGCACCGACGCGGGGATCGTCACCGAGATCGCGACGAAGGTGGACGCGAACGGCCACCGCGTCGTGGACGGGACGGGCCTGGTCCTCGCGCCGGCGTTCGTCGACCCGCACGTCCACCTGCGGACACCCGGGCGCGAGGACGAGGAGACGATCGCCTCCGGAACTCGGGCTGCGGCTGCGGGCGGCTTCTGCGCGATCCTCGCGATGCCGAACACCGAGCCCGTCGTCGACTCGGCGGCGGTGCTGGGCGCTCTCGTCGAGCGAGCCCGGGCCGAGGCGGAGGTGCCAGTCGGCTTCCTCGCCTCGATCTCGAAGAGTCAGCGCGGCGGCGAGCTCACGGAGATGGCGGAGCTCGCCGACGCGGGCGCGGCCGGGTTCAGCGACGACGGCGTCCCGGTCGCCTCGGCGGGGCTGATGCGGCGCGCGCTCCAGTACGTGCAGGTGACGGGCCGGCGGCTCGCGCTGCACTGCGAAGAGCCGACGCTCTCCCGCGGCGGCCACATGCACGAAGGCGCCGTCTCGGCGGAACTCGGCTTCGCCGGCTATCCCTCCGTCGCGGAGAGCCTCATGGTCGAGCGCGACCTGGCGCTCGCGGCCTACGAGGGCGAGCCGATCCACCTGCTCCATCTCTCCGCGCGCGAGTCGGTCGAGGCGCTCGAGGCGGCGCAGGCGGCGGGCGTCGCCGCGACGGCCGAGGTCACGCCGCACCACCTGTGCCTCACGGACGAGGCCGTCCGGTCGCTCGATGCCAACGTGAAGATGAACCCGCCGCTCCGCGCCGAGGACGACCGCCGGGCGCTCCTCGCCGCCTTACGAAACGGCAATATCTCGGCAGTAGCGTCGGACCATGCGCCCCACGCGCGGCACGAGAAGGAGGCGCCGTTCGAGGCGGCGCCCTTCGGCGTGACCGGCCTCGAGACCGCCTTCGCCGCGCTCAACACGCACCTCGTCGAGCCCGGCCTCCTCCCACTGGAGACGCTCCTCGAGCGGATGTCGGCCGGCCCGGCGCGCGCGTACGGCCTCGAGCCGCCGCGGATCGCCGTGGGCGCGCCGGCGAACCTCGTCCTCCTCGACCCGAACGCGAGCTGGCGCGTGCACGAGGAGAGCTTCCGCTCGCTGTCGGCGAACTCGTGGCTGCTCGGCAAGACCCTGCGCGGGCGCGTCCGGATGACCGTCGCCGCCGGAAGGGTCGCGTTCGAGGCGTGACCGCGGTGGTCGAGCTTCCGGCCGTCCTGTCCGGCTACCTCGACGCGCTGGTGGACGCGCTCGGCGACGTCGAGGCGGTGTACGTCGTCGGCTCGGCGGCGCGCGGTACGTACCGGCACGGACCGAGCGACGTGGACGTGGTCGCGGTCGTTCCGCGCCCGCTCGTGCCGGCCGAGAAGGAGGAGCTCGTACTCCGGGTGGAGCGGCTCGAGTGTCCCGCGCGCGGGCTCGAGCTCGTCGTCTACGCCAAGGGCTCGCAGCCGCCGGACTTCGAGCTCAACTTCAACGTCGGACCGCGCATGGAGAGACACGTCTCGTTCGATCCGGCCGAGGAGTCGTGGCACTGGTTCGTCGTCGACGCGGCGATCGCGGAGGAGCACGCCGTCCCGCTCGTCGGCCCGCCGTGGGCCGTGCTCTTCGACCCGATTCCGCCGGAGCGAGCGCGGGCCGCGGTTCTCGCGGGTCTCGACGAGCCCGACGCCGCGGCGAACGCGAAGCGGGCGCGCCGCTACCTCGAGACGGGGGGGTGGACGGAGAAGTGACCGGCTTCCTCGCGCTCGAGGACGGCACGGTCTTCCGCGGCGAGTCCGTCGGCGCGCCGGGGTTCGCGTTCGGCGAGGCGGTCTTCGCGACGTCCATGACGGGCTACCAGGAGCTCGTCACCGACCCGAGCTACGCCGAGCAGCTCCTCTGCTTCACGGCGCCGATGGTCGGCAACTACGGCGTCGCGAAGGGCCGCTCGGAGTCGGGACGGGCGCACGTGCGCGGCGCCGTGATGCGGGAGGCACGCGGCCCCGCCTGGACGGATTGGCTCCACGAGCGCGGCGTCCCGGCGCTGACCGGCCTCGACACGCGCTCGCTCGTCCTGCACCTGCGCGAGGAGGGTGCGATGCGCGGCGTCGTCGTCGCGGACGGCGGCTCGGTCGAGGAGGCGGTGCGCGCGGTGAACGAGCGGCCGGCGATGAAGGGCCGCGCGCTCGTCGCCGCGGTCTCGACGCGCGAGCCGTACGTCTATGCGGACGTGGGCCGCGTGGACCTGGCGGTCGTGGACTACGGGTGCAAGCGCTCGATCCTCCGCCGGCTCGCGGGCGCGGGCGCCGCGGTGACCGTCTATCCGCACGACGTCGACGCGGACACGCTTGCCGGCCACGACGGCGTGGTGCTCTCGAACGGGCCGGGCGACCCAGAGCCGCTCCACGGCGAGGTCGCGGCCTTGCGCGAGCTCCTCGGCCGCGTGCCGGTGCTCGGGATCTGCCTCGGGCACCAGCTGCTCGGCCTCGCGACCGGGCACGAGACCTTCAAGCTTCCCTTCGGCCACCGCGGAGCGAACCACCCGGTGCTCGAGCGCGCGACCGGCCGCGTCCTCGTCACGAGCCAGAACCACGGCTTCGCGGTCGCGCCGAGCGACGACGCGGAGGCGACGCACGTCTCGCTCTACGACGACACCGTCGAGGGCTTCGACTTCCCGGACCTGCGCGCGCGCTCGGCGCAGTTCCACCCGGAGGCCGGCCCAGGGCCGCACGACGCCTGGCCGCTCCTCGAAGGCTGGGTGGAGGACGTTGCCGCGGCGTAGCGACCTCCACTCGATCTGCCTGATCGGCTCCGGCCCGATCGTCATCGGCCAGGCCTGCGAGTTCGACTACGCCGGCTGCCAGGCGCTGAAGGTGCTGCGCGAGGACGGGTTCCGGACGATCGTCGTCAACTCGAATCCGGCGACGATCATGACCGACCCCGGGTTCGCCGACGCGACGTACCTCGAGCCGCTCGACCTCGACGGCGTCGCGCACGTGCTCGAGCGCGAGCGGCCGGATGCGCTCCTGCCGACGATGGGCGGTCAGACGGCGCTCAACCTCGCGCTGGAGCTCGCCGAGGCCGGCGTGCTCGAGGAGCTCGGGATCGAGCTGATCGGCGCGCGGCTCGAGGCGATCCGGCGCGCCGAGGATCGCGAGCGCTTCCGCGCGACGATGCGTGCCGCCGGCCTTCAGGTGCCGACGTCGCGGATCGTGCGGCAGGACGACCCGGTCCCGAGCGGCCTCCGCTTCCCGGTCATCCTCCGCCCGGCGTTCACCCTCGGCGGCCACGGCGGTGGTACGGCGCGGAGCGCCGCCGACTTCGAGGACCTGCTCGACCGCGCGCTGCGCGAGAGCCCCGTCGGCCAGGTGCTCGTGGAGGAGTCGCTGCTCGGGTGGGACGAGTTCGAGCTCGAGGTCGTGCGCGACGCGAAGGACAACGTCGTCGTCGTGTGCTCGATCGAGAACCTCGACCCGATGGGCGTGCACACCGGCGACTCGGTGACCGTCGCGCCGCAGATGACGCTCTCCGACCACGCCTACCAGGAGCTCCGCGACGCCGCGGCGGCGGTCATCCGCGCGATCGGCGTCGACACGGGCGGCTCGAACATCCAGTTCGCGCGCGAGCGCGAGACCGGGGATCTGCGCGTGATCGAGATGAACCCGCGCGTGTCGCGCTCCTCCGCGCTCGCCTCGAAGGCGACGGGCTACCCGATCGCGAAGGTGGCGGCGAAGCTCGCGGTCGGCTACACGCTCGACGAGATCCCGAACGACCTCACGGGCACGACGCCGGCGAGCTTCGAGCCGAGCCTCGACTACGTCGTCGTGAAGTTCCCGCGCTTCGCGTTCGAGAAGTTCCCGGGCGCCGAGCGCCGGCTCGGGACGCAGATGAAGTCGGTCGGCGAGGCGATGGGGATCGGGCGCACCTTCACCGAGGCGTTCCTGAAGGCGCTCCGGTCGCGCGAGCTCGACGCGGGGGCGCAGACGCCGTGGGCGACTTTGGCCGACCTTCCGGACGGCCTGCATCCGTTCTTCGAGGACGAGGTCTTCCGCGTCCAGGAGGCGCTGCTCGACCTCGGCTCGGTGGACGACCTCGTCGCGGACGACTGGGTGCGACTGAAGCGGCTCGGCTTGTCCGACCTGGACGTGGCCGAGGCGTGCGGGGCGACGGAGGAGCAGGCGCGCGCTCGGCGGCGCGCCTGGGGAGTCCGGCCCGCGTTCCGGCGCGTCGATTCGTGCGCCGGCGAGGTGGCGGCGCGCTCGAACTACTTCTACTCCACGTGGGGCGAGGCCGACGAGGCTGTGCCCTCGGGGGCGAAGCCACGGGTCGTCATCCTCGGGAGCGGCCCGAACCGGATCGGCCAGGGGATCGAGTTCGACTACTGCTGCGTGCACGCGGCACGGAGCTTCCGTGCGCTCGGCTTCGAGGCCGTGATGGTCAACTGCAACCCGGAGACGGTCTCGACCGACTACGACACCTCCGACCGGCTGTACTTCGAGCCGCTGTGCGCCGAGGAGGTGCTGGCCGTCTGCGAACGCGAGCGGGCGGACGGGGTCGTGATCCAGTTCGGAGGCCAGACACCGTTACGGCTTGCGCGCGCGCTCGAGGCGGCGGGCTTCCGGATCATGGGCACGCCGTTCGACGCGATCGACCTTGCGGAGGACCGCGAGCGCTTCGCCGGCCTCCTCGACCGGCTCGGGATCCGGTGCCCCGACTGGGAGATCGTCTCCACCTGGCAGGAGGCCGTCGAGGCGGCGGCGCGGATCGGCTACCCCGTGCTCGTCCGGCCCTCCTACGTGCTCGGCGGCCGGGCGATGCGGATCTGCTACGGCCCGGACGACGTGCGCGAGGCCCTCGAGCGGCAGGTGCACGGCTCCGTGCTCGTCGACCGCTTCGTGGAGCACGCGGTCGAGATCGACGTCGACGCGCTCTGCGACGGCGAGACCGCGCACGTCGCGGCGACGATGCAGCACGTCGAGGAGGCCGGTGTCCACTCCGGCGACTCCGCCTGCGTGCTCCCGCCGCCGTCGCTCGCACCTGCCGTCGCGGCCGAGATCGACGAGATCGTCGGTCGGCTCGGCCCGGCTCTCGGCGTGGTCGGGCTCCTGAACGTCCAGCTCGCGGTCGCCGACGGCGAGGTCTTCGTCCTCGAGGCGAACCCGCGCGCCTCGCGCACCGTCCCCTTCGCGAGCAAGGCGACAGGCGTGAACCTCGTGGACGCGGCCTGCCGGCTCATGTCCGGGATGGCCCTGTCGGAGGGACTGTCACTCGGCCGTGTCCCCAGCAGGCAGGTCAGCGTCAAGGCCGCGGTCCTGCCGTTCGCGCGCTTCCCCGGCAGCGACCCCGTCCTCGGGCCGGAGATGCGGTCGACCGGCGAGGTGATGGCGAGCGCCGCCGACCTCCCGACCGCCTTCGCGAAGGCCGAGCGCGCGGCCGGGCGGCCGCTGCCCACAACCGGCACCGCGTTCCTCTCGGTGCACGACGAGGACAAGCCCGCGCTCGTTCCGGTCGCCGCCGCGCTCGCCGGGCTCGGCTTCGCGCTCGTCGCGACGGAGGGGACGGCGCGGACGCTCGCAGCGGCCGGGCTCGAGGTCGACTCGGTGGACAAGGGCGCCGCCGTCGTCGAGCTCGTGCGCCGCCGCCGCTGCGACCTCGTCGTGAACACGCCGCACGGCTCGCACGCGCGGGCGGACGGCTACCTGATCCGCGAGGCCGCGCTCGTCGCGCGCGTGCCCTGCATCACGACCCTGTCCGGCGCCGCGGCGGCCGTGCACGCGATCGGAAACGCCCGCGCCGAGGCGGCGCTCTCGCTCCAGGAACGGATTGGTCACCAGACGCGCAGCGCTTAGCGTCGTCGGCGTCGAGCCCGTCGGTCCGTACACGCTCCTGCGCGTGCGGCGCGGCGGGCTCGAGCCCGGCCGGCCGGGACAATTCTTCATGCTGGAGGCGCCGGGGCGGCTTCTCCCGCGGCCGATGAGCCTCTGCCTCGCGCCGCCCGGCGAGCTCGCGTTCCTCGTCGACCCGATCGGCCCCGGAACCCGCGCCCTCTGTGCCCTCGGCCCGGGCGACCACCTCCGCGTCCTCGGCCCGCTCGGGAACGGCTTCGACCTCGACGTCGAGCGGCCGCTCCTCGTCGGCGGCGGGATCGGGATCGCGCCGCTGCCCTACCTGTCGCAGGCCCTCGGCGGCCCTCCGGCGATCCTCGGCTTCCGGTCGCCCCGCCACGCGGAGGCCGCGGCGCTCCTGCCGCGCGCGGAGGTCGTCGTCGAGCCGACCTACGTGACCGAGGCGATGCCGCTCGACCGCGACGTCCTCGCCTGCGGCCCGGAGCCGATGCTCGAGGCGGTCCGGCGGCTCGTCCCGGACGCCCAGCTCGCCTGGGAGGCGCCGATGGCCTGCGGCTACGGCGCGTGCTACGGCTGCGCGGTCGAGATCGACGGCGAGCTGCGGCGTCTCTGTGTCGAAGGTCCTGTTCTCGCGGCCGCTCGATCGTGATCTTCCCTTCTGTCAGAGAGAGTGTTAATTTCCGCCAGGTTTTCCTGAGCAAATCTCCATCCAGGGGGTCAGGCAGATGTCGGTTCGGCGCGGCTTATGGGCACCGGCTTTCGTGGTTGTCGTGGGGTTCCTGTTCGTCTTGTACGGGAGCGGGGCAAGCGCTTCGGGATTCCCCGCTTCCCTGAAGTCGGGCACCCCACGGCTGGACAGGATCGGGGGCATCGTCCCGCCGAAGCCTCCGGCCGGCCTGGCGCCTGTCGGTCCGCTCGGCTCCGGCAACTTGACCTACCACGGCGGACCCGTAATGCACACGAACACGACGTACGCGATCTACTGGGTTCCGTCCGGCTACTCGATCGGCAGCACGTACCGCACGGTCATCGACCAGTACCTCGGCGACGTCGCGGCCGACAACGGGAAGAAGAGCAACGTCTACGCGACCGACGCGCAGTACGCCGACGGTTCCGGGCACATTGCCTACACCTCGACGTTCGCGGGCTCGGTCATCGACTCGACGGACTTTCCCGTCGGGGACTGCTCCGAGTTCGAGACGAGCATCTGCCTGACGGATAGCCAGCTCGAGGCGGAGATCCAGAGTGTCGTCGAGGCGCACGGATGGCCCGAGAACAACCACACGCTCTACTTCCTCTTTACCCCACCCGATGTCGGGAGCTGCTTCGGCGACCCCATCGCCGGCTGCGCATACGAGGACTACTGCGCGTACCACAGTTACTTCGGTACCGGAAGCGGCCAGATCGCCTACGCGAATCAACCGTGGACGTACGGGACGTTCAGCTGCGACGAGGGTGAGTACCCGAACGGCAGCGAAGCCGACCCGACATTGAACGTCGCCAGTCACGAGCACAACGAGGCGATCACCGACCCGAACCTGAACGCGTGGTACGACGCAGCCGGTTTCGAGAACGGCGACAAGTGCGCTTGGATCTTCGGGTCTCTGAACGGCACCCCCGGCGCGTCGTACAACCAGACGATCAACGGTCACCACTACTTCCTCCAAGAGGAGTGGAGCAACTCCGGCTCGTTGTGTCGCCAGGACATGCCGGACACGACGCCGACGATCACCGGATTCACCCCGTCGAGCGGCCCGGAAGGGACGCGGGTGACGATCAGCGGGACGAACCTAACCGGTGCGTCCGCCGTCCGGTTTCACGGGACGGCATCGAGCTTCACCGTCAACTCCGCGATCCAGATCACCGCCACCGTGCCGACCGGCGCCACGACGGGGCCGATCGCCGTCACGACGCCGGGCGGCGTCGCCGCGAGCGCCTCCGACTTCACCGTCACCCTCGCGCCGCCGGCGATCTCGAGCTTCAGTCCTGCCTCCAGCCCGGTCGGGACGACCGTCACCATCAACGGCGCGCACCTGGGCGGGGCGAGCGACGTCACGTTCGGCGGCGTGTCGACGGCTCCGTCGACGATCGTCTCGCCCTCGCAGATCAAGGCCGCTGTGCCCGCCGACGCGAGGACGGGGCAGATCGGCGTCACGACTCCCGGCGGCACCGGGCTCAGTGCGGCGTCGTTCAAGGTGCTGCCGAAGCTGACGTCGTTCACGCCCGGCGGCGGCGCCGCGGGCGACAGCATGACGATCGCGGGCTCGGGCTTCACCGACGTGAGCGCGGTGAAGTTCAACGGCGTGGCGGCGACGACGGTCACCGTCGACTCCGATCACCAGATCACGGCGACGGTGCCGGCTGCGGCGACGATCGGGAAGCTGTCGGTGGTGACCGCCGGCGGCACAGCGACCAGCGCCGCGAACTTCGTCGTCGTTCCGACGGTCACCGGCTTCAGTCCGGGGAGCGCGGCGGCGGCGAGCCCGGTGGTGGTGGACGGGACGGGCTTCGGCGGCGTGACATCGGTGAAGGTGAACGGCGTGGCGGCGGGGTTCGCGCTGCTGTCGAAGGTGCAACTGCGGCTGACGGTGCCGGCGGGCGCGACCTCCGGGACGATCTCGGTGACGACGGCGGGCGGGACGGCGACGAGCGCGGCGGCGTTGTCGGTGCTGCCGCGCGTGACGGGCTTCACGCCGTCGGCGGCGCCGGTGGGGGCGACGGTGACGATCAGCGGCAACGCCTTCGGCGGCGCGACGAGCGTGCTCTTCAACGGCGTGGTCGCGATCCCAGCGACGGTGACCGCGACCAAGATCACGGTCGTCGAGCCGGCGGACGCCTCGACGGGGAAGCTGACCGTGGTGACCGGAGCCGGGCCGGGGCAGAGCGCGGGCACGTTCAAGGTGCTGCCGAAGCTCACCTCGTTCACGCCTGCGAGCGGGCCGGCGGGGACGAGCGTGACGATCGCCGGCTCCGGCTTCACGGACGTCAGCGCGGTGAAGCTCAACGGCGTGGCGGCGGGCTACGGCGTCGACTCGGATCACCAGATCACGGCGACGGTGCCGGCGACGGCGACGACCGGGAAGCTGTCGGTGGTGACCGCGGGCGGCACGGCGACCAGCCTGACGAGCTTCCTCGCGGTGCCGACGATCACCGGCTTCGCGCCCGGCAGCGCGGCCGCTGCGAGCACGGTGGTCGTCGACGGGACGGGCTTCGGCGGCGTGACCTCGGTGAAGGTGAACGGCGTCGCCGCGGGTTTCGCGGTGCTGTCGAAGCTGCAGCTGCGGCTGAGCGTGCCGGCGGGCGCCAGCTCGGGCGCGATCTCGGTCACCACGCCCGGCGGCACGGCGACCAGCGCCGGGACGCTGTCCGTGCTCCCGCGCGTGACCGCGTTCACACCCTCGTCGGCGGCGACCGGCTCGACGGTGACGATCTACGGGAACGCCTTCGGCGGCGCGACCAACGTGCTCTTCAACGGCGTGAGCACGGTGCCGGCGACGGTGATCCCAACGAAGATCACCGTGCCCGTGCCCGCCGACGCCTCGACCGGGAAGCTGACCGTCGTGACGGCGGCCGGCTCCGGGCAGAGCGCCGGCACTTTCAAGGTGCTCCCGAAGCTCACCTCGTTCTCGCCCGGGAGCGGGGTCGTCGGCACGAGCGTGACCATCCACGGCTCGGGCTTCACCGACGTGACCGCGGTGAAGTTCAACGGCGTCGCCGCTTCCACCTACACCGTCGACACGCCCGGTCAGATCACCGCCATGGTCCCCCTCGGCGCCTCCACAGGGAAGACCTCCGTCCTCACCGCCGGCGGCACCGCCCTCAGCACCACGAGCTTCGTCGTCACGCCGTAGCAGTACAGTCCTTCCGGTGCTGCTGAACGCCTCCGGTTGCCTCGATGCGCTCGCGGCGCCCGACGTGGCCCGGTCGCTCGACGCCTTCGTGACGAAGACGGTCACGCCGCTCCCTCGCGGCGGCAACTCGCCGGTCCGCATCGCCGAGGCCGACGTCGGGATGCTGAACTCGATCGGCCTCGCCAACCCGGGGCGCGACCGGTTCCTCGCCGAGACGCTGGCGCGCCTGCGCGAGCTCGGCGTGCCGCTCTGGGTCTCCGTGGGCGGGTTCGCGGCGGCCGAGTACGCGGAGACGTGCGCGCTCCTCGAGGACGTGACGATCGAGCTCAACCTCTCGTGCCCGAACGTCGACGAGGCGCCGGAGTCGGCGGCGGAGATCGTCGCCGCGTGCCGCGCCGCGACCGAGCTGCCGCTCTACGCGAAGCTCTCGCCGGCCACTCGGGACGTGGCCGAGACGGCCCGCGCCGTCGAGGACGCGGGCGCCGACGGCCTGTCCCTGGTGAACACGATCCGGGGTCTGACCCTCGACGAGCACACCCTGCGGCCACGCCTCGGGACGGCGGTCGGCGGCCTCTCCGGGCCCGCGCTCAGGCCGGTCGCGCTCGCCGCCGTCTGGGCCTGCTACCGGGCGGTCTCGCTGCCGATCGTCGGCATGGGAGGGGTGGCAACGGGCCGCGACGCGCTCGAGCTGATCGCCGCCGGGGCGACCCACGTCGCGCTCGGAACCGTCCTCTTCGCGGACCCCGACGCACCGGCTCGCGTCCGCCGGGAGCTCGCCGCCGAGGCCGTCGCGCGCGGCTTCGCCGAGCCGTCCCACGCGCGGGGGGTCGCCCACGCGGAGGCCCGAAGCCTCGACGCGAGGTCGAGGGTTGAGGTCGAAAAAGCCCTGGAATTCGGCCCAAATCTGCCTCTTGACCCGCAGGACTCAGGTGCTAGTATCCCGCGCCGTGGTGACGAAGACCCAGGCGCAGGCGCCGGTTCGATCGCTCGACCAGCGCATGGACGCCCTTAGGCGCGCGAACGACATCCGCGTGCGCCGAGCGAAGCTGAAGAAGGATCTGAAGGACGGTCGCGCCCGGATCGAGGAGATCCTCGGCGACCCGCCCGAGTACGTGTCCACGGCGAAGGTCTTCGACATGTTGATGGCCGTGCCGAAGTTCGGGCGCGTCAAGGCGGGTCGCTTTCTCAACACGTGCCGGATCAGCCAGTCGAAGACGGTCGGGGGACTCTCCGAGCGGCAACGGGCGGAGCTGATTGGGCTCTTCAACCGCTAGCAGCGGTCCGGTTATTGCGATCACCGGCACCTCAGGTGCCGGCAAGGGCACGCTCGAAGTCGAGCTCATGCGGCGGCTGCCCGAGCTCGAGCTCGCCGTCTCGGCGACGACCCGCGAGCGGCGGCCGAACGAGCGGGACGGGCGCGAGTACCACTTCGTCTCGGCGGACGAGTTCGAGCGGCTCGTCCAGGAAGGCGCCTTCCTCGAGCACGTCACCCATCCCTGGGGGCCTCGCCACGGGACCCTTCGCTCCGAGATCGACCGCATCCGCGGGGAGGGGCGCGTGCCGCTGCTCGACCTCGAGACGCACGGGGCGCTCGTCGTCCGCGACGAAGTGCCCGGCGCCGTGACCGTCTTCGTCAAGGCGCCGAGCCTGGACGAGCTCGAGCGCCGCCTGCGCGAGCGCGCCACCGAGAGCGGCGGCGAGATCGAGGAGCGCCTCGCGGTCGCGCGCGAGCAGCTCGCGCTCGAGGACGAGTTCGACCACGTGATCGTGAACGACGACCTCCACCGCGCCGTGGACGAGCTGGAGGGCGTCGTCGCGCGAGAGTTGCGGGCGACCGGTAGCATGAGCCGGCCGTGATCCATCCTCGCATCGATGAGCTGCTCGAGAACGTCGACTCGCGCTACGCGCTCGTGATCGTCGCCGCGAAGCGGGCTCGTCAGATCAACAACTACCACCATCAGCTCGGCGAGGGCACCTTCGACGACTTCCCGCCGCCGCTCGTCGAGTCGCGCTCGAAGAACTACCTCACGATGTCGCTCGAGGAGATCTCCGAGGGCAAGCTCCGGTACGAATACCGGCACTAAGAGACGCTCCGGAATTAACCTGAGCCGTTCGACCGGTCAATGCAGACGGACGCGCGGGCGGAGCCCGCACGTCCTGATGGTCGGCGCCGCCGAGTCGGCGCCTTAAGCCAGTCGCCGGGCGCGACTGAACCCAAAGCAGACCCAAGCGGGCAGAATGTGACCGTGGCGCGGGTGCTGCTCGGCGTGACGGGCGGAATCGCCGCCTACAAGGCGTGCGAGCTCGTGCGCCTGCTCGTGCGCGCGGGTCACGAGGTCGTCCCGCTCGTGACTCCGGGAGCCGACCGCTTCGTCCGGGCCGAGACCTTCCACGCGCTCGCGCGCCGCTCGCCGAGCGACGACCCGTACCCGCACCTCGAGCGCGCCGACCTGCTCGTCGTCGCGCCGCTCACGGCGAACACGCTCGCGAAGCTCGCGCACGGGCTCGCCGACAGCGTCCTCACCGAGGCCGCCCTCGCGCACCGCGGGCCGATCCTCGTCGCCCCCGCGATGAACTCGCGCATGTGGAGCCATCCGGCGACGCAGGCGAATGTCGCGGTTCTGCGCGAGCGCGGCGTCGAGCTGATCGGCCCGGAGGATGGCGAGCTCGCCGAGGGCGAGAGCGGCGTGGGGAGGATGGCCGAGCCGGAGACGATCGCCGCACGGTGCGAGGAGCTCCTGCGGCCGCCGTCGCTCATCGGCCGCCGCGTCGTCGTCACGGCGGGCGGGACGCGCGAGCCGCTCGACTCGGTGCGGTACCTCGGCAACCGCTCGTCGGGGCGGATGGGCGTGGCGCTCGCGCGCGAGGCGCGGCGCCGGGGCGCAGAGGTGACGCTTCTGGCATCGAACCTCACGGTCGCTTCGCCCTCCGAGGTCGAGGTCGTCCAGGCGCCAACCGCGGAGGACGTGGCCCGGGAGGCACTGGCTCGAAGCGACGCCGACCTCGTGCTCATGGCCGCAGCGGTCGCGGACTACCGGCCCGCCGAAACCCACGACGGCAAGCGCTCGAAGGACGACGCGCCGTGGGAGGTACGGCTCGAGCCGACGACGGACGTCCTCACCGAGCTCGCCGCGCGGCGACGCAACGGCAGCGTCCTCGTCGGGTTCGCGGCCGACGAGGGGGAGCGCGGGCTCGAGCGCGCGCGGGAGAAGCGCAACCGCAAGGGCGCCGATCTGATCGTCTACAACGATGTGGGGCGAACCGACATCGGCTTCGACGCCGTAGAGAACGAGGTGGTCGTGATCTCGGCGGAGGGCGAGCGGTGGATCCCCAAGACGTCGAAGGAGCGGGTCGCCGCCGCGATCCTCGACGAGGCCGAGACGCTGCTCGGAGGACGGGATGGACGAGGCCGCGGATAGGCAGCCCGTCGCGGTCGAGTCCGCAGCGGACGCGATCCGGCGGATCGTGGACAACCTGGCCACGGTCGTGCACGCGCCCGCGGACACGCTGCGGCTCTGCGTCCTCTGCCTGATCAGCGAGGGGCACCTGATCCTGGAGGACTTTCCGGGCGTCGGGAAGACGATGCTCGCGAAGGCGCTCGCGCGCTCGCTCGAGGCGTCGTTCTCGCGGCTCCAATTCACACCCGACCTGCTCCCTTCGGACGTGACCGGCGTGAACGTCTTCAACCAGCGCTCGAACGAGTTCGAGTTCAAGCCCGGGCCGGTGTTCGCCAACCTCCTGCTCGTCGACGAGATCAACCGCGCCTCGCCGAAGACGCAGGCCGCGCTGCTCGAGTGCATGCAGGAGAACCAGGTCACGATCGACGGGCAGACCCACGAGCTCGTCCGGCCCTTCATGGTCATGGCCACGCAGAACCCGATCGAGTACGAGGGCACGTACCCGCTCCCGGAGGCGCAGCTCGACCGCTTCACGATGCGGCTCTCGCTCGGCTATCCGCCGCTCGCGGACGAGGCCAAGATGCTCACCGAGCAGACGAGCGAGCCGCCGCTCGACGCGCTCGAGCCGGTGACGACAGCCGAGGAGGCCATGGCTCTCGCGGACGAGGCGAAGGCGATCTACGTGGAGGAGAGCGTCAACCGCTACGTCGTCGCGCTCCTGCGGCAGACGCGCTCGGACGCGCGGCTCTACCTCGGCGCGAGCCCGCGCTCGGGGATCGCGCTCCTCCGCGTCGCGAAGGCGCTCGCGCTCGCCGACGGCCGCGAGTTCCTCGTCCCGGACGACGTCAAGGCCGTCGCGCCCGCCGTGCTCGCGCACCGGCTGATCCTCGCGCCCGAGGCCCGCTCGGCCGGCCTCTCCGGCGGCGACGTCGTGCGCGAGGCGCTGGAGCGTACGCCGGTTCCCGTGTGACGAAGAACGGCCGGCTCGCGCTCGCGCTCGGCGTCGCCACGTACCTCGCCGCCTGGGCGTTCGGCTCGAAGCCGCTGTACCCGATCGCGACCGGCCTCCTGCTCGTCGTCCTCTTCGCGTGGGCCTCCGTCCGGCTGGCGAAGAAGCCGATGCGCCTCGTGCGCACGACGAGCGCGCACGAGCAGCTCGAGGGCGAGGACCTGCGCGTCCACCTCGAGCTCCAGCCGGAGAGCCGCGTGCTCCCGGTCTCGGTCGTCCTCGTCGACGAGGTGGGACGGCTCGGCGAGCGCCGCGTCCCGCTCCGCCGCGGCGACCGGCGCCTCTTCGGCAGCTACGTGCTGCGGGCGCTGCCGCGCGGGCGCTACCCGTTCGGCGAGGCGCGCGCGCTCCTCGAGGACCCGTTCGGGCTCGAGCGGGCGGAGGTGCAGCTTCCGGGCGGCGGTGCGCTCCTCGTCTACCCGCGCCTCGTCGAGCTCGACCGCCTCTTCTCCGAGACCGGCGCGCACTCGCCGGACGGCCGTCGGCTGCTCCTGCGCCGCCCGAGCGGCTTCGAGCTGCACAGCGTGCGCGAGTACGAGCACGGTGAGTCGCTGCGCAAGGTGCACTGGCGTTCCACGGCGCGTCGCGGCCAGCTGATGGTCAAGGACCTCGAGGACTCGCCGCGCGACGAGGTCGCGGTGCTCCTCGACGCCGACGAGAGCGCGGCCGTGGGCTCGAGCTTCGACGTCCAGGTGCGCGCGGCCGGCTCGATCCTGCAGGCGCACGTGCGCCGCGGCCGCCGATCGGTCCTGGTCGTGAACTCGGCCTCCGCGGAAGCCCAGCGCGTCCATTCCTCCGACGGCGACTGGCGGCGGGCGCTCGAGCTCCTCGCCGCCGTGGAGCCGACGGGGCGGATCCCGCTCGCGACGCTGCTCGCGGTCGAGGAGAGCCCGGCCGCGCGCGCCCTCGACCTCGTCGTCGTCACGGCCCGGATCGCCCCCGAGCTCGTCGACCGGCTCGTCCAGCGCGTGCTGGCCCGCCGGCGCGCCTCGCTCGTGTACGTCGACTCCGCGTCCTTCGCGAACGGCGCCGCGCCGCGGCGCCCCGAGCCGGCGCTGCTCCGGCTCCAGGCGGCGGGCGTCCCGGTCGCCGTCCTCCGCCGCGGCGACGACCTCGCTGCCAGCCTCGGCGCGCCCGAGCTTCCGGGAGCGGCGCGTGCGTAGGACGGCCCTGATCTACGTCTTCCCGGCCGCGGTCGTGGCCGCGAACTGGCTGCGCCTCGAGCGCCCGCACGGCTCGGGGCAGCAGGCGCTCTGGATCATCCTGCTCGCCCTCTGCCCGGCGCTCGTCCGTCCGCTCGCCGCCCGCATCGGCGTCGGCGTCGTGGTGCTCGTCCTGGCGGTGCACTCCGCCTTCGGGCTCTCCGTCTTCGACGCGCGCCCGTTCGACCGCCAGCACGACTTCTTCGGCCCGCTCCTGGGGCGGTTCCGCGACGGCTTCCTCGCCTTCTACGACGTCCAGGTGCCGCTCGACCCGGCCGCCCACCCGCGCATGCACTCGGTCCTCCTCGTGGCGGTCCTCGGCTTCTGCGTCGCACTCGCGCTCGCGGTCGCCGCGCGCCGCGCCGTCGCCGCCGTGCTCGTGCTCGTCGTCGGCGCGGGGTGGCCGGCGACGCTCCTCACGGGCGGGAACGAGCTCCTGCGCGGCGCCGTCGTGCTCGGCGCGGCGCTCGTCCTCCTCGCCGGCCTCGCGGCGCACGACTGGGGAACGCTCGGCCGCGCAGTCACCGCCGGGGCAGCCGTGATCCTCTGCGCGGTCGCCGCCGCGAGCTCGCCCGCGGTGGCGAAGAGCGAGCTCCTCGGCTGGCAGAGCTGGGATCTCTACACGCGTCCGCAAACGCCGGTCAGCGTCTCGTACGTCTGGCGCTCCGACTACTCGGGCCTCCACTTCCCGAAGAAGGTCACGACCGTCCTGCGGATCAAGGCTTCGCCGACCTCGCTCTACTGGCGCGCGACGACGCTGGACGTGTTCGACGGCCGCGGCTGGGTGGAGCGGCTCACACCAGCCGCCGCCGGGCGGGATCCGCTGCTGCCTGCCGCGGCGCAACAGGGCAAGCACGTGGAGAGGCAGGACGTGACTGTCGGGGCGCTCCAGGACCGCCACCTCGTCGGCGCGAGCATCCCGATCGGGTTCACGTACAACCGGCGCACGCTCGGCGACGTCCGCCTCGGCCGGGACGGCGTCGCGGTCGCGCCCCAGAACCTCACGAGCGACCAGACCTACACCGCGTGGAGCTTCGCGCCGCAGCCGAGCGCGACCGATCTCGCGCGCTCCCCCGGCTCCTACCCGAACGCGCTCGTCACCGAGGGCTACCTCGACGTCGAGCCGGGCCTCACCGTGCCGCCGTTCGACGTGCCCGATCGCGACGCCGTCGTTCGCCACCTGTTTCAGACGCACCGCCTGGACGGGATCCTTCGGCCTTACGTGCCGCTCTTCGCGCAGGCGCGGCGCGTCGTCGGGCGCCCGACGACGCCGTACGCGGCGGCGATCGCGCTCGAGACCTGGTTCCGGCGGACGGGCGGCTTCACCTACGACGAGCGGCCGGGGCGGCAAGGCGACGCGCCGCTCGCCGACTTCGTCCTCCGGACGAAGCGAGGCTACTGCCAGCACTTCGCGGGCGCGATGGCGCTCATGCTCCGCTACGTCGGCATCCCCGCGCGCGTCGCGGCCGGCTTCACGAGCGGCTCGTACGACCCAGGCCACCACACGTGGACGGTGACCGACCACGACGCGCACACGTGGGTCGAGGCCTGGTTCCGCGGCTACGGCTGGCTGCCGTTCGACCCGACGCCGGGCCGCGGGACCCTCTCGTCGCGCTACTCGGCCTCGTCGCCGAGGTTCGACATCTCCACGGCCGTGCGGCTGCTCACGCTCGCGGCCGCCGCGACCGTGCCCGATCCGCACCAGTTCAAGCTCAACACCGAGTTCGGGGTGCGGGATCCGTCCACGCCGTCGCCCGAAGGCGCGGGCGCGACCCGCCGGCGCGGGCCGCTGTCGCACGGAGGCGGGGGCGCCGGGCACGCGAGCCTGCTCCGGCTCCTCGCGCTCGTGGCCCTGGGCCTCGCGGCGGCGATCGTGCTCGCGAAGCTCCTCGTCCGTCGGGCGCGGTACCTGACGCGCGACCCGCGCCAGCTCGCCGCCGCCTGCCGGCGCGAGCTCGCGGACTACCTCGCCGACCAGGGCATGGCGGTCCCGTCGAGCAGCACGCTCGCCGAGCTGGCCGGCGTCGCGGACGGGCTCGGCGCGCGGGTCGAGCCGTTCGTCGACGCGGTGGACGCCGCGCGCTTCGGGCCCCCGGAGGGCGCGCGCGCGGCCGCCCGTCGGGCGAGACGCGAGCTGCGCCGCGTCGAGCGCGAGCTGCGCATCAATCTCACTCGCTTCGAGCGCGCCCGCGGCCTCCTCTCCCTCCGTTCCCTGGGCTTCAGCGGCTAGATGCAGGCGGTCGTAATGGCCGCCGGCGAGGGGCGGCGCATGCGCCCGCTGACCGAGCGCTGGGCCAAGCCCGTCCTGCCGATCGACGGACGCCCGGTGATCGGAAGGCTCTTACGCGACCTCGCCGCGGCCGGGATCGAGCGCGCCACGCTCGTCACCGGCCATCTCGCCGAGCAGGTCGAGATCCTCGTTGGCGACGGCACGGCGTTCGGGCTCGCCGTCTCGTACGTCCGCCAGCCGGAGTCGCTCGGCTCGGCCGACGCCGTGCTGCGTGCGCTCCGCGCCGACGCTCGGCCGCCCGTCGTCGTGACCGCCGCCGACACGATCTTCGCGCCCGGCGACCTCGCGCGCTTCCTCGCCCAGGGCGCCCGCGCGCAGGGGGCGATCGCGGGCCGGCGTAAGCCGCCGCCGAGCCCGCCGCATCGCATGCCGCTCCGGATCGTCGAGGGCCGCGTCGAGCGCGTCCTGGACGACGATCCGGAGAACCCGATCGGCGGTGCGCCCCTCTGGCTCGTCGGCTCGGCGGTGGCGGGCTTCCTCGACCCGCTGCCGGGCAAACCTCCGTACGAGCTGGCGAGCGCGTTCCAGCTCGCGGTCGATTCGGGAGCCGAGATCCGGGGGATCGAGATCGGGGCGACACGGGACTTGACGTCTGCGCTTGACTTGGTGAAGGAGAACTTCTCGTACCTCGGGGTGACGTGAGCGAGACCTACAACCTCTTCCAGCAGGGCCGCGCGCACCTGAAGAAGGGCCGCGCCGCGCAGGCGACGGTGGCGCTCGAGAAGGCGAAGCGCCGCGAGCCGGACAAGGCCTCGATCCGCGAGGCGCTCGGGATCGCGTACTTCCGCATCCACCGCTGGGAGGAGGCGGAGGCCGAGTTCCGGAAGATGCTCGAGCTCTCGCCGGCCGACGACTACGCGCACTACGCGCTCGGCCGCTGCCTCGAGAAGCAGGGCCGCGCGACCGAGGCGAACGGCCACTACAAGCTGGCGAGCTCGCTCCGCCCCGCGAGCGAGCACTACGCGTCGCGGATCCTCGACCTCGGTTGAGCCAAGGCGTCGCTTGCGATGCCGCTATCAGGACGCGCAGGCTTCGCCTGTGCGTCCGTCTGAGATGACCGGTCGATGGGACTCGGGTGGGTCGAGGCCGTGAGAGCCGTCGTCCAGCGCGTCTCGCAGGCGAGCGTTCGAGTCGAAGGGGAGGTGCGGGGCGAGATCGGCGCCGGGCTCTGCGTCCTCCTCGGGGTCGCGCGAGGAGACGACGTGACCGCGGCCGAGCGGCTGGCCGGGCGCGTCGCGCGCCTGCGGATCTTCGAGAACGACGAAGGCCGCTTCGACCGAAGCCTCGTGGACGTGGGCGACGCCGCTCTCGTCATCAGCCAGTTCACGCTTCTTGCGAATACGGCCAAAGGGAACCGGCCGAGCTTCACCGATGCCGCCCCGCCGGAGGAAGCGGAGTCGCTTTACGAGCGCTTCTGCGCTGCCCTGCGCGTGGTCGGAGTCGAGGTCGCGACCGGCGTCTTCGGCGCGCGAATGCGACTCGAGCTCACCAATGAAGGCCCGGTCACGATCGTCCTCGACACATAGAGCTTCGCTGCTGGCAGCGCCAGACGCGTCTGAGCTCCTATGAACTGCCTGGGCGTCTCGTCATGCCGATCGGAACCGCGATCGCCATGCCGACAAGCGTCCCGCCGTGCAAGGACATCCCTGGCGCGGCGATTATGGCCCGGCGACCAGACGTTTTCCCGCTTGCTATCCTTGCCGAACCACATTTCACCGGCTTGGCGAAATGGGCGCTCCGCGCCCCTTTTTTTTGAGAAAGGACGTAGCTTGCAGGACGTACGGCGAACCGAGAAGACGCTCCAGCGCGAGGTGATCCAGCAGGTCGAAGCCGGCCTGCCGGGCGTCGAGGTGCTGGCCGTCGAGCTCGTGTCGCCGCAGCGGTTCTGCGTCTACGTCGACCATCCGACCGGGGTGGACCACGCGCTCTGCGAGCGCGTGACGAACCTCTTGCGGGGATACCTCGACCGCTACTCGGTCGACGTCTCCTCGCCGGGCCTCGAGCGGCCGCTCCGCAAGCCGGCGCACTTCGCGGGGGCGGTCGGCCGCAGGGTCTCCGTGCGGACGTCGCAGGAGATCGGCGGCCGGAAGCGGTTCCGCGGCGAGGTCCTCGCCGCCGGCGACGAGAGCTTCCGCCTGGGCGCCGAGGGCGCCGAGCCCGTGCTCATCCCGTACGACGAGGTCGTGCGGGGCAACGTGATCGACGAGGGGTAGCGACATGAGCCGAGAGATCATCGAAGCGGTCAAGACGATCGAACGCGAGAAGGGGATCGAGGAGAACACGCTCATCCACGCGCTCGAGGACGCGCTGCTCGCCGCGTACAAGAAGACGCCGGGCGCGTCGCGCCATGCGACGGTCGAGCTCGACCCGGACGACGGCGAGTTCCGCGTCTTCTCGATTGAGCTGCCCCCCGACGTCGAGGAGCGCCTTCTCGACGAGGCGCGCGAGCGGACGCTCGACGAGCTCGAGCGGCTGGAGATCGAGTCCGGCGAGCGCTCGCACACGCTCGTTACCGACGACGACCTGGACATCGACTGGTCGGACGTCCCAGAGGACCAGGTCAAGCGTGAGGACGTGACGCCGGAGAACTTCGGCCGCATCGCCGCGCAGACGGCGAAGCAGGTCATCCTCCAGCGGATCCGCGAGGCCGAGCGCGAGATGATGTACGAGGAGTACGTCGACCGCGTCAGCGAGGTCGTGACCGGCATCGTCCAGCAGGCCGGCGACCGCAACAACGTGCTCGTCGACCTCGGCAAGGTCGAGGCGCTGCTGCCTCGCTCCGAGCAGGTCGACGGCGAGCGCTACGAGCAGGGCTCGCGCATCAAGGCGGTCATCACCGAGGTGCGGTCGGGCACGAAGGGCCCGCAGGTCATCCTCTCGCGGCGCGATCCGGAGCTGATCAAGACGCTCTTCGAGCTCGAGGTGCCCGAGATCGCGGACGGGCTCGTCGAGATCCGCGGCGTCGCCCGCGAGCCGGGCTACCGGTCGAAGATCGCGGTCGAGTCGCACGCCCAGGGCGTCGACCCCGTCGGCGCCTGCGTCGGCCCGCGAGGCTCGCGCGTCCGCATGGTCGTCTCCGAGCTCCGCGGCGAGAAGATCGACATCATCCCGTGGAACACGGAGCCGGCGCGCTTCGTCGCGAAGGCACTGTCGCCCGCGCGCGTGCGCGAGGTGTACATCGACGACGAGACTCGTGACGCGACCGTCGTCGTCCCCGACGACCAGCTCGCGCTCGCGATCGGCAAGGAGGGCCTGAACGCCCGTCTCGCCGCGCGCCTGACCGGCTGGAAGGTCGACATCCAGTCCGACTCCGAGTTCGCGCAGGCCGAGGCGGACGCTGCCTACGGCGGCGGTGACTCCGGCGAGGAGTTCACCGGTCGCTGCGGCGCGATCCTCTCCAACGGCAAGCGCTGTCCGAACGCCGCGCTGCCGGGCTCGCGCTTCTGCGGCGTGCCGGCGCACCAGGCGCTCGAGGGTCAGGAGGCTCCCGCCGGCGACGGTGCGCAGCCGCCTGCCGAGGCGGCGACGGCGAACGAGGGCGACACGGCCGTCGAGCAGGAGGTCGCCGCCGCTCCCGCCGCCGAGGAGGAGGGCGAGCCGGCTGCCCAGTGAGCCGATCCGATCCTGCGCCGGCTGCGGGCGGCGGGCGCCGAAGCGCGAGCTCGTCCGCTTCGTCGCGCGCGACGGGGCGCTGACCCCGGGGCCCGTGCTCGAGGGGCGTGGCGTCTACACGTGTCGCCGCCTCGCGTGCTTCGAACGGGCGGCCGCGAATCGCGGCTTCGCCCGCACGCTCCGGCGCACGGTGAGGATCGATCCGACGCTGACCCGGCTTTACACTGGTGTCGATGGCTGACCGTCCGAACAGACCGATGCGCCCGCGCGGCGGCGCGGGGGGACCCGGCCGGCGCCGCCGGGTCGTGATCGACTCCGGCGCGGCGCGCCCGCGCGACGGGCGTCAGGCGCGCGAGCAGCGTCAGGATTCGCGGCCGAAGGAGCGGCGCGAGGTCGTCCACCCGACCGGGCCGGTCACGGTCGAGTCGGGCGTGTCCGTCCGCGACCTGTCCCAGGCGCTCGGCATCCCGGCGGCCCAGATCATCAAGGTCATGATGAACCTGGGGAAGATGGTCCAGATCACGCAGTCCCTGACGGACGACGAGATCGAGCTGATCGCCACCGAGGTGAACCGCGAGATCACCATCAAGCACATCGCGGACGAGGACGAGGAGCCGGAGGTCTACGAGGACAGCGAGGCCGACCTCGAGGAGCGCCCGCCGGTCGTCACGATCATGGGCCACGTCGACCACGGCAAGACGACGCTCCTCGACGCGATCCGCCAGACCGCCGTCGTCGAGACCGAGGCGGGCGGCATCACGCAGCACATCGGCGCCTACCAGGTCGACCACGACGGGCGCCGCATCAGCTTCCTCGACACTCCCGGTCACGAGGCCTTCACGGCCATGCGCGCCCGCGGCGCGAAGGTGACGGACATCGCCGTCCTCGTCGTGGCCGCCGACGACGGCGTCATGCCGCAGACGCGCGAGTCGATCTCGCACGCGCGCGTGGCCGGCGTCCCGATCGTCGTGGCGATCAACAAGGTCGACCTCCCGGAGGCGAATCCCGACCGTGCGCGGAACGAGCTGGCGCAGGAAGGTCTCCAGCCCGAGGAGTGGGGCGGGACGACGCAGTTCTCAGAGGTCTCCGCGAAGGCGAAGACCGGCCTCGACGACCTGCTCGAGAAGGTCTTGCTGGTCGCGGACGCCGAGCTCGAGCTGAAGGCGAACCCGAAGGCCGAGGCGTCCGGCCCGATCATCGAGTCACGCCTCGACGTCGGCCGCGGCCCGGTCGCGACGATGCTCGTCCAGCGCGGCACGCTCCGCGTCGGCGACGCGGTCGTCGCCGGCGACGCCTGGGGCAAGGTGCGCGCGCTCTACACCTTCCGCGGCGATCGCGTCCGCGAGGCGCGGCCGGGCGAGCCGATCGAGATCCTCGGCTTCGACAAGCCGCCGCCCGCCGGCGAGCTCTGCCGCGTCGTCGAGAACGAGCGCCAGGCACGCCACCTCGCGAACGTGCGGGGCGAGCGGCTGCGCCGCGAGCAGCTCGCGCAGCAGGCGAAGACGGGGCCGACGCTCGAGACCCTCTTCGACGAGATGCAGGCCGGCGGCGTCCAGGACCTGAACCTCGTCGTCAAGGGCGACGTCGACGGGTCGGTCGAGGCGGCCGTGTCCGAGCTGCAGAAGATCCAGCACCCCGAGGTGCGGGTGAACGTCATCCACACCGGCGTGGGCGCGATCTCCGAGAACGACGTGAACCTCGCATCGGTGTCGAACGCGCTCGTCGTCGGCTTCAACGTGCGGCCGAGCGCCGAGGCGCGCGCGCTCGCCGAGCGCGAGGGCGTCGACATCCGCACCTATCGCGTCATCTACCAGCTCACGCAGGACATCGAGCAGGCGCTCGTCGGCATGCTCCGGCCCGTCGAGACCGAGGAGGCGCTCGGCGAGGTCGAGGTCAGGCAGCTCTTCCGCGTCTCGCGCCTGGGCACGATCGCCGGCTGCTACGTCACGCGCGGCGTCGTCCGCCGCGGCGTCCGCGCCCGGATCGTCCGCGACGGCACCGTCATCCACGAGACGACGATCGCGCAGCTCAAGCGCTTCAAGGACGACGTGCGCGAGGTGGCCGAGGGCTTCGAGTGCGGCATCCTCCTCGAGGGCTTCAACGACCTCCGCGAGGGTGACGTCTTCGAGGTCTTCGAGACCCGCCAGGTCGAGCGCACCGACCTGTCCGAGAACCCGGCGCCCGCGCCCGCGTAGACACCAGCGGGTCGACCGGTCGTTTCAGACGGACGTGCGGGCAAGCCCGCCCGTCCTGAGGGCGGCACCGCAAACGGTGCTTGAGCGGCGCCCGCGTAGGCAGAGGCGGGTCGACCGGTCGTTTCAGGCGCCCGCCAACGCGCCGGCGCGCGTCCGACCGTCGGTGCCGCGGCAGAATGGTCGCGATGGGCATGGGTTACGTCGCCATCCTCTCGGTCGACCTGCACTTTCCCGAGGCGGGCTCCCTGAAGGGGAAGCGCAAGTTCGTGCGCTCGGCGAAGGCGCAGCTCCAGAATCGGTTCGGCGCGTCGGTCGCGGAGGTCGACCACCACGAGCTGTGGCAGCGCTCGCGGCTCACCGTGGCGTGCGTTGCCCGCGAGGCGCGCGAGGCGGAGAGGCTGCTCGACGAGGCGGAGCGCTACCTGAACGGCCAGCAGTGGGAGCTCGGGCCGCGCACGCGGGAGGTGGTTACCCTCGATGGGTGAGCGCATGCGACGGGTCGACGAGGCGGTGAAGGAGGTGCTCTCCGAGGGCATCGGCGAGCTGAAGGACCCCCGGATCGGCTTCGTCACGGTCACCGGCGTCCGGACGTCAGCCGACCTTCGCCACGCCCGCGTCTTCGTGAGCGTGCTGGGCTCGGAGCGGAAGCGCGAGCGGAGCTTGGAGGGACTCGCCGCCGCGCACGGCGTCCTCCAGGCGCGGCTGGCCCGTCAGCTGAGAATGAAGCGGACCCCCCAATTGGCCTTCGAGTACGATCCGTCGGTCGAGCGTGGGGTCCGCATGACACAACTCATCGATGAGCTCGCCGGAGACGAATGATCTCGCCGCGGTCGTAAAAGCCCTTCGCTCGCACGACCGCTTCGTCGTAACCACGCACGAGAACCCGGACGGCGACGCGCTCGGCTCGCTCCTGGCCGCGAAGCTCGGGCTCGAGCAGCTCGGCAAGGACGTCGTGATGACGCTCCACGGCGACGCTCCGCTCCCGGGCGAGTACGCGTTCATGGCGCTCGAAGGGCTCCGCCGCGACTGGCCCGAGGACGCGGAGAGCCGTGTCCTGCTCGCCGTCGACTGTGCGAACGAGACCCGGATCGCGGATCCGTCGATCCTCGAGCGTGTGCTGCTCGTCGTCGACGTCGACCACCACCACGACAACACGCGCTTCGGGGGCGTGAACCTCATCCATCCCGGGGCCTCGTCGACGGGCGAGGTGCTCCGGGACGTCTTCCGCGAGCTCGGCGTGCAATTGACCCCCGAGATCGCCGAGGCGCTCTACATCGCACTGGTGACCGACACTGGCCGCTTCCAGTACACGAACACCACCCCGAAGGCGCTGAGGCTCGCCGCCGAGCTGGTGGAGGCCGGCGCCGACGTGCACAGAATCTTCCAAGGCGTCTACGAATCGGTGCAGTTCGCGAAGCTGAAGCTCCTGGCGCGAGCGTTGGATCGAGCCCAGGTCTTCGAAGGGGGAGCGATCGTGGTCTCGTACCTCCTGCGCACCGACTTCACGGAGGTGGGCGCGGCCGAGCCGTATTCCGAGGGGATCATCGACTACCTCCGGGCGGTCGAGGGCGCCGAGATGGCGGTGCTGATCCGCGAGCCGCCGCGCCGCGACGGCGAGGGGCCGACCCGGCGCGTCAGCCTGCGCTCGAGCGTCGACGAGCTCGACGTCTCCGCGATCGCCCGGCGTTCGGGGGGCGGCGGGCACCGGCAGGCGGCTGGCTTCTCCAGCGACGCCTCGGTCGAGGAGATCACCGACTTCGTGCGTCGCGAGTTCGCAGCGACCGGCCGGTCTGCCGCTTGACGCGGGGGTGAAGGTGACGACGGACCCGACCGGTCGTTTCAGACGGACGCGCAAGCGGTGCCTGCACGTCCTGACGGCGGCACCGCAAGCGGTGCCTTAGATGCCTCCTCGCGGGCTCGAGCCGTCGGGCGTGATCCTCGTCGACAAGCCTACGGGGCCGTCGTCGTTCGCCGTCGTGCGGCAGGTTCGGGCGCGAACGGGTGCGCGCACCGGCCATACGGGAACTCT
>Ga0209577_10000946_pt1 | contig 28895 bp, 21 predicted proteins | sample GraSoiAngelo_109_FD_185874 | JGI IMG/M metagenome (GOLD analysis project Ga0209577, IMG submission 185874) | Grasslands soil microbial communities from the Angelo Coastal Reserve, California, USA - 14_0903_12_20cm (SPAdes) (version 2) | ecosystem: Environmental > Terrestrial > Soil > Grasslands...
GACCGCGTACCTTACCTGCATTCGCACATGACCGGCGTACACAGCGACTACCGCAACCGCGGAGTTGGCCGGATGCTGAAGCTTTTTCAGCGCACCGAAGCATTGGGCCGGGGGATTCGCCTCGTCCAATGGACGTTCGACCCGCTTGAGTTGCGCAACGCGCACTTCAATTTGAACCGGCTGGGCGCCATCTGCCGGGAATATCAGCCAAATTTGTATGGCGTCACGACCAGCCCACTGCACAGAGGATTGGAGACCGACCGGCTGCTGGTCGAGTGGCACCTGGATTCCGCGCGCGTGGTTGCCGCAATCGAGAATCTAGTCAAAGACCCGGCAGAGGCTCCGGCGGTTATCGAATTGCCGGCGGAACTGGAGCGCTGGCAACGGGAGGATTCTCCGCAAGTCGGTGCGGTCCAGAAGCGCTTGCGGGAAGAGTTCACGAAATGGTTTGCCAAGGGCTATGCGGCAGTCGCTTTGCGAACGGGGCCTGGAAACCAGGCTTATCTGCTTGCTCCCTGGAGCGATTTCTAGGAAAGGTTCATCGACCGAGCTATCATGCGAATACGCGAGATCACTCTGCAGGAAATCCGGATGAAGCTGGTCGCACCGTTCGAAACCAGTATGGAACGCACGGAGGCGCGCCGCATTCTGCTGGTGCAGGCGAACGTGGACGGAGTGACGGGCTGGGCGGAATGCGTCGCTGGCGAGTCGCCATACTACAGCCCGGAAATGATCGATACCGCGTGGTTCATCTTTCGCGATTTTCTTTGGCCGCTGATCAAAGGTAAGGAATTCGCAACAGCAAATGATGTCTGGGATTTGCTCAAGCGTGTCCGCGGACACAACATGGCCAAGGCTGCCCTGGAAGCAGCCGTATGGGATGCGGAGGCCCAGCAAAAAGGCATTCCACTTGCAAAACTGATTGGCGGCGTTCGCGAGGAGATCGCTTGCGGCGTCTCGGTGGGAATCAAGGAATCGCTGGATGAACTTGCGGCGGCGGTGCAAAAGGAACTTGCGGCCGGGTATCAGCGCATCAAGATAAAAATCAAGCCAGGAAAAGACCTGGAGCTGGTGCGCCGCTTGCGCCAGGATTTTCCGCGCATCAAGCTGATGGTCGACGCCAACTCCGCCTACACGCTGAAGGATTGGCCGCTCCTCAAGCAACTCGAAGGCTTCTACCTGATGATGATCGAGCAGCCGCTCGGCTGGGACGATCTCTACAGCCACATCGAGCTGCAGAAAAGGCTGGACACGCCGATCTGCCTGGACGAGTGCATCCACTCGGAAGAGCAGGCGCGCGCCGCCATCGAGTTGGGCGCCTGCAAAATCATCAACATCAAACTTGGGCGCGTCGGCGGGCACGCGGTGTCGCGGCGCATTCACGATCTTTGCCAGCAGCATGGAATTCCCGTGTGGTGCGGCGGGATGCTGGAATCCGGCATCGGCCGCGCGCACAATATTGCGCTTTCGACATTGTCTAACTTCATACTCCCCGGCGACGTGAGCGCCAGCAAGCGCTATTGGGAAGAAGACATTATCGATCCCGAAGTCACCGTGTCGCCGAAGGGTACGATTCGCGTACCAACCGGTCCGGGCATTGGATTTGAACCGCGCCTCGACCGCCTCGACAAACTTACCGTGCGCAAAGAACGCCTGGCCTGAACGGTGAGAATCGAAACTTCCAGCGGACAAGAGCCGAGCCGTATCGTCCTTGGCGCTTCCATCGGTCTGGTCATCCTGATTTGGGCGGTCAACTTCATTGCCGCGAAAATTGGACTGCGGTCCCTGCCGGCGGCGACGCTGGCGTCTTTCCGCGTCGTGCTGGCCGGCGCGGTGATGCTTCCTTTCTACCGATTCTGTTCGCGGCTGCCGGCCTTTGCCGAAACGGCCGAAAGCCGTGGACGCAAGTTCGCAGGACGCGACTTCTGGACTTTCCTGTATATGGGTTTCTTCGGCGTGGTGATGAATCAGGTGTGCTTCACGGTTGGATTGCGATACACGTCCGTCAGCCATGCCGCGGTGATCGTGGGGATGGGGCCAATCTACACGCTGATCCTTGCAGTCCTCTTCCATCTGGAAAAAGCCACGTGGCGCAAAGCGATCGGCATGGCCATTGCGTTTGCCGGCATTGCGGTGCTGGCTTCGGAGAATGGTATTTCCCCGCACTCGCCATCGGTGCTGGGCGATGCCATCAGTATGACCGGGTCAGTTGGTTTTGCGATGTACGTAGTGCTTGGCAAACGGCTAGGAGCGCGGTACGACCCGTTGACCATGACCTCTTTCAGCCATTATGCGGGGGCGGTGATTGTCCTGCCCGTGGCGGTCTATCGAGCTGTCCTGTTTGGCTCGGCAGAGCAATGGCGCGCCATTGCGTGGACCGGCTGGGCCGCGATGTTGTACATGGCGGTCTTCAGTTCTGCGGTTGCTTACGTCTTTTACTTCTGGCTGTTGCGCTATCTGGAAGCCTCGCAATTGAGCGCCTTCACTTATCTCTTGCCAGTGGTCGCTACCATTCTCGGAATTGTGTGGCTCGGCGAAAAAGGCTCGTGGGGCCAGGTGCTCGGCGGAGTTCTTGCGCTCAGTGGGGTTTATTGGATTGAGTCGGGCCGGGCCGCTGTCGTGAGAGCTGTTGCGGCTCCGTAAACTCCCCCACGACCATCGTTGACGCGGCTTCGATGCAACACCTACTATTAGTGCAAATCAGCCCTGATCTCTCGATGTCATCCCTACACCATGCACACGAGAAAGCAGGCTCCTAGAGCGACCGCAATAAGCGGCAGCTGACTTTCGGTTAGAGAGGTCACCGTTCATGAGGGCCAAACTCGTTATCGCTGGAGTGTTCCTCGCCCTTGTGGGCGCGGGATTCTACTGGAATTCGCAGCGCGGCACGAAACTTTCTGAAACCGACACGATTCTGATTGGCGATTTTGCGAATTCCGCCGGCGATCCTGTATTTGATGGCACGCTCCGGGAAGCGCTGGCGGTTAGCCTGGCCCAATCCCCGTCACTGAACCTCATCTCGGTTGAAAAAGTTGGTGAAGCGCTTCGCGCCTTGGGCCGCCCGGTCGGCACACGCATCACGCGGGATCTTGCCCCTCAGTTGTGCCAGCGCCTCGGCGCCACAGTCTACCTGGCTGGAAGTATCGCCAAAGACGGAAGCGGGTACAGTTTGAAGCTGGACGCGACGCAATGCGCTACCGGCGACGCGGTTGCAAGCGTGAAGAGCGACGCTGCAAACAAGGGTCAAGGATTGCACGCGCTCGGGCTGGCCGCCACTGAGCTTCGCGGAAAATTCGGCGAGGATCCGGCCTCCTTGCAAAAATTCAATTTGCCCCTCGAGCGCGCCACCACCGCTTCCCTGGACGCCCTGGCTGCTTTCACGGAAGGACGGCGGCTCGTACGCGATAAAGGCGCAATGGACGCGGTGCCCTCTCTTAAGAAAGCCGTCGAGCTGGACTCCAGGTTTGCTCTCGCGCACTCCAATCTTGCGGTCGCTTATTACAACCTCAACCAAAACGCTCTAGCCGCCGATCACATCCGGCGGGCTTTCGAGGCGGCGGATCGCCAAACGGTGCGTGACCGCCTGCACATCACCACGCTGTACTACGACCTGGCCACGGGAGACGTTCAAAAGGCCATCAAGAGCTACAAAGAGTGGGTGCAACTCTATCCCCGCGACGACATTGCGAAAGGCAATTTGTCTTCGGAATATTTTTTGATTGGAGACTACGAAGAAGCCGCCGCCCTCGCGCAACAGGCGCTACGCCTCGACGCGGGAAGCGCCGCTTGGTACGAGAATCTGGCGACCGCTTACATCGCTCTGCAGCGCCTGGAAGAGGCGCAAAACATATTGAACCAGGCATTCGCGCGCAAGCTCGATGATCCTTCCATGCACGCTGACCTTTATGCGTTGGCTTTTTTGCGCAGCGAGCCCTCGGGCATGGAGCGCGAGATGGCCTGGTCCGCGGGCAAGCCAGGCGGTGAAGACACGATGCTGGCTCTCCAGGCGGACACGGAAGCGTACGGGGGACATTTGAAAAAAGCGCGCGAGCTCTCCCGACGGGCCGTCGAGTCCGCGCAGAACGCGCAGCTCAACGAACCTGCAGCCATCTGGCAGGGAATGGCTGGGTTGCGCGAAGCGGCGTACGGCAATGTTGAGGAAGCTCGCAAGGGCGCGGACAAGGTTCTCGATCTTGCGCCGAAGAGCCGCGACGCGCAGATTCTGGCAATTCTGGTGCTGACCCGCGTTGGCGATTTGCGCCGCGCGCAAACCATGCTCGACGATCTAGCTGCCGGTAATATCACGAATACCATTGTGCAATCCGCCTGGGTGCCCGCGATTCGCGCGCAGGCCGAGATGGCGGGCCAAAGACCATTAAGAGCCTTGGAGCTGCTCGATGTTGTGAAGCCCTACGAGCGTGGGCAGCTTATTGGGAATTTGAGTTATTCCTGCATGATCCCTGTCTACCTGCGCGCCGAGGCATATCTGGGAGCGAAACGAGGCCCGCAAGCCGCGGCGGAATTCCAGAAGTTGGTCGATAGCCGGGGAGTAGTGGGCAACTGCTGGTCCGGCGCACTGGCCTACCTGGGGCGGGGCCGCGCTCAAGCGCAGTCAGGATCGACGAATGCGGCGCGAGCGTCCTACCAGGAGTTCTTCTCCCTTTGGAAAAGCGCCGATTCGGATGTGCCCATCCTAAAGTCTGCGCGCGCCGAATTCGCCAAACTGAAGTAGCAATCCCTTCCATTCGAACGCGGATTTGGTAATAGTGGCGCGAACCGCGCTTTGATGGAAGAATAGCGCCCGGCTTTTACACAAAAGCTATTCAACTGACGGCGCGAAGATCGGCCGTTGAGGAGACACGACTTTGCCCGGTGTTCCTTTGCGAAGCGGAGGCCCGGCGGCACGAATCGCGGTCATTCCCGGTGACGGTATCGGGCCGGAAGTTACGCCGCAAGCCGTCAAGGTGCTGAAGGCTGTGGCCGCACCGGCTAAGCTGGCGATTGAATTCGTCGAGTTCGATTGGAGCGCGGACAAGTATCTTCGCGAAGGCGTTTCATTGCCGCTGGGAGCGGTCGAAATGCTGCGCGACGAGTTTGACGCCATCCTTTTTGGCGCGCTTGGCGACCCGCGGGTGCCTTCGAATCAGCATGCTGCCGACATCCTGCTGGGCCTCCGTTTCAAGCTCGACCTGTACGTCAATGCCAGGCCTGTGGAGCTTCTGCACCACCGCCTCACGCCGCTGCGCGATCGCACGGAAAAAGACATTCGCCTGATGGTGTTCCGGGAAAACACGGAGGGCCTTTACGTTGGCGTGGGTGGATTCTTTAAGAAGGGTACGCCGGACGAGATCGCCGTTCAGGAGGACGTGAACTCACGCAAGGGCGTAGAGCGCATCATCCGCTATGCGTTCGAATACGCGCGTAAGAATGGCCTGAAGCGCCTGTGCATGAGCGACAAATCCAACGCCATGACTTTCGCCCACGACCTCTGGCAGAGGGTTTTCAAGCAGGTCCGCCAGGAGTATGCGGACGTTGATTCGCGCCACTTGTACATTGATACGCTGGCGATGGAGATCGTGCGCGACCCGAGTCAATTCGATGTCATCGTGACGTGCAATCTTTTCGGTGACATCGTCAGCGACCTTGGCGCGCAACTCGCAGGCGGACTGGGCCTTGCGCCTTCGGGAAACATCCACCCGGGCAAGACTTCACTGTTCGAGCCAGTACACGGCTCGGCACCAAATATTGCAGGAAAGGGAATCGCCAATCCATTGGCTTCGGTCCTCACTTCCGCGATGATGCTGGAATTCCTCGGCTGGAAAACGGAAACCGCAGCTCTCCGTGCTGCCGTGAGAGCAGCTTTGCGCGAGAGCTGCGTCACGCCGGACCTTGGCGGGAATAAGCGAACGGTAGAGGTGGGCGATTGGCTCGCCGCCAAATCCGTCGAGGCTCTGACTGGGCAAAAGTAAGCCAATGCTTCAACTTCTTGGGCACAGCCAAGTAGGTACAGCTTTGGCAATCGCATTTTTTAATTCCACCTCAAACGCCCAATATAAAGTAATACTTGAACTTGCCTCACGTTCGCCCTAGCGTCGCCTCACTATCGTTGTCAGCAGCATACCAAGCAGGAACCCACCGACGTGGGCCCACACAGCTACTCCTCCCGTAACCTTGACGCCGATCGTGCTGAGCCCGGCAAGGAATTGCATGACGTACCACAAGCCTAGAAAGACTACGGCTGGCACCGGTAGAGGGAAAATGAAAACCAGAGTAAGAATGCGCGCCCGCGGATAGAGGAGCATGTAAGCACCCATCACGCCCGATATGGCTCCGCTGGCGCCTACCGCAGGGATGTTGGAGTGAAAATTGAAAAGCACGTGCAGCAGGCCCGCGCCGACCCCGCAGACCAGGTAAAAACAGAAATAACCGATGTGCCCGAAAAAGTCCTCGACGTTGTCCCCGAAGATCCACAGAAAAAGCATGTTTCCGGCAAGATGCAAAACCCCAGAATGGAGAAACATGCTCGTTGCCAGAGGCAGGAAGGAGATTTCGAAACTCGCGTGCCCCGCAAGGAATGCGGGAAAACGGGCCGGAACCGTGGAGTAGGATAAGAGAAGTGCGTCGAAGGCACGCCGCGGAAGCGTAGCTTCAAGACCTATCTGGTATAGGAACACAACAATATTGGCGAGAATCAACGTGATATTCACGAAGGGATAAGTGCGCGAGGGATTGAGGTCCTTGAGGGGGATGAACATAGGTCGAGGTCCGCAGCAGAGTAGCGAAACGCGCCGGAAATGGAAAGAGCCGATGAACGGTTTACAGCGTCCGATAATGTTTGCTCGAGAAAACCATTGGTTAACAGAATAATTTCATGGCTGTAATAGTCTCCATTTGCAGGCCTTGCAGCGTCCTTGTGTGAAAAATTGGGTAGAAGCCACGAAGATACAAATCAAAATGCGGCGCAGGTCTTCGTCGAATTCGCGAGAAATCTTGCACCGAAACATTGCGCGACGTGTGCGCGTGTGGTAATTACAATAGCTCTGCGTGTGCGCGCGCTTCGGACGGCACGTTCCAGGTTGTCCGGCGCAGCGTCGGCGCGCCGACTGCTCATGCCTGCGCGGGAAACGGAAGCCATCATCCTGAAAACATTTCCCCTGGGCGAGGCGGATCGCCTGGTGAGCTTTCTGGGGCGCTCGTCGGGGCGCGTGCGCGGCGTAGCCGCAGGCGCGCGGCGGTTGAAGAACCGCTACGGCTCCACGCTCGAGGTTCTCTCTCACGTCCAGATATGGTACGTCGAGAGGGAAACGCGCGAACTGGTGCGTATCCAACAGGCGGAATTGCTCGAGTCTTTTCATAAGGCTCAGAGCAATTACAGCCTCAGCACGGGACTGGCGGTGATCAGCGAGATTTCGGAGTTGATTCTGCCAGAGCACGAAGTTTCTGAGGCGATGTTCCGACTGATCCTGCTGGCCACGCGCGAAGTGGAGCGCACTGGAGATTGGGCCTTGCCGCTGAGCTACTTCGTGTTCTGGACGGTGCGGCTGGGTGGCTGGCTTCCTCGGTTTGATCGTTGCGTCGTCTGCAACACGCCCTTTGGCTCGAAGGCCGCCTTTTACGACGCGCATCTGGCCGGCCTGTTTTGCGAGAAGTGCCGCCGGCCCGGAATGAAGCCTTTGCACCTCGAAGCAAGGAACCTTGCCGAACGCTTCACGGGCGAGCGGTTGGATCGCATTGCGTACGAGAAGTCCATGCAAGCCAGCGTCAGGGAGTTGCGTGAGGCCGGGCTGGCTTGGATCGAAAACCATGTAGAGCGACGGCTGACCACGCGCGAGCTTTTGGAGACGACTTGAAATCTAAAGTAAAACCTGAGAAACGGTCTAAGGGGCTTAACTTCCAGGACTTGATTTTACAGCTCTCACACTATTGGGTGAAGCAAGGCTGTGTATTGCAGCAACCGTACGACGTGGAAGTGGGTGCAGGCACGATGCACCCGGAAACGTTCCTGCGCGTGCTCGGACAAGGGGCTTATCGCGTCGGATACGTTCAGCCCAGTCGTCGGCCCGCCGACGGTCGCTACGGCGAGAATCCTAATCGCCTTTACAAGCATTCCCAATTTCAAGTGATCTTAAAGCCGTCTCCCGTCGATGTGCAGGACATCTATCTCAGGAGCTTGGCCGCTATCGGCATCAACCTTAAGGAACACGATATTCGGTTTGAGGAGGACAACTGGGAATCACCAACGCTCGGCGCGTGGGGCATCGGCTGGCAAGTTCTTCTGGATGGCCTGGAGATCACGCAGTTCACGTACTTCCAGCAGAGTGGCGGGATTGACCTTGACCCCATATCCGTGGAGCTCACCTACGGACTCGAACGCATCTGCGCGTTTCTTCAGGGAGTGGAGAGCGTCTACGACCTCCGCTGGTCCAATGACAAGACTTATGGGGACATCCGGCTGATGGAAGAGCAGCAATTCTCCGAATACAGCTTCGATCGCAGCGACGCGCCCGCGATCCGGTCCGAATTTGAATTGCACGAGAAGCAGGCCAAGGAGCTTCTCGACGGTTTCAAAGGCATGGAAGGGAAGGAACGCGTTCGTTATCCGCTGCTTGCCGTCTACGACCATTGTCTTAAGTGCTCGCAGCTCTTCAACCTGATGGACGCGCGCGGCGTAATCTCCACTACAGAACGGGCGGCGCTTATGGCCCGCGTGCGAACCATTGCTTGCCGGACCGCTGCCGCCTACCTTGCGCAAATTGGCGGGGCTTCCTCCCAGCGCGAGGCACGCGCATGAAAACACCCGCTGCCGATAGGCGCGTCGAATTACTTTTCGAAGTCGGCTGCGAAGAGATCCCCGCTGGGATGCTCCCAAAAGCCGAAGAGGAACTTCGCACGAATATTGAAAAACTGTTGACTGCCGAGAGTCTCGCGGATGGGGTAGCAGTCGAGACCTTCAGCACGCCTCGGCGCCTGACTGCCTGGGTACGCGGACTGCCCGTTAAGCAGGCGGACATCGAGACGGAAGTGACCGGCCCGCCCAAGTCCGTGGCGTACGATTCCGTCGGCGCGCCGACAAGGGCCGCGCAGAGCTTCGCCGAGAAGCAGCGCGTTCACGTCAGCGATCTGTATCTGGTCCAGACAGCCAAGGGCGAGTACCTGGCGGCCAAACAGGTCAAGCTGGGCAGAACTGCCGAGCAGATCCTCACTGGCATCCTTCCTCGCGCCGTGCACGATCTTACCTGGCCGCGCTCCATGACCTGGACCGGCCTCGATGGCCCGCGTTTTATTCGACCGATCCGCTGGATCGTCGCGGTACTCGACGGCAAGGCGCTGAAAGTTTCCGTTGCCGGTATCGCTGCAGGACGCACTACACGCGGCCACCGGTTCCTCGGTTCGAGTGCCGTTAACGTCAGCAGCTTCCTGGACTACGAGAAGCGCCTCCAGCAAAACGGCGTGATTATCCGCCCCACAAAGCGCCAGGACAAAATCGCAGCGGAACTCGATGCGCATGCCAAGAAGGGGAGCTGTCGCATCCACGAAGACGCATCACTTCGAAAGCTGGTCGCTTATCTCAACGAATACCCCACAGTCATTCAGGGCAATTTCGATCCGGCTTTTCTTAACTTGCCGGACGAGATCCTGATCACCGTCATGCGTGACCACCAGAAGTATTTCGCCGTGGAGAACAAGAGCGGAGAACTGACCCCGCACTTCCTGGCGGTTATCAACGTCGGTAAGGATTCCAAGGGCCTGATCCGTGCCGGACACGAGCGTGTTCTTCGCGCGCGATTTGCTGACGCGCAGTTCTTTTGGCAGGCAGACCAGAAATGTCGGCTCGCCGACTATTTGCCGAAACTGGAACGCGTTACATACGAATCTCGGCTCGGCAGTTACCGCGACAAGGTGGAACGTATCCGCACCATTGGCCGGTGGTTCACGGAGAACTGGTTCAATCTGGGTATGGTCCTTGCTCACGTCGCGGAGGCCGATCGGGCTGCGGAACTCGCCAAGTGTGATCTGGCGACCGAAATGGTGCGAGAGTTCACCGAGCTTCAGGGCATTGTTGGGGGGCTGTACGCACGCGCCCAGGGCGAATCCGACGAAATCGCTGACGCTATCTACGATCACTATCGTCCCGTCGGGCTGAATGATCCCATCCCGCGAAATTTGACGGGCTGCGCCGTCGCGCTCGCGGACAAACTGGACTCCGTGGTCGGCTGCTTCGCCGTGGGAGTGATTCCCACTGGTTCGAGCGATCCATACGCTTTGCGCCGCGCTGCTCTGGGGATCGTCAAGATTATTCTGGAGAAGAAGGTACCCGTTTCGCTGTCCCTGGCCATTGGCGCCGCGTCAACGGCACTCCTGACCCACAAGCCCAAGCGCGGCGTAACCCCGGATCAGGAGACGCAGATACTGGACTTCATTCTGGACCGCGCCAAATTCGTCTTCCGTGAACGGGAAGGCTTCGGCTACGACGAAGTCAGCGCCGTTTTCCGTGCCGGAGCCGACGACTTGGTGGACGTAGAGAAACGTCTGGTTGCTCTGAAGGCCATTCGCAAGTCCAAAAACTTCGAGCCGCTCGCTGTTTCCTTCAAGCGCATTCGCAAGATTCTGGAAAAGGCCACCGTGGCGCCCGGCAATTCTCTGCATGTGAATCCGGAGTTATTCGAAAATGCCGCGGAGCGTGGGCTGCACACCGCGGTTCGGGATGCCGCCTCAAAAGTGCAGGGACAAAAACGCGCGGGGAAGTATCAAGAGGCGCTGGAAACCATTGCCGGCTTACGAAAAGCCGTCGACCATTTCTTCGATGGCGTGATGGTGATGGCGGAAAACGAAGCGGTTCGAAATAATCGCCTGGCGTTGCTTGCGGAATTGCTTCGCGAGTTTACGACGGTCGCTGATTTTTCTGAAATCGGCGGTGACGAGCGGCGCTAACAATCTCAAGTATCACTTGAACTAACTAAAAGTCGGCGTGCCGACAATTTTTCCGGCCGCCGCTGCGGAATGACGCTAGCAGCGAGCGTTCCACAACTCCAATTATGGACAGCGAGGCGTACAGTGAAAAAATGGGTCTATTTTTTCGGTGCTGGTAAAGCGGAGGGTGATGGAACCTGGCGCGACCTGCTCGGCGGCAAAGGCGCAGGTCTTGCCGAGATGACGAAGATCGGGTTGCCGGTACCCGGCGGCTTCACCATCTCCACGGAGGCGTGCGATTACTTCTACAAGAACGGGAAAAAGTATCCATCAGAGATGAAGAAGCAGGTTGCCGACAACGTCGCCAAGCTCGAGCGCACCACGAAAAAGAAACTCGGCGACCCGAAGAATCCACTCCTCGTAAGTGTCCGTTCCGGTTCTGCTCGCTCCATGCCTGGAATGATGGAGACGATTCTGAACCTCGGGCTGAACGACCGGTCTGTCGCAGGCCTCGCCTCCACAACCAGGAACGAACGTTTCGCTTATGACGCTTACCGGCGCTTCGTGCAGATGTATTCGACTGTTGTCATGGGCATGTCAAAGGAAGATCTCGAACACCGCCTGCGGGCTCTAAAAGACCGGCTGGGCGTCAAGGAAGATACTGCGGTGCCTGCAAGCGGTTGGAGAGAGCTCGTAGCGGAATACAAGGCGTACTTCCGCAAAGAATCAGGGAAGGATTTCCCGGACGATCCGATCGACCAACTGTGGGGAGCAATCGGCGCGGTCTTCGGCTCCTGGATGGCGGAGAAGGCAGTCACGTACCGGCGCGTGGAGAAAATCACCGGTCTCCTCGGTACGGCCGTCAACGTCGTGCAAATGGTCTTCGGGAATACCGGCGATACTTCCGGCACGGGCGTCTGCTTTACGCGCGACCCTAGTTCCGGCGAGAAAATCTTCTATGGCGATTACCTGATGAACGCTCAGGGCGAAGACGTTGTCGCTGGCATTCGAACTCCCATGCCTTTGCGCGAAATGCAGAAAACCATGCCCAAGGTTTACGGGCAGCTCGAGAAAGTTCGAGTAAAGCTTGAGAAGCATTACCGCGACATGCAGGACATGGAGTTCACCGTCGAGGACGGTAAGCTCTACATGCTGCAAACGCGCACAGGCAAACGCACGCCGGCGGCTGCGTTCCGCATCGCGGTCGACATGGCCCACGAAAAACTCATCACCAAAGAAGAGGCCATCCTCCGCATCAAATCGGAAGACATTGAGCGCCTCTTCTATCCCGTGATCGATGTCAAAGTGGACAGGAAGTCCCTGGCCTCGAAAGTCCTGGCGACCGGTATCAATGCGGTTCCCGGCGCTGCGGTTGGCAAAGTTGTCTTCTCGGCGCAACGGGCGGAAGAGTGGGCCGAGCGCGGCGAGAAAGTGATCCTGGTGCGTCGGGAGACCAGTCCTGAAGACGTCGGCGGCATGGCCGTGGCGCAAGGGATTCTTACGGCAACTGGTGGCAAGACCAGTCACGCCGCGGTTGTCGCGCGCGGCTGGGGCAAGTGCTGCGTGGTCGGCGCGGAAAAACTGAACATCGACTACAAAGCGCTAGCGATGTCCACCAACGGCAGAGTTGTGAAGGAAGGCGAATGGATCACACTCGATGGCAGCGAAGGAGTGGTCTACACCGAAGCGATGCCGCTGGTCGTCCCACAGCTTCCAAAGTCCTACGAAACACTAATGAAGTGGGCCGATGAAACGCGGCGTCTGCGCGTCCGTACGAACGTTGACACTCCGCAAGACGCGCGCAAAGCCATCGAGTTCGGCGCGGAGGGCATTGGCCTGTGCCGTACGGAGCACATGTTTTTCACCGACTTCGAGCAGCCGGAGAGAAGCCATGAGCGCCAGCGCGCTATCCAGGAAATCAAAGCCATGGACGGCTTTCCGGTCACGATCCGGCTGATTGACCCTCCGCTCCACGAATTTGTTCCACACGAGCGCGCCAAACAGGAAGAGCTTGCGCGCGATTTGAAGATCGATGTCGAGGTCGTCGCCCGTCGCGTCGAGCAATTGCACGAAGCCAACCCCATGCTGGGCCATCGTGGCTGCCGACTGGCGATCACTTATCCCGAAATTCTCGAGATGCAAGTGCGCGCGATCATCGAAGCAGCCATCGAATGCCAAAAATCGGGAATTAAAGTATTACCTGAGATCATGCATCCACTCACTTTGGACCGTAAGGAACTCTCTATACTCGAACAAGCCACGCGGCGCGTTGCTGAAGATTTGATCAAGAAGTCCGGCGTGAAACTGAATTATCTCGTGGGCACAATGATTGAGTTGCCTCGGGCGGCGTTGATGGCCGGAGAAATCGCTGAAGTAGCGGAATTCTTCTCCTTCGGCACCAACGACCTGACGCAAACCACGATGGGACTCTCCCGCGACGACGCTGGGCGCTTCCTGCCGGACTATGTGGACGAGAAGAAAGCCGGTGTTTTTGCTGCGGATCCCTTCCAATCCCTCGATACCAAGGGCGTCGGGATGCTGATGCGCTGGGGCATCGAACACGGCCGCAGAACTCGTCCTAAGCTCAAGATCGGGATCTGTGGCGAACATGGCGGCGACGCGGACAGCGTAAAGTTTTGTCACCAAGTTGGCATGGACTACGTCAGCGCTTCTCCGTTTCGCGTGCCCATTGCGCGTCTGGCCGCAGCTCAAGTAATAGTTGAAGAAAAGGAAGTTCGGAAAAAGAAACGAAAGTAGCGAAAGAAATCTTGGCACGACGCAATCGAAAGTAATACTTGAAGTCGTCGGCGCGCAGACATTTTCGAACCTTTGCTCGACGGCGACTCTTTTACGTTGGCATTTTAAAAAAAAAGTACATGCCTAGGAAAAAGAAAATGATGTCCGGCGACCATCCTGCCAAAAATGGCGGAAGCTGCCCCACTGCGCCCATAGTCTCCAGCAGCGCCGCGATCGCCCAATAAGCAACTCCGATCCCCACCCCCAGCGCCACACCGCCGAGCGCACCGCGCGTTCCGACCAAGAAGGCGAAGGGCATCGCCAGCAGCATGCTCACAGGCGCCATTAAGGGGTAGCCGATCTTTTTGTGCCATTGTACGGTCAAGGTCGCAACGTCAAATCCCGCCCGATGGAGTCCCTCAATGTAACTCCGCAGTTCCCGCCAGCTCATCTGGAAAGCCTGTTTGACTTCGCGGTTGAAGTAACTGGGCGGCTCGGTGAGCTCCGGCAGCGAAGTAACCGGGGGCAAGTGCTCGTAGCGGACGATCGAGCCATCAGCAAAATCCCGTACCCAGGTCCCTTCGAGGATCCAAACTTTCTGCATGTCCGACCAACGCGCGCGCGCGGCAAAGACTCGGCGACGCACCTGAAAGCTCGCCGGATCAAGTTCGAGCACCGTGAGCCCGCCAAAGAGGTTCTGCGTGGGGTCGAAGAGATCGTAGTTATAAATCCTCGAGCTCTCTCCGAAAATCCAGCGCTGCGGATGAGTGTACGTCTGTGGTGGACGGCCTTTGATCAGGTTATGTAGCGCGTCCTGCCGCTGGTTTGCATAAGGCAGATACGTGTCGTCGAGCACGATCATAGTCACGGCCAGCGCCAGACCGGCAAGAAGCAGGGGTGCCGCCAGCCGGTACATACTGATCCCGCTGGCTTTGATGGCTACGATTTCATTGCTCTTGCTCATGATCCCCAGCGTCACGAGAACGGCCACCAGCGCTCCCAGGGGCGCGAGCTGGTAGAGCAGATAAGGAGCAAGGTAGCGGAAATAATCGACAACGATCAGGAAAGGGACGCGATGGCGGGCTATGTCGTCCAGCAGCTCGAAGAACGTGAACGTCTCAAACAGAAAAACGAACGTAGCCATCAGGAGCGCGAAATAATAAAGGAACCGCCGCAAGACGTAGATGTCGATCAATTGCGGAAAGCTTCCGCTGGACCGCGTCAAGATTTCCTGGGATATGCGTTCACCATTCACTCCGTTTGCCGTGGCGGCCCTTGCGCGGGCTTGCGCTCTGCGGCGGCGCAGCAAACGCTTTATGGATTTGAAGTAGGCGATCGGCCGCATCCACTGGCCTTCGCCTCTAAATTGCTCCATACGTGGCAACAATGCCAGCCCTAGTGCGATAAGAAATGCATTTGCAATCCAGATTCCCGCAGCCGGAGTCAGCTTGCCTTCCCGCGCGAGGTTCGCCCCCAATCCCGAAAGCAAGTAATAGGAAGAAATCAAAATTATCGCGAGCAACGAACCCGCCGCCCGGCCTCCGCGCCGTGGTTGCGCGCCGAGCGGCACGGCAATCAACGCGAAGGCCAGGCAAGCAATCGGAAATGCAAACCGGCGGTGAAGCTCCACACGGGCTTCGCGCCAGCCTGGGCCGTGATCGTTATAAAGGTCGCGAATCGAGCGTTCGGGATTGTTGAGCTGCCGTGGCTCGGCGGCTGTCAGGCCGCTGAACTCAATCGGCCAGTCGCTTTGTCCAAACGCCATCACCGAGTAATGGTCGGCATCCGCGCGGGAGAATTCGTGCGTGGTGCCGCCTTGCAGATGCAGCTCTAACTTGCCCTGCTTCGGCTCGGCAATCACAATCGCTTTCTCCGCCAGCGTTACGCTTGAACCGCCCTCTGCTCCGGTCTGCGCGAGGAACACGCCGTGCCATTGCGTGCCCGCCGCAGTTACATCGTTGACGTAAAGAACCATGCGCGGAAAGCGTTCATCGAATACCCGCGGCTGCAACTGGAAGGAAATCTGGGAACTGATCAAGTCAGCTTGTAGCGAACGGAACGTCCGCAGCGCCAGCGGCCCCAGCCAGGTTGTCATGATCAGAGTTACGACGGCGCCGGTGATCGCCAGCACGCCCACGGGGCGTAGAATCCGGCGACGGCCGATACCGAGCGCCGTAAGCGCGATGATCTCGCTATCCGCGGACATTCGCCCGAGCCCCAGCAGCACGCCGATTAACGTAGCCATCGGCACGGTGAATACGAGCACCGCGGGAAAGACGCACAGAAAGAGCGTCAGAATCTGCACGCCGGAGCCGCTGTGGCGCACAAAAAGCTCCATCAACTGCACCAGTTTTGGCACGAAAAAAACGAAGGTGAAGACGACGAGTCCAAGGAGTGCGTGACGGAAAACTTCGCGGACGATATACCGATCCAGGATGCGCATGACGCGAACGGTGAGTGTAACACGGTCGCATCAGAGTTCGCTTTGCGGCGACGTTCTGCGTCTGACTTCTGAGTGCCCGCAAGCGCTGTGTCCTCTCGACCATGGCGCTGCGTGGTAGGGGCCTCAGCTTCGCGGTGCCCCGCGCTTCTTTCACCTTCCGCTTGCGGCTGCCCTTGCCAACTCTCGCTTCCCGTGGATTTTAAAAAATCTGCTGGTAAAGCGGCTCTCCGGGTCAACGGCATTCTTCTTCTGAAAAAACGCGTCAATCCCGGGATAGGCTTGCCTCAAGCTATCTTTGTCAACGTCCCGGAGGTAAGTTAGATAGAACGTCCCTTCGTTTTCCAGAGTCAGGCGGTTCAGCCGTTTGATCAGTTCATCTCCCTTGGCGCGGCCCTCCATCGAGCACACTTCATTAAAGTAAAGAATCACCGCTATCGCGTCTTCTTTCGGCGCATACGAAAGGGCGATTTCGTTGTTGGCCTTCACATACCGCAGCGTCACTCCGAGGAGATTGGTTCCGTCTTCAAGCAGCATTCGCCGCATGCCGTCCATGAAAGTCATGAATTGGGGAGTTGGAATGAAGAATTCCTGGATCACATCCGCATCTTCCGTCGAATTATGCTCCAGCATCTTCACAGATGACACCGGCGGCCGCATGGCATTATTTCTCGACACCATCGTTTTCCGCGATGCGTCCCCGGCAATGAATTTTTCCGCATGCCACCGGAGCGTTTTGCCCCACTCGTATTTCCGCGATAATCCGAATAAGAAGCGGTCGCGCGCCACGTTGCGTTCGTGATCTAACTGGAAGATCCCTTTGCGAGTTCGCTCCGTCCTTCGCCACACCGTCACGATCGTGTGGTTTAGAAAACTTGCCCGCGAAATCGACGGCCGCGCCAGAAAAAGCTCGGTCAGAGGATTCGCGCGGACGTCGATTTCAAGATATTCAACCAAGCCACTCAACGGAATGACGGCAGAACTTTGCTCGTAGACACAATCTTCCACGAGCTCCAGGTCTACATCGAGGATGATTCCGAACAACCCGTACCCGCCGATCGCGTTCCGAAACAAGTCCTGGTTTTCCGTTCTGCTTGCGGACTTCACCGATCCGTCGGCCAGCAGGATTCGGAATCCAAGCACGCTGTCGACTAGGGCAGGGAATCGCGTGTCACGCCCGTGAGCATTGGCCGCGAGCGAACCTCCCACCGTAAAAATGTTGTCAGATTGCATGGATTTTAACGCCAGGCGCGCTGCGCTCACCGCCTCCTGGATCTTGTCCCAAGTAATTCCACTTTCCACGGTGATGCGCTTCTGCTCCGCTTCAATGGAAAGTACGCGGTTGAATTGCCGCATGTCCAGAACCATTGCGCCGTTCACAAAAGCGTGTCCGCCCAGGTTGTGGCCGGTTCCCATCATGCAAATGGGCACGCCGTCACGTCGCGCGCGTTGCAGGGCGCTTCGGATGTCCGCAACGCTCCTCGGCACTTCAATCGTTCGCGCAACGGCAGAATATACGCGCCGCGCATCCGTCAACCGCAGGTGCGAGGACTTTTCGAGGATCTCTCCAATCGCATTGCTCAGGCGCTGGCGTTCCCGCGGAGGAACTTTCGGATCCACCGGCAGGTAGAGCAGTTGTCGGTAAATCTCCCGCGTCTTTACCGGCTCGCGATTCTCGTTCCCGACCGGCGGCTCGATGACCGCAAGCGCTGAACCGGCTGCGGTACCGTCGAATCCCCGCTGGTGCAGTTCCTCCATGAACCGCTCCCGCGCTTCCGCCAGAATCGGAAAGATCCAAAAACTATGAAACTCCGCGCGATTTCCGGGATACGAAACGTCCCGCGGCAGCGATTTCGCAAACTCCTCGCCCACCGAGATTCGCTGCTTCAGATGCGCCGCGTCGAACCTCCGCAGCCGGTATGCCAGCAGGGCCAACATCGGGTAGGAACACTGCCACTGGATCTCCTTCAGCCAATCCTTCTCATCCAATCCTCGCATTTTTGCGATGACGCTCTCGAAATCCGCTCCGAGAATTTGGCATCCGCGATAGAACAGCCCAAACATCAGCGGCAGCGTAAACAGTTTCAGGATCGCATGCGTCAGCACGACGCCTGCAAATTCTTTCCGCCTCTGCATCGGAAGCGTCCGTTGGATCGTCCGCATTTTGCGCAGCAAATCTGCATCCCTCACGCGCAAAAGAGCCCCTCCCAGGGCTGTCATCGTCTTAATCGAACCGAAGCTGAACATCGCCACATTCGTCTCGGGATGTCCCGTGTAGTCCGGTCCCGTAAACGCCTGTGCGCAGTCTTCAATCATCACAAGGCCGCGCTTTTTCGCCAATTCGATCACCGGTCCCATCGGCACACGCGTGCCAAAAAGGTGCGCCACCACAATCGCTCGGGTCCGCTCCGTAATCGCCAATTCGATCGTTGAAATTTCTGGCCCCATCGTGCCGCTTTCGATATCCAGAGGAATCGGAACTAACCCATGGTGCTTCGCGATGTTCACCATTTCGGGGATCGTCAGCGCGGTCATGAGGATTTCGCTGCCCGCCGGGAACTCCAGCGCACCCAGAAGCAGATCGAACCCGGTTCGAACCGTGAACGCCGAAAGCACCGGATAACCCGGAGCAAACATGCCTTCGACCTCCGCTTCTTTGGCGCGAATGCTCCTGCGGAAAACGCAATGAAACGCAGCGCAAGCAAGATCCCGCCACCGGATATCCAATTGTTTCCGGGGATACATTCTGAGCCGCGGTAAAAGTGTCATCGCAAACGATCGTTTCTGGCGGCGAATAATCATTTCGCCGCCGGCACATTGCGTGGGCTGTCAGTCGCGGATTCTATACTAGCCCTCGCCCTGACACTAGTGTTCAGAGCGCGTGGCCCATCTGTTTCTCTTGCCGCCGATTACATGATAGTTTTTCTACAGTGGTTCTTTTCGCAGTCACGATTCGCGGGCCCGGGTGTATCAAATCGAGCCCGCACGACTGCTTGCATCTTCAAATACCAGCCGGACAGACTCCGGTCACCGGATTAACACGGGAGAGACGCGAGCGATGAAGCGGGTCCATCTGGTTGTGTTGTGGCACATGCACCAGCCGCAGTACCGCGATCCGGAGAATGGGCGATACGTCCTCCCGTGGACTCGCCTGCACGCCCTGAAAGACTACTGGGGCATGGTCGACGTGCTTCGCGAATTTCCCGACTTTCACGCCACCTTCAACGTCGTGCCTTCCCTTGGCATGCAACTCGAGGAGTACGCCAGTTGCAGTTTCAAGGAACCATGGTTTTCGCTGGCGTTCAAGAATGCCGACGAACTAACTCGCGAGGATAAAGCGGAAATCCTGGCGCGCGCGTTTCAAGTGAATCATGAGCATCTGATGTCCCGCTGGCAGCGCTTCGTCGAACTATTTGAATGGTCGCGTCCCGCTGGCGGCGCGCAGGCGCTGGTTTCCTTCACGCCGCGCGATTGGCGCGACCTGCAACTGCTTTCTCAGTTGGCTTGGATGGAAGAGTCCTGGTTCGAAAAGGATGAACTCGTCAGCCGTCTGGCCACGAAAGGGAAGGACTATACGGAGCAGGAGAAATCCGCGCTGCGCAAAAAGCAACTCGAATTCCTGGGCCTCGTGCTCCCGGCATACCGTGACGCCGCGCAGAGCGGCCAGATCGAGCTGAGCACCACTCCGTTCTATCACCCCATCCTTCCCCTGATCTGCGATTCAGACATCGCGCGAGTCGCTAATCCAGGTACGCCTCTCCCGCGCCGCGCCTACCGCCGTCCCGAAGATGCGCGCGAACAATTGCGTCTTGCGCGCGAGTATCACGAGCGAGTTTTTGGCGCGAAGCCCGCCGGCCTGTGGCCTTCCGAAGGTTCGGTTTCCGATCAAGCGCTCACCATCGCCGCCGAAGAGGGCTTTCGCTGGTTTGGAACCGATGAAGGAGTCCTTGGCCGCACGCTCAACGTCGGATTCTTCCGCGACGGCAATGGCATTCCCGCCAACGCCGATCGGCTCTACAGACCCTGGCAAGTGCAACTCGCCCCTAACGGAATTACCGGTTTGTTCCGTGACCACCATCTTTCCGATCTCATCGGCTTCGTTTATAGCCGCATGGACGCCAAAGCCGCTGCGGCGGATCTCCACAATCGCATGCGCCAGCTGGGAGAAACCGTGCTGAGCAATCAGCCGCTTACGATTTGTCTTTTTCTCGACGGCGAAAACGCCTGGGAATACTATCCGGGCAACGGCCGCGCCTTTCTCCGCGAGTTTTACGGGCGCATCCAGGGCGACCAGGATTTCCGGGCCCTCACCGCCAGCGAAGCCATCGCCGCCGCCGGTGAAATTCCCGTCACACCTGGAATTTTCCCCGCGTCGTGGATCAACGCCAATTTCGACGTCTGGATCGGTCACGCTGAAGACGTCGCCGCCTGGGAGTTACTCTGGGACGCCCGCGAAGCCTACGCTCGCGCCTTCGAAGCCCGCAAGCAGGGAAGAACGGACGCTCCCTCCCAGACTGCCCTCATGGAAGCCCGCGAATCGCTTCTCGCCGCGGAGGGTAGCGACTGGTGCTGGTGGTTTGGCCCGGAGCACAGCACCGCGAACGATGCTGAATTCGATGCGCTTTATCGCAAGCACCTGACAGCCATTTATCTTGCGCTGGGCCAGGTGGCGCCCGAAGAATTGGCCAAGCCCATCAAGCGCAGGCCCGAACACGCACTGCAGCTTGCTCCGACCGGCTGGCTCAATATCACGGTCGACGGCCGGGACACTTCCTATTTCGAATGGCTCGGCTCCGGCCTCTATTCACCGGAACGCCGCGGCGGCTCCATGCACGGCCGCGTCTTCTATCTGCACGAGCTGCGTTACGGCTTCGAAAAGGATCGCTTCTGCGTGCGCATCGATCCGTTCCCCGAAGCTCTCGCCGAACTGGAAGACCCCGAGTTTCGCATCACCATCGGCGGCGCCGAGGATCTGACCATCGTCGTGAATCTCCAGCGCGGGCACGTCCAGGGCTTCGCCGTGGAAAAGGACCGCCTCTGCCTGCTCAACCCCAAGCTCGTTGCGGAAGCCGCGTTCGAGCGCGTCCTGGAAGTCGCCATCAACAGAGACCAGCTCAACCTCAAAGGCCAGACTAGGCTGCGCCTCGGGGTGGCGCTCTGGCATGGTGGTTTGCCCGTCGACGTCTTGCCCGCCGAGGGCTTCCTCAACGTCGACCTTGGCGAAGACCACTCTGCTTGGCCACCGGAATAATCAGTTCGCGCTACGCAGTAGTTAAAGCTTTTCTTGAAGTGCTTGCGCCCCTCATCGGTTGCACCTTCGATCGCCCTCCGCCCAGGTATTGAAGTCTTACTTTGAGTTGCTCTCTGCCCGCTCCCTAAAACAATTTCACCGCCAGTTCCTGCGGATGATCGCCCACCGGAATCATTGTCACCAGAAAATTCGTCCGCACCCGGATCACCGCCAGGTCCCCCGAGCCATGGCTCACCACCAGGAGCAGATTCTCATTGGGATCGAATCGCAACGCGGTTGGCTCGTCACCCGCAGGAACAGGAAAGCCTTTCCCCGGGTCGCGAATGATGCGCCGGTTCAAAATGTCCACCGGTGTGACCCGGTCGCCTGCTGTGTCCGAGACATACATCAGGCTTCCATCGTTGCTTAACACGCTGCGCGTTGGCGCTGACCCGAGCACCATGTAGTCGCCCACCTCGTGCGTCCAGGTGTTGATGGCTTGGAGCCCGTGCGCCTCCGGCGAAATCACGTACAGCTCGCCGCCATCAGGTTTCAGCAGCATGTCTGCCGGCTTGCCGGCCAGTTCGAGGTTGGTGACTAGCACGCCGCGCCGCAGGTCCACCACGGACATGCGCCTCTCGGACCGGCTCAGCACAAACGCCAAGGAACTGTCTGGCAGGACCGCAACGTCCCCCGGTTGCGGAACCACGGCGACACTGCCGCGCAGCGCCAGCGTGGCCGCGTCATGGATCCCCAGCGTCCCGTCGCGGCGGTTCACGACCAATACGGTCTTTCCGTCCGGCGTTGCACGCGCGAGCACAGGTTCGCGCCCGGTCGCCGCGCGCCCAATGACGGCTCGCGACTTAACGTCAATCGCGACGAGCGTATTGTTTCCGGATGCTGTCGCGTAGACGCGGTTGCCGTCCGGCGAGAAATCCAGCGCGTAGGGAAGCGGCCCTATCGTGATTCGTGCTATCACCTGCCCCGCGGTGTGATTGGCGCGCGGATCGACGATCCACACGTACCCGCCCGCCGCGCTGACGCCAAAAATCTCCGGCCGTGTTGGATGCTCGCGCATTCCGGAAAGCCCCGGCCCGACCGCGATGCGCCCCACAGCTTTGAGCCTCACCAGGTCCACGACAGTTACGTTGCCGTCTGCCATAGAGACATACGCCAGAAGATGCAAGTCCGGCCGGAGAAACGAAGGCCGATGCTCGCGCAGCAGCAATACCAGTCCACCGATACCAAGAGCAGCCAGTAGGAAGTAGGCACGCAAGTTCTTAGGCCGGTTCATGTACGGGAGGAAATTGTCCCACGGTTCGACGAAAGGTCAAACGGCGCGCACTTCAAAACCAAATCCGCGGCACGCTCTAAGACGATGCTGGCAAGTTTCTGAAGGGATTTCTTTCTAGCTCGGCTAAGGTTTCGTTTCCGAGTCTGCCTTCGCTGCAACGGCGCCGGGAGTTTCCGCCGACGGGTGCTCCCCCTGGCGCGTGAGATAGAGCACAAATGGAGTGAGCTCGAACGGCCTTTTTTCGGATTCAGCCAGAATGCCCGCTGGTTTGGATTTGAGCATCCTCAACTGGTCGTTCCAAGGATCGACCTTGATGCGTCCGCCAATCGGCAGTGCCGCAATCCCGTTAGCCGCGGCCGGCTTCGCTTCCGCGGCAGACGGCTGCGCGGAGGACACCGCCGCAACAATCGTCAAGCTTGTGGAGACTCTGTCCCCCAGGTGTGGGCTGATCAGGTTGGGGATTTCCTTCGCGCGGTTTTTGAGCGTCTGGAGGAACAGTTGCGCCGTGCCGGACTGCTCCTTGTAAGGTGCGTTGCTCAGCAATTCGTTGCCCTTCTGCTTGGCGGCCTCTTCCTCTTCCGGCGTGCGCGCAAAGTCAAAGTGCCGGAACGTCTCCTTCTCGTTGAATCGCACGCTGTCGAAGAACGCAAATTGCGTATCCATGCGATGCCCGAGTACCACGTGGCCCAGTTCGTGCGCCAGGATAGCCGCGAGGCTGGCCTCGTCAGGAAGCACGTCAATCAGCCCGCGCCTCAACACGATAGTGTGGCCAATGGTGAACGACTCCAGCGTTGAGGTCATCAGCACGCGGCAGCGGACTTCCGGCTGGATGTCCAGATTGTTGGTCACCTCCAGGTTGTTGATCACCGTCTCCAGAACTTTATCGACTTCCCCACGAGGCGCTATCAAGCCTTGCCGCTCCAGTCGTTCCATGACGTTTTCTTCCGCCTGCCGGGCCCAGGCACGCTCCGCTTGAAATGGCGAATAGTCATTGGCCCCTTCCGACTGGTCATTGGCGGGATTCAGTCCCTCCACCAGGATTTTGCTCAGCTCTTGCTCTCCCTGCACTCTGCCAATGTTGTAGCCCCATAACCGCGTCTGCGCTCGGAAGGCCTTGAACCTCATCCTCCTCGTCTGCTCGTCTCGCATGCTGCCCTGTTCGCTGAAAACAAATGCCGGGAGCCATTGGTTCTTTCCAGCGTTCACCCGCCAGCTATCGAAGTTGAAGTAGTGGCTGGTCATCGATGAGCCGCCGTACGCTCCGTTGATGCGCACAATGTGGAAGTCCTGATCCTCCACCCAGATGCGCCCGACAAATCGTCCCTTGCCCGCCTTCGGCAATGGATCGACGTCAAAAACCAGGCAACGCACCTCGCCCAAAAACTCGCGCCGCACATACTCAATCTTGTAGTGTTGGCGGTCGAAGCCATTCGTGTCCAGGAAGATCATCTGCAGGAAACCGCGCGGGACAAATTCCGTGGAGAAAAAGCCGGCAAATTCGCCCAAAACCTTCTGCTTCATTCCCGTCTCATGCTCCAGCGGCTCAAGGTCCACGCCCTTCGCCAGCTCGGCCCGGCCCAGGAAGTACTTGTCGCCGTCCGGTACCGACCCCAACTGCTTATCCGCGCGCAGATTCTGGATGTACGTTTCCACCAGCGGTGAATATTGTCGGAGCAGCTCCACTTCGGCCTGCTCCTGCCGCACGACCTTATCGACCACTTCGCCTACTGTAGTTGGTTGCTGGGCCCTTGCGACGATGGACATCGCGCTTAGCACTACAATCGCAGGCAGGATCTTGCGGGCGCGCATGGAGCCTCCACACTTAGACCTTCTAGAGAGGGCTATCGCCAGATTAGTCCGTGGAACGGACACTGCCAGCTGTACTAAAGGCCAGTTTAGGGTCAGTGGTCTCGTCGCTATCTCTTCTTTCGGTTTCTCTCCTCCTCTAGGAGCTTTTCCAGAAGCGAGGGTGGATAACGAAAATTAGTTTTCTGCAACCGCGCGAAGGCGTCACGCAAATGGAGCAGCCCTGCCCGAGAAGCCAAGTCCAGCACTCCCAGCGTTCCGGTCACAACCAAGCCCTGTCGTTGGGCCACCGCCGCACCCACACGGTCATCAATCAACAAAAGATCGGCGCGCATGGACTCAGCCAATATGATCGCCGCCCGCTCACCCAAGTCCAATGCTAGAAGGAAGAGTCCTCGGGTCCAGCGGCCGGCGTGGTGAGGATTTCCAGCCATTCTGGAGGTAGCTGCATCCATGTCCGCACAGGTGGGGGAGCAGCCTCGCAGCATAGTTCGTCGCGAACTTAGATGGGAACATGGATTCTTTCGAAGATACGGGGCAATACATCGGCGTTGCCGATGAGGATTAAATAGTGAAGTGGAGTCGCGTCGGCGACAACAACCCGCATCTAGCTTCCAAAGCCCAAGCGGCGCAAGGCCGCGCGCTCACGTTCGAGGTCTTCCACGGTGTAATTCAGCCAGACTTCATGAGCCTTTAGGAACCCGTCAAGTGCGTCGCGCGTATGCAGACCCAGAAGCAGTCCCAACTGCGCTTCCGTCAGCCGCCCAGCCTTGTACTCTTCCAAGGAAAAGGCTTCTAAGGCGCGGCGGGAGAGATCGCTGCCCGAAGCGGAGAGCCGCTGCGCGACTTCGTCCGGAATGTGGAGGGTGAGTTCCATTCTTGAAGTCTAACACGAGAAGTCCGGTGCGCAGCGGAACGCCTAGCGAATCGCGGCGACCACCAGCGTAACGTCGTCTCGGAATTCGCCATTACAGAATTTTGCCACCTCTTCCATGACTCGGCGCTTGGTTTCGGCCGCTGAACTACCGGCAGGCCCCGCCACCTGCACGATGCGCTCGGACCCAAACTCGACTGCTTGGTTGTTTTCGGCTTCCGTGACACCGTCCATAAATAGCAGCAGCCGATCGCCGGCAGCTAGTTGTTTGGTCGAGTCCGCATACGTCCATTCGGGAGCTACGCCCAGCACGCCGCCTTGCCCGCACAGGGAGTCGGCTAGCCCAGCGCGGTGCAGCAACAGAGCAGGGCAGTGCCCGGCGTTTTCGTAGATAAGCGTCTGCCGCCGCGCGTCCACTATCGCGTAGAAAAAAGTGATGAATTTGTCAGATGCCACATTCCCGCAAACAAACGCATTCAGCTTCGCGCAAACCGTGGCGGGCGTTGCTTCCGGTGTGGCATACGCGCGAAACGCCGCCTGTAGATTGGCCATCAGCAGGGAAGCGGTAAGGCCTTTTCCCGAGACATCCCCAATGCAAATGCCCAGGCGGTCTTCGTCCAGTTGCACCACGTCGAAATAGTCGCCGCCAACGGTGCGCGCGGGCTGCCACGCTCCCGCTAACTCCAGATTCGGATGTTGCGGCAGAACCTTCGGCAAGAGGCCAGCTTGAATCTCGCATGCGCGCGTGAGTTCCTGTTCTTGTTGCGCGAGGGCGGCGGTACTGCGTTCCACAGTTTGTTCGAGAAGTTTGTTTTTCGCTTGCAGCTTGCGTTGCACTTCCTGCACCGCGTATCCAACGATGCCCGTTCCCATCGATACCACCATGATGATCTTCCAGCTTTGGTGAAAGAGTTCCCAATAAGGCCCAATGTGGGGACGCGTCCAGCGCAACAAGCCAATCGCAATAAACGCGCCCGCGAAACTCACGGCCACCAAAGTGGGGAGATACAACATCCAGTTCCACGGGAAAGGGCGATTGTTGTAAAGGCGCGCCGCGAGAGTCTGGAGGAAGTACATCAGATTCCCGATCGTCAGAATGCAAACTCCCATGAACAGGATCGGAGCGCCTGGAATCGTCACCGCGAAGAGAGCAGAGATCAGCACCCCGACAAAGATCACACGCTGTTCTACTTCGAGAAGCTGCCGCAAACGGGGGAGCCAAACGGTTTTCCACGAATTTGCGCTGAACGCCAAGCCCGGCTCCACAAGAAGCGCCACCTTAACGCAGTCGAAGGTGAATGTCAGCAAACACCGCAAGGAGTTAAGTCACAGACGATCCTTGAGCAGTTGTGGCACGTCGCGACGGCCATGGATAATGGAAACGATTTGCAGAGGCGCTGTTCCCGGCCGGTAGACAATCAGGTAGGAGTAGACTGGGAAGGACTTCACCCTTTCATCCGTCAAATTCTTGCGCCAATGCCCAGCGCCCGGGTTTGCCACAAGAAAAGCGATCCTCTCGCGAATGACTGATTCGACGTGGTCCGCGATTTCAACACTGCTTTGCCCTTTGATGTAGCGCCAAATTTCGACAAGATCAAGCGCGGCTTCCGGCGCAAGAACGTACTGCCGCGTCATTCAGGCTTGGCTTTCAGGTCGGCCAGGTAAGTGTCTAGCTTGTCTTCTGGAATTCCTTGGCCACGATCGAGTTGCTCGATCCCGCGCCGAATCTTCGCATGGATTGCCTCGCGGTTCTCCAAGAGCCAGCGATCTTGCTCTTCTTGCGTTTCGAGTAAGCGGAGCAGCACTTCTTCGACGTTGGCAGAGCCAGTGACTTGAAGCTGCTTTTTGATCCTAGCTTCCAAGTCGGCATCACGGATTTCGATGTTCATATCTGACTCCCTCCGTGTTCGTTTATACCATCTTTCTGCATCGCGGCCGACACGTCAAGAACCTCATATGGATAGACGTGTGCCGCGCGCCCATACGCGGGTTTTGCGTGTGGGGTTTTGACTTTTCTCATCCTCTTCGTGTATGAGCAGAGTGTCGTCTTGTAATACTATTTTCCGAGCGGACATCTCAGATGAAGCCAGCCTCGCAACCCCAAGTCGAGCTCCGCGATGTAGCGCGGGGCCTCTGGATCTGGCGTCTCGAACATCCTCACTGGAAGCCGGGGCAGGGCTGGGAGCCAGTCGTAGCCTCGACCTGCGTCGAATCCCACGGCGAGACGCTCCTTCTGGATCCGCTTGCTCCGCCCGAAGACGCAGCCGAGTTCTGGAAGCGCCTCGACGCACACCCGCCAACCGCCGTCGTCGTTCTCAAGCCCGATCATGTTCGCGACCTCGATCTGTTCGCGCGGCGCTATCATGCCCCCGCGTTCGGCCCGCGTCTCTTCTTTCGCGAAGACATCCCCAAGACCGACCTGCAGTTCATCGAGCCCGGCAGCCAGCTTCCGGGTGGCCTCGTCGCCCTTTACGACGGGCGTGGCCGCAATGAGACGCCGTTGTGGCTGCCCGAGCAGCGCACCATCGTTTTCGCCGACGCTCTGACCGCGCAGGGAGGCGAGCTGCGCGTCTGGGCATCGCCTGCGCATCAAGAACGCGCGCTACCCGCGCTGCGCGCGCTTCTCGACCTCCCCTTCGAGCGCGTCATCGTCTCCCACGGTGAACCCGTCCACACCCGCGCCGCCTACGAACGCGCCCTCGATTTTCCCACCTGGACCGGCTAGGCGATACGTGAGCATGCCTGCCTCCCTGTCGTCTCTTTCGCATTCTTGGGCAAATAATGTGCTATGGCATCGTTTGAGGCCGGCCTATAATGCTTTAAGTCATGAAGAACATTACTCTTCCCATCATCGTCGAAGCGGATTCCGATGGCTTTTTCGCTTCCTGCCCCACGCTCCAAGGCTGCTACAGCCAAGGCGATACGTACGAGGAAGCGGTAGAGAACATCAAGGACGCCATTAAGCTGCACATCGCAGACCGATTGGCGGACGGCGAAGAGATTCCTCAAGGTTCCGTGAGCCTGTCAACCGTTGAAATTGCTGTCTGATGCCCAAGCTTCCACGCCTTACTGCGCGCGAAATCTGTTCAGTACTCGAAAAGCTCGGGTTTTCAATCACGCGTCAGAGTGGCAGCCACATGATTATAAGAATGCCGAAGGCAAGCGCGCCACTGTCCCATTTCACGCCGCAAGAGTTCTTCACCCCAAGGTTCTGAAAAGCATCATGCGGGATGCGGGAATAAGTACCGAGGACTTGGAGAAACTCCTATGACTCCAGCCTCGGGCCTCTCTATGGAGCCCGCAGGCGGAGTATCCCCTTCAACCTTGAAAGGTTTCAACATCTTCCCGCTCCGTTCGAATGGTACACAAAGAATTACTTGACATTTGCTGAATTTCATGCTATCATCTTTTTTGAACCCGGCGCTCCAACCCGCCCGCTTCCAAGCCTTCTGCGGTCCTTTCGCAGCTATGCGTCATCAGGCAACCCATTTAGAGAGGACGTCCCCAACCCAGAAACATGGGGTGAATTTGCAGAATTTTGGTGCAGTCTAAGTCCTTTAGGTGCAACAGCTATGAGTCCCCTCCTAATTTGTTGCAAACAAAG